>Ga0302119_10000235_pt1 | contig 24266 bp, 22 predicted proteins | sample AG5_Tmax_MG_FD_203114 | JGI IMG/M metagenome (GOLD analysis project Ga0302119, IMG submission 203114) | Marine microbial communities from Western Arctic Ocean, Canada - AG5_Tmax | ecosystem: Environmental > Aquatic > Marine > Oceanic | place: Canada: Western Arctic Ocean | collected 2017-10-01 | reverse complement strand
CATTACGCTTTGCTATCCAAACTCGGTCGCGCTTCATGACATAATCTAGAAACTTAGTTAACCCGGCAATCCGTGCGGGCCTACCAATAAGACGGCAATGTAGTCCTATACTCATCATTCCAGCCTGCCCGTTTGCGCCCTCTGAGTAGAGCGTTTCAAACGCATCCCGCATATAAACAAAAAAATCATCCGCGTGATCAAAACCCTGATTCCGGGCCATGCGACTGTCATTGGTATCAAGACCATATGGCACAACCAGATGGGCAGGGCCAAAGTCAGTGGTCCAGTACGGAAGATCATCGTTATAGGCATCACTGTCATAAAGAAAGCCACCCTCTTCTATTACTAACCGTCGGGTATTGATGGATGGTCGCCCCGTATACCAGCCTATCGGACGTTCGCCGGTCATTTGTCTGATTATTTCAATGGAACGTTGAATATGATCGCGTTCTACATTTTCTGAGACCTCAGCATAGTTGACCCAGCGCCACCCATGACTTTGTACATCGCAAATCCCGTGACTAACTGCGTGTGCGATTGCTTCCGCACATCCCGGGTTTAGTTCCAAAGCGCGACCTACGGCATTGACTGTAAAAGAAATATTGCGTTCTTCAAATTGTTGGAGAATACGCCAGAACCCTACTCGGCTGCCATATTCATACAAGGATTCCATATTAAGAAAGCGCTGGCCCTTTTCATATGGTGCAGGAGCTATGTCCGAGAGCGCGGCTTCGGCGTGATTATCGCCTTCCAGCAATCCATATTCGGCCCCCTCTTCGAAGTTCATTACAAAATTGATGGCAACATTTGCCTTATTGGGCCAGTTCGGTTGAACCCGCTCGCGCCCGTAACCTGCCATGTCTCTTTGTGGCTTTTGGTTCATGACTGTTCCCAGCTTTGATCCCTTGAAACATTTCTATCAGACTCTGCGATCTCAACAGAATACTCGGCAAAACTGAAAGCGAGTTCCTTAATATCCGCTTTGCGCTTCTTTTGCAGGGTGCGGAGACTTGGCCAATCAGAAGACATACAGCCATTGTAATTGAGGATGATTGAAGGCGCGCGCACGATCCTTTGCCAGGGTCAGTACGTTCATGTAACTTGTGCTTTGATTCGGAACTTAACTAAACGTGGCCGACAGCAATCCACTAGTGTGAAGGTTGGTTTCGCAACGCTAAGGTCAGGAGCTCGATCCTGCTCAGCTCCACCAGCTCTTCCCTTGACTTCATTCGCTTGGCGAGCAGCTAGGTGTCCTCGTAGAACAATATCTGATTGAGACTGAAGTTAGATTCAAGTCGTGAGACAGGGTTAACGCCGTATTTTCGACCAAGGCCGTTCTTCCGACAGCATTTCATGCTTCCGTTCGGCAAGTTCTCAGGGAAGTGCAGATTCGGCGGCAGCGCGACCGGCAATACGCCCGAAAACTGCACCCGAGGTCAGGCCCGACCCACCGGGATAGTTGTGATGAAACAGACCCCCAACCATCTCCCCACAGGTGTACAGTCCCTCGATAGGCGTCCAATCGCTGGCCAGCACCTGCGCGTTCTGATCGATGCGTAGCCCGCCGAAGGTGAACGTGATTCCGCCGGTCACCGGGTAGGCCCGAAAAGGCGGGGTATCAAGGGCCTGCGCCCAGTTGCTTTTACTCGGTGTGAGTCCTTTCGTTTCCAACCCATCGTGCACTGTTGGGTCAAAGGGAACTTCTCCAACGGCAGCGTTGTAGGCGATCAGAGACTCTTTCAACCGTGTCTTACCAACCGGTAGCTTGTCGATCAGTTCGTCAAGCGTATCAGCGACCAACGGATCACCCGTCACATAGCGGGGCTCGAGCAGGCTGGTCACCTTGGCGTCAAAAATCTGATAAGCCACGTTGCCAGGCTGTTGTAAGATCGCGCCTCCGGTCTTGGCATAGGTATAAAGTTGGAAGTCCTCACCTTCGTCGATGAACCGATCACCATCGGTGTTCACCATCACTCCGAGTGGATACGATAACCGGTTGGTCTTATCTGTCAGGTGACGGTCGCCGAACGGCGGCGCATCGGCATCAATCGGCGTGCCGTGGTTACCACTCCACTGCCCGAACGGCAGGGCGCCCAGTTCCAGCGCCATACGCAGTCCATCGCCCGTGTTGTAGGCTGTACCGCGTACCCGCGCCATGTCCCACGGTCGCTGCAGGTATCGGGCTCGCCACTCGGGGTTTGCTTCGAAACCGCCACAGGCTAGAACTACGCTTCCCGCATCGAGCTGACTAATACCATCGGGGTCACGGACTACCACGCCGCTGATCCTGCCGGAACGATCCTGAACCAGCCGCTGCGCCCCAGTCTGGTAACGCAAGCCAATACCTCGCCTGCTGGCAACCTCGAACCACATTCTGGACAACCCAACTCCCTCGTCCACTGTCCTAACAACGGCTCCCGATGGCCACTTGACCACGCCATCAAACTCGATCGCCGCGAGTGACACGGCCGCCTCCATGCGAATCCCCTGTCCGACCATCCAGACGGCGGTATCGAAAGAACGTGATACCAGCAGTTCTCCAAGATCAGGGTCGATCCCACCGCGTGTCACCCTGCGGAGATCAGACCAGAATGCTTCGGCTGGGTAAGGCGCCACACCTGCCACGAAATCAGGGACCTCGGTCTGAACATCAGGGATCAACCGCAGTAGTGCATCCGGGGTGTCGAAAGCAAGCCGTAACAAACCTCCACTGTAATGGGTGTTACCACCGCGTAGGCCCTCGGGCGCTTTTTCGAGCATCAACACACGCTCCGCACCGCTCTCACAAGCGGACACTGCGGCCGCGTGAGCCGCGTTCCCAGCACCAACCACAATCACGTCCCAGTATCCTTTTCTCTTAGTCACTATTTAATTACTCACAATAATGTTATTAACGTTAGACCGACACTGGGTCACCGAAGAGTCGGTCCTTTCTTGCACTGAACTCGCCGAAAGAGTACGTTTGACACAGCGGATCAATTATAAGCAAGCACGATACGCAGAATAGACAATAATTCGCTAATTAATTCGGCGACAGACCATGATCATTTATCCCGACATCGAGATTCAGGACGGACGCTCCGTCAGCCTTCCTCGAGGACGCAAAGAAGAAGCGACTGTCTTTGAAATCTCACCACTTAAGGCTGCAGAAGATTTCCAGCTAGCCGGTGCGGAGTGGTTACAGGTCGTTGACATCGACGGAGTCTTCCAGGGAGGTCGATTCAACTCGGGCATGATCTGCGAGATCATCGACGATGCAGACATTCCTGTCCAGGTTGCCGGTGGCATACGTACCGAACAGCACGTGGACTGGTGGTTTGAACATGGCGCCTCCCGGATCGTACTGGGTACTGCAGCAATCAAGGACAATCAACTACTGCGCCATGTCTGCCATCTGTATCCTGACAAGATCGTCGTCAGCATTGATGTGAGAGACGGCTATGTCCTGATCGACGGCTGGCAGACCCGGACCTCATTCGATCCCATCACGCTGGGCAGGAGTTTCTATGACCTTGGCGTCGCCGCGGTTGTCTACACCGATATCGACCGCTTTGAGAACCATCCGGAGAGCAGCCTTGCTGGTACCTCTGAAATGGGCACAGAACTCGATCTGCCGATCATCTCGTCCGGTACGGTACAGACACTGGATGACATCTCATTGCTCAGCCTGTTGCCCAACATACACGGCGTAATCACCGGGCGGGCGCTGTTCTCCGGGGCAGTCGACCTTAAGGAGGCGATTGCGCTCGCTAGAGAACCCGGCGTCGACCCATCGCTTGCCGGAGAGGGCGTCCGCCCTCAACAAGCCTCACCGACACCGACCGGGCAAACGTTACCACCCGACTACACGACCATGGGACAGGAACTGCTGGACCTGCACCGAGCCCATACTGAAGGCGCTGTCTCGGCGGAGGAGTATCAGACCGCGCGGCAGAAAATTCTCACCCGTTTCGATAAATAACATCCCCGACTGCGAGTTCATCTTTTACCCGCCTTACGTTCTTTTAAGGCGCAATAATAACGGTCCAGCAGGTCTATAGTTATCAATCTCTTGCAAAGGTCATTCACTTTGATGTCTTGCTTCAAGATAGTTCTCGATCAAATCAAACCAGTCAATAACAAGGTCGGCTTCTGAAATTTCTGAAAGCATGTCTACTACCTCATCGGTAGACAGTTCCCCCAAGTAGTTATGGATGGTTTTATTGTTTCCTCTCTGATATGACCTGCAACGCCGCCGGTGCCATCCGCTCCATACAGGATAGTCATCGAATCAGTTGCCATTACTTACCCGACTATTCAGGTTGAATTCGTTCGGTAATTAATCCAACCTCTCCACCGAATCTCCCCTTTGGATTCGAGATAGCCCGATTGAACGCCTGTTCTACATTCCTCACCAATAACAAGATCTTGATTGCATCGGAAACCGTACTGACTGATATTACGCATGCCTAAATTTTCGAAAGATCTCTGAGGCCTCTGCTGCAGGGGTGTCCTATGGTGGAAAACAACCGAACTGGCATATTTCTGATCCTCATCGGGATGACCATATTTTCTATCCACGATTCTTTGATCAAAGTATTGTCGACCGATATCTCCTTAATCCAACTACAGTTCGTTCGTTCATTAGTCGGTATCTTGACAATCATTGCCTACCTGAAGTTAACGCACCAACCGTTAATTTTCCGAACAGGTTATCCCTTGTTGACCATCGTCCGAGGATTGTTGAGTTTTTTTGGTTACTCCGCTTTCTACCTTGCACAATCGAAAATGCCGATCGCCAATATTTCAGTACTGTTTCTTACAAGCCCATTTTTTATCACCATTATTTCAATGTTTTTCTTCGGCAGTCGGGTCGGCTGGCGTCGGTGGATAACAATGGTGATTGGATTCTGTGGAGTGATTTTTATCTGTAGCCCGGAAGGAGGACAATTCAATCTTTATTATGTGATACCTGTACTTGTAGCAGTCGCTTATGCGCTATCAGTCAACCTTGCAAAAAAGACCGCGGACAAAGATACGCTGTATCAGACAATTATATTTCAGTATCTTATTGCTGGATCAATATCAGCTGTACTTGGCCTAGCCTTTGGTGACGGTAGGTTTGATAATGAAAAATATTCTGAGATCGAATTCGTTGTTCGAGCATGGTCTCTTGATGATCCAAGCATTATCCTATCTCTTGTTGGACTCTCCGTAGTCGGTGTCGCTGGCTTCGGGTTACTGCTTCAGGCTTATCGAATTGCCGACCCAGCGGTAGTTAGCCCGTATGAATACAGCTTTCTCATTTGGATGATCCTTTGGGGTTACCTATTTTGGGGTGACATACCTTCAGCACGTGAAGCAGCTGGAATGCTCCTGATCGTCAGTGCGGGAATCTATATGTTTTATAGAGAACATATTAGAAATCAAGAACTTGCCATCGACACGACATTGAGATAGTTCGTTTTCTATCGCCCCATCAATTTAGGCAATGAGATACCAGTAAACCTATTTCAGAGAAGAAAGGAAAACGGATGACAAATTTACAAGAAGCAGCAGATGTGAACGACACAGTAGCGGTAAGCGCACGTCGTTTTGAGGAATCTCCTTTTATCTTGCGTCAAGATGCCTCCAAGATGGTGCGGGGTATACATCTGAATGTTCTTTTGCTGATACGATATACGCATTTAAGAGCAGAGGGTTTGGTGGAGCGGCTAGGATAAGGCTGTCGTGCCGCACCACAAAACAGTTTCAAGCCGATGTGCGTGAGTGCCTTGTTTGGCAGTAATGGTAAGCCATAAGAACGTGAGGCTTACCCTGAAAGGCGCCATCTGACGGCACGAACTCTGAAACCAATTGGAATCCCACCTTCTCATAAACATGGATGGCTCGAGAATTATTGGCTTCCGGATCGATGAGAACGGTTCGTAGGGCACGGTTCTGGTATTGAATGTGAGATAGAAAAGATTCCAACATTGGTGTGGCGATACCACGGCCAACATATTCTGGAGGCCCGATCAGAACATCAAGAGTCCAAGCCTCGCCCGTTTCTGGAAGGAACGGCGCCAGATGTTCCGGCGTGTCTCTAGTCGCATCCGTCGTTATCAGCAGGCAAATTGGGATGGTATCGTCTTGGCCAATCCAGTAATTGAAGAGACTGCAAACACCTGACATAGCGTCTCGAAAATCACGAATATTCGTGGATGCTTCACCCCAAAATTCGCTTACATGGGGCAAATGGAACCAACGGCTAATCAGCTCATCATCGTTTAGCTCAGCTCGTCGAAAGGAAACGATTTCCGTCAATTGTTATTCATCAAACGTTGAGCAAGCACGTAATCATGATAATACAGTTCCATGATACCCATTTACGAGCAGAGGATTTGGTGGGTAAGTTGGATTAGTCATCCACTAGTACAAAACTCCAAAGTACAGGCCGTTTAAACGCTCTCAGATGTGATCGCTTTGGGGTGTTTGCAAGCTTGGCTGTACGCGATGAATGTGGCCAAAAAGAGACATGTGTTCATCGTTTAGGCCGATACGCTGAATAGCTACTCCATGCTACTCAAACGCCTGCACAAATTGCGACAGCAGCCATGCACCATTTGTATCGATAGACTCGATTTCGCTCGCATCAATTTTTAAGGGGCTGGTTATCGAAGATGCTGCAGCTACGATGTGTCTAACTTCATCTTCAAGAAGGGCCAAGCTTGCGGTCGTCCAGTTACCGGTTAGCCTGAATATAGTATTAGCGTCGACTACTTCCCTCTGAATACGCTTATCGGAAACCATGGAATGTGTTGTGGCTGGACGTTAATGGGTTATCTTACATCTAAGGCATAAATAACAAAAAAATCGATAAGACCAGAGGATTGCACCCTGGGCTCTTGGCTTTCTTAGAGATAGTGACTCCATTGTCCTCCCACTAAAACTGTAAACCTTTCTGAAAGATAGGTTTATCCCGGTCGCTTATCAAATGCCGTCATGTCTTCAGGAATATGATGATAATCCTGTTTATCGCAGGTATAGATCGCGACAGCCGGTTTGAAAATTGAAGGGTCATCGAGCGTACCAACCTTCATAACGATCGAGCCCGGTCTATTTGGGGTTTCTGATGCAACGCCAGTCCCACAGTTCTCACAAAAATGCCGCGTCACGGGACGTTCAAGGTCAGAGCGACGAAATTGCTTCATTTCACCAGACGTAAGCTGAAAACTTTCAAGAGGAAATAGCATCAGCGCTGCTGGATTCCCTCCACTTATGTACTGACACTCTCGACAATGGCACTGAAGAGACCCTTGCGGTTCACCGTCAATTTCGTAACGAACAGCACCACAGTAACAACCTCCGTTTATCTTCATGTTATGCGTCTCTCCAAGTGGGGTATTTTGGTCAACGATTATAGATAGTCTTTTGAGAGGCAACCAGACGTTTCATCCCGCTATCGTAAACCCAAATAATAATGTTGCTATGCAAGACAAACAGGATCAAAAAAGACTTTAAAAGCGCTGCGAACCACCTTTTTGTATTCTGATTCGGCTAGATTGAATCGATTGGGCTGAGAGGGTTTCGAAAATCGACCGTAAGTGATTGATTTATTGGTGTACCGTGCAGGGATCGAATCTGCGACCACCTGATTATTAAAACCACTATCTATGATAATTCGCGCTCTTTTTGAGCAGAAGAGTACTATTACTCGATGAAAACTAACTGGACGATTCTAAGCGCCAAACTTGATGAGATTAGTCGCCACGGCGATATTGGGATTAGCGTTATGTCACATACTGGTGAAGTATGGAGTAGGCAGGGAGACATCCAATTTCCGGCCGCAAGTGTCGCCAAAATCCCCGTCATGATAACAATTTATCGACTAATAGATCTGGGACAAATTACGTTAGGCCATGAGCATGTTTTACAAGATGACGACAAGTCAAATGGCTCGGGTGTACTACGTCATATGCGCAGCGGCATTGTTTTATCTCTATCGGATTTGATTTTTCTTATGGTGTCGATCAGTGACAATACAGCAACAAATATTCTAATTAGAACAGTCGGGATGAATTCAATTCAATCAACTATGCGCGAGCTTAGAATGTACAACTCAAACCTCTCAAGGTTTTTTGTCGGGAGACTTGCGATCGAAGGAGAACGGGAGAATATGGCAACTCCAAATGACTATGTTCATGCTCTAGATGCAATTGTCAGTGGGGAGGCTGCTTCTACATCTGCATGCGAAGCCATGCTCACAACGCTTTCACTACAACAAAACAGACATCGTATCGGACGTTATGTGCCCAAAGATTCAAACTTCCGATGGGGCTCAAAGACTGGCACAAATCCTGGAATTACCAACGATGTCGGCTTCGTCACCTCATCTCTTGGCACGATGCGGATCGCAATTCTGTGTCGTGACCTACAAAGCGAGGTTGTCGGTGAGCAATTAATCGCTGATGCCACTCTGGCTGCAATGCAGTCCACGAACATTTCTCCTTGAGGACTTTCCTCTACCAGTACTAATTGCTTGAACTATGTTGTATACGAATCTAGTATCACACAATCAGAATTAGCGCCTTTGTTGCAGGTCGTTACTAATCACGACTTGACAGGCATTCCGAGAACATCATGAAAAAAATTGCAATCTGCGGATTCAATCTCGAATCGAATCGTTTTGCCTCGCCCTGTGATAGACAAGACTTTGAAGAAAGCATGTATCTTCGAGGTGACGAAATTACACAACAAGCGCGACATAAAAATCCTAGTATTCATCTAGGTGTTTGTGGGTTTTACAAAGTAATGGATGAAACATTTGGTGGACCAGATAACTGGATCGCACGACCGTCAGTCTTAATTAGCTCTCAACCTGCCGGAGCTGTCAAAGAAGATTTTTTTAATGAATTTCTCGAAGAGCTCAAAAGTGATCTGCAGCGGATTGGGCAAATCGATGGCGTGTATATATGTGAACACGGTGGAGCAATCGCAACACACACCCATGATCCGGATGGAGAGGTGTATTCCTTGGTCCGTAAGACCGTAGGCGCAACGGTGCCCATCGTCACAACACTTGATCTACATGCGAATGTATCTGAAATGATGATGAGCAACGCCGATATTCTTATCGGCTATAGAACTAATCCTCATGTTGATTTATTCGAACGTGGTGAAGAAGCCGCTAGATTATTGCTCGAAATTTTTGACGGTGTTAAGCCGACTAAGCATCGAATACGTCTACCATTAGTAGCGCCATCAGTAACCCAACTTACAGCACCTGGACATCCTTATGGAGATCTCATTCGGATAGGTCAAACCCATGTCGATGAAACGGTCATGAATGTGACTATTCTTGCTGGATTTGCTTGGGCTGATACTCCCAAGAACGGCATGACTATAATCGTGACAACGCGAAATGATCCCGACCGAGCTAAAAGAGTTGCGGTTGAACTAGCAGAGAACGCGTGGGCTGATCGAGAACGCTATCGACCAGCTATGATGACACTTAATGACGCAACCGCACTAGCACTCGAGGTAAATAAGAATCTTCATCTACCTGCAGTGCTGTTTGCGGATCCAGCCGATAACCCCGGAGGTGGGGGGCGTGGAAATACAACAACAATTCTAAAATCGTTTCTAGATGCGGGCATTCAAAACTGCGCATTGGCAGTGTTTTATGACCCGGCTGCGGTTGATGCCGCTTTTGTATCAGGTGAAGGCGCAACTATAAATTTGATCTTGAACTCTAATGAATCCAGTCCTTTCTCTGACGAGCTCGATGTTGAAGCCCGAATAGAAAAGTTATCACAGGGCGAATTTATTGGAGAGCATGGGATGGTCGCCGGAAAAACCGTCGACACTGGTAGAACTGCTGTGGTAAACGTCAGTGGAATTCAGATTGTGATCATTTCAAAACGACAACAGTGCTTATCAGTAGACTTTTTGTCTGCCTTCGGCATAGACCCTAATAATTGTCGGGTAATTGTTGTCAAAAGCCGTGGGCACTTCCGTGCTGGTTTCAAGCATATGTTTGAGCCCAGCCATATTAACGAGGTCGACGTGCCCGGGCTTACATCACCAAATCTTTCAACGTTCGAATGGAAGTATTTGCCTCGGCCAGTGTTCCCACTAGACGAAGTTACCTGGTCCATAGGCGACGCTGAATAAATTCGAAACTATCCCCACCAATTCACACAGTCGGATTATTTTAGTCCGCTGAAAGATCGAATTGTTCAGTTGGAAAGTATTTACGCAAACGATCATCACCTGATAAGGCATGACCCTCCATACCTTCTGCACGTGAAATCCTGGCGCTGACCGTACCCACATTACGATTTGCCTCACGGGTCATCCGCTGCCAGGTTACAGTCTTTATGAACTTAGCAACACTAAGACCGCCGGTATAACGCGCACTTCCCTTAGTGGGTAGTATATGATTTGGCCCGGAAGCTTTGTCCCCATAAGTAACGGTTGTTTCCTCACCAAGAAATAGTGATCCGTAATTGTGCAAATTGCGCAACCACCAGTCCAGATCTTCTGCATGAACCTCAAGATGCTCTGGCGCGTAGTGATCACTCTGCGCAACAGCAGATTCGCGGCTATCAACCAGGACTACTTCACCGTAATCCCGCCAGGCTGAGCTTGCGGCAGAACGGTTGGGTTCTTGAAGCCGATTGATACAATCTGGAATCTTAGCCATCACTGCTTTAGCCAACTCTCTTGAAGTTGTAATCAACCATACTGGAGAGTCCGGACCATGTTCTGCCTGACCTGCGAGGTCAATTGCAATAATTTCGGGATCTGCCGAATCGTCGGCTATTACCGCAATTTCGGTAGGCCCAGCGAAAAGATCAATACCGACTCGTCCATATAGAAGACGTTTGGCCTCAGCAACATAACGGTTGCCCGGACCAACCAATATATCGGCTGAATGGCCGGAAAATAATCCAAAAGCCAACGCAGCAACTCCCTGTACGCCTCCAAGTGATATCAATGTATCAACTCCCGCTAAGTGAGCTGCATAAATAATTGAAGGATGAATGCCCTCGCCAGCGCGAGCAGGTGAACATGCAATGATATTATCTACGCCAGCTACTTTTGCGGTCGTAACACTCATAATCGCTGACGCGATATGCGCATACCGTCCACCTGGTATATAGCAACCAGCCGACCTAATCGGAATCAATTTTTGACCCGCTACTAAACCAGGAGAGAGCTCCACCTCAAACTCAGTCAGCGAGTTGAGTTGCGCTTCGGCAAACTTTCGAACACGATCGTGAGAAAACTGAATATCATCTTTCATTTTTTGTGACAACGATGCTGATGCACTTTCGATCGCCTCCTCGGATACGACCGGATCGCCAGACCAATGGTCTAGGGTACGAGCATAGAAAAGCGCTCTCGACTCACCGCCACTTTCTATGTCTTCAAGCATATCGTGGACTTTCCCGCGAGTAGCATCTTCTTCTGTCTTTGATGTTTTGCTCGCTGTTTTAAGAAATTCAGTCATAACAATTTACCTATAACAAATATCTACGCTAAATCTATCTCCAAGGAATAGCTACTGCGATTGCATATAAGTGGAGACGTTTGATGCAAGGCCGAGAATTCGGTGCTACTCCACCTTAGTCTTGCTAGCGACGGCTACAGCTTCGGTGATGATCTCCCCGATGAGTTGGCAGTCTTCTACGCTGAAAGTCAGTGGTATTCGCATGTCTAAAAGTTTTGAAAGAATCTGGTCTGTTTTAGAAAGATCCTGTTGCTCCATATACCGCCAACTATTATGACGACTTGTATATCCTGTTGGTTTCTCTGCCCCGAACCATTTCAGCTCTACGCCACGCGCACGACACTCAGCAATGACTGCCTCAATCTGAGTCGAGGACATGCTGTTCAAGAAGAATTGTATTGAACTACCAACGTACTTCTCGGAATCCTTCCGATGCGTCAAAGTAATTTCTGTGCTAGTCGAGAGTGTTTGTTCCAGGGTGTGGTAGCGCTCATTCCAACGCTTACAATTTGAATCGAGTAATCCCAACTGTGGTCTCAATATTGCCGCACGCAAATTATCCATACGCCCGCTACAATTAGGGTTATCCAGTCTAATTTCTGTGTATGTGTCTTGGCTAGGTGCGGCTTCGTGGTGTTGATAGAGCATGTAGGAACCGGATCGTACGACTGCACGCGCCATCAAATCCGGATCGTCGGTAGTAATAAATCCACCCTCACCAGAATTGATGTGTTTATAAGTCTGGCTGCTAAAACACGCAGCCAGCCCAAATGTGCCACTCAAACGGCCGTTCCAACTTGCACCCATCGTATGCGCACAATCTTCTATTAAAAGAACTGATCTAGCTTCTAATAGATCACATAACTTTTCCATATCAACGATATGCCCACGCATATGAGAGAGCAAAAGCACTCTGGCACCAGAGCTACGTATTTTTTTGCCAAGATCGTCAAGATCAATCACCAACTGATCTGTCGTCTCAACTAAAACTGACTTCGCACCAACATTATGAATTGCACCTGGGACTGGAGACAAAGTAAATGCATTGGTAAGAACAGGCTCGTTGTGATCAAGACCGATACTAGCTAACGCCAATTGCATTGCGTACCCACCGGAGGCACATGCCAGGCAGAATGTAGAACCCTGGTATTGTGCAAACTCTAGTTCAAGTTGCGTAGCCTCAGCCTTCTCCCCAATAGCTACGTTGTACCGATGCAGACGACCTGATCGCATCACTTCAATAGCCTTGTTTATAGCCGAATCTGGAATTGCTTCCTGCTGTGTAAAGTTACCTGTGAATGTTTTCATAAGTAGTTCAGAGAACAATAAAACACAAATGATGATACAACGCCGATCTAAAGCACCGGCGTATTAAATCCAAAATCTTTTTGGCCTTTAGAATTCTGTCTAAGCTGACGTACGATATTACGTTGTCCAGCCACGTAACCATTTGATTCAATAATGACATGTTTTGCGACTAACTGGTGCGTTTCGGGTAATCTGTAGAACGGTATATTGGGAAATAGGTGATGTTCGGCATGGTATGGCATCTGCCATGCGAGCAAATGAACCCATCGAGCACTCAATGTTGTCCTCGTGTTACTTAAAATATCTGGGGATTCTGAACAACCAACATGCTCAGCAACACGAAGAATCCTTTGAATCGGCTCACCAATTAACCGGGGCAATAACCAACAGATTATAAGAGCCGGGCCGGCACCAGCTGCCATAGCAAGACCAAAAAATGTACAGTAAACGATCATCATTACCCGGGCTTCCAGCACCATTAGGTGAACCCGCTTATGGGGGACATAAGTCTTGCTGGCTGGATCGACCTTGCCAAATGCATGCTTGATTATCCAGCTGATATTCCTCCTCCAAAACCACAATCCTGCGCAATACCAAACATACTGCCTGAGTGTTGCTGGCTCAGGCAGAACCAGTGATGGATCTTTACCAGGAACTTGCGTGTAGCGATGGTGTCCTAAATGGAAATATCGAAAGAAGTAAGGCGGTACAACGTAAACCAACGCTGTCACCCACAAGATGCTCTCATTGATCCAACGACTCTTAAATGCCGACCCATGAGCGCACTCATGTAAGGGAGAAAACAGAAATCCAATAACAACTGCCTGGCCAAAAACCGGAAACAAACACCAATAACTTGGAAACATAGCCCAAGAGAGCCATCCAAGAATGGCAATTAGTCCGTAGTGACACAGAACATAGGCCGTCGGGATAAAATCCGAGCGAGCGCTCAGACGAGTCACCTGCTCATCCGATAGAAGCCCGACCGGCCGCCTAGAGGTCACCTTAGGGCCTCTAGCTGACTCATCAACCTGACGGAAACCAAATTCCGTCTCGTTGATCAATTGCTCTTTCATATAAATGCTGTTAGTTCAATTAATCAGGCAAAAGGCGCCCTCAACACCGTCCCGTTGTTTACGCTCGTACGCTCTCCAGCGGAAATGGTTTGGCGGCCATTGACGAAGACATGCTCAATACCTTTCGGATAGCTTCGGGGCTCTTTAACAGTCCAGGTACTTCTGATGGAACCAGTATCAAATACAACAATATCTGCTTTCATATTTTCTTTCAGGATGCCTCTGTCTTTTACACCTAGTCGCTTAGCCGGAAGACTCGTTATTCGGCGAATCCCTTCTTCAATGGAGATGATCTTTTTTTCATTGACGTATTTACTTAGGAATTCCGGCGTCCATCCGTACCCACTCAGTGAACCGACTTTCTTCTCGAGCGGACCGTACGGTGCTAACGCCAACGTATCCGATATCACAGCACACTCTTCCTGTTCCAGACAAAGTTCTAGATCAGACTGACTGAACGAATTAGACGTCCATAAGAGCTGGTGCATGGCCGCACCTTCTTCCAGCAGAAGATCAAACACTAAATCGTAGGGATCTATGCCTCTCATTCGCGCTATATCGGAGAACTTTTCCCCAATTAGATCGACATTCTCGATCGAATTCAGTAGGACTATCTTATCCCAAATTCGATCCGCCACAAGCAACCACATTGGATTTCTATTCTTCTTAATGCGTTCCCGACAGGCCTTATCCTTCAATCGCTCAATGATCTTCCCAGCCCCACCTTCCAGCGCCCATTTAGGCAGGATTGCCATAATCAAAGTATGGTTCCAGTCATGAGGAATAACATCGAATGCCACATCGAGGCCATAGCCTCGGTTTGTATGAACCATTTCGAGGGTGTGCTCCATAGCGTAGTCGGGAGCACCATATTTAGGTTGAATATGCGAGATTTGCAGCCGGCAGCCAGCCGACCGGGCAGTCGCCATCGCCTCACCGAAACCCAAATCGTAATATCGATCGCGGTTACGCACATGAGTTGCGTAAAGGCGATCGTGTTTAGCTGCGACCTGACACAATGGTTCAATATGATCGGGCGTCGATTGGCTGCCTGGCCAGTATTCCAGTCCGGTCGAGAACCCAGCAGCACCCTCCTCTATAGACTGCTCGACCAGCAACGCCATTTGGTCAACTTCTTCTGGCTCCGGCAACCGAAGGTCATCTCCCATAACAGCGTGGTGAACCGTCCCGTGTCCAACAAACGCCGCCACATTAACGCCCAACGCCTGCGAATCTAGTGTCTCGAGATACTCACCAAAGCTCTTCCAGCCTTTGATCTTGGAGTCGGCAACAAACCCAATAGCTCTTTTAGCAATTTCATCATGGTGGCAAACTGGCGCCACGCTGTGCCCACACTGCCCAATTACCTCTGTCGTAACACCTTGGTGGACCTGACTCTCTGCGCTACCATCAACAATCAGCGTGAAATCGGAATGGGTGTGTAGATCAATAAACCCTGGCGAAACAGCCAGACCTTGCACATTAATTCTCTGCGCACTGTCGGCATCTTTTAGGTTACCAATGTGTTCTATCCTGTCGCCTACGATACCAATATCCGCGACTGATCCAGGATGGCCTGTCCCATCATACACCGTGCCATTTTCTAGAACCGTATCGAATGAATGCTTGCTCATTAATGTATCCTCTTCTTTAGCCTATGCAGTTTCAAAGTGGCAGGCTTCCCAATGCCCTGGAGATTTTTCAGTAAGCTCTGGTTCTACGCTCCTACAAACGTCCTCAGCATAGCGACATCGGGTATGAAAACGGCAACCAGTGGGTTTGTTAATCGGATTAGGTATGTCTCCCACTAATCGAATGCGCTCTGTCCTCTTGCTTTCTTCATTCTGTAGTACAGCCGACAACAAAGCCTTGGTATAGGGATGACGCGGCCCGTTAAATAATTGCCTGCGAGTTGTCTTCTCTACTATTGTCCCTAAATACATTACAGCGATTTCATCGCAAACGTGCTGAATAACAGCCAGGTCGTGGGATATAAATAAATAAGTCAAATCAAGCTCGTCCTGCAACTTACAAAGTAAATTCAATACCTGGGCTTGTATAGCCACATCTAAAGCAGAAACCGGTTCATCACAAACAATAAACTCTGGGTTTAATGCCAGTGCCCGGGCAATGCAAATCCTCTGCCTTTGACCACCAGAGAATTGGTGAGGGTAAAGTTCTTTCTGATTTTGGCGCAATCCGACCACCGCAAACAGTTCGGATACTCGTTCTTTCCGATCGCTTGGCGTGCCTTCCTGATGAATAGTCAGTGGTTCAGCCACTATATCGCCAGCGGTTTGTCTGGGATTGAGAGAAGAATAGGGATCCTGAAATATAATCTGCATCCTTCTGCGCATTGGAAACATTTGCTTAAGATTTAAGGAAGACAGATCGATTCCATCGAATAAGAGTTTCCCATGACTTGGTTTTACAAGGCCTAGCAATGCCAAACCAGAAGTTGATTTCCCGCACCCACTCTCACCCACGAGTCCGAGAGTCTTTCCTCGATCGATTGTAAAGCTAACCCCATCTACAGCATGCAAAATCGGTTGTGCACTCAGCAGGTTTTCACGTTTCAGCTTGAATTGAACTTTCAAATCTTCGACTTCAAGCAAAGCCGTATTATTTCCACTCGCACTCACGCGGCATTCTCTTGCTGAGCAAGCCAACACTTGACGGATCGGTTTTCGCTCAACGCGAAGCTTTGCGGCATTTGCAGGCATTTGGTCATGGCGAATGAACATCGCGGACCGAAAGGACACCCCTCTTGACGATTAATCAGATCAGGCACCACACCGGGTATTTCGGGTAGCGGTTCTCGAATCTCTTTCGGATCCGACTTAATTTCGGGCATAGACCGTAACAGACCTTGGGTATAAGGATGCTTCGCTTCATCGGTTATTTGCCCGAGTGTTCCTTCCTCAATTTTGTGACCCGCATACATAACCAAAACTCGGTCTGCCATTTCAGTCACGGCACTGAAATCATGGGTGATAAGAATAATGCTTGTCCCGTTTTGTTCTTGAATCTCTTTGAGCAAATCAAATATTTGAGCCTGTACGGTGACATCTAGTGCCGTTGTTGGTTCATCCGCTATCAGGACTTTAGGACTACAGGCCAACGCCATCGCTATCATCACTCTCTGGCGCATCCCTCCCGATAGTTGATGAGGGTATTCGTTAATTCGTCGATCGGGTGCGGGTATTTGAACCATGCGAAGAAGTTCAACAGCCTCTTCCAGCGCTTCATGGCGACTTATGAGCTTATGCCGGCGGATCGTCTCAACGATCTGGTTGCCTACGGTATAGACCGGATTCAATGAAGACATAGGCTCCTGGAATATCATTGAGATTTCTTTCCCGCGAATACTATTGATTCTGTTTTTTGTTGCTGTCAGTAAATTCTCATTATTTAAAAGAACTTTACCGCCGGTGATACGACCCGGCGGTGAAGGAATCATGCGGAGAAGCGCTAACGCTGTCATGCTTTTTCCACAACCGCTTTCACCAATAATCCCTAGTGTTTCACCACTTCTTAAATCGAAGCTTATCTCCGACAGAATATTTACCGACTTACCCTTAACATCGAAATCGACCGTCAGGCCTTCGACGCATAAAACGGTAGATTCTTTGTTATTCAACACAACGCTCATATCGGTCTATTCACCTTCCACGCAATTTAGGATTAAAAGCATCGTTTAAACCATCACCGATCAATGCAATACACAGAACAATTAAAAGTATGGCGACTCCTGGAAACGTTACCGACCACCACGCATCAAAAAAGAAATCTCTCGACAAACCAATCATCTTGCCCCAAGTCATAACATCTGGGTCGGTCAGCCCCAAAAAGCTCAAAGCTGCTTCGTAAATAATGGTGACACCGACCCTCAAAGTTATAGCAATTATGAGAGGCGGCATAGCGTTGGGAAGAATTACTTTTGCGATTAGCCTTAAATTTTGCGCCCCAATAGCGCGGGCCGACATTACATATTCTCGTTCCTTAATCTTTAAAAACTCGGCACGTGTTAACCGTGCCTCAGGAGTCCACGTCGTGATAGCTATTGCCAGAATTACCACCACGATATCTGTAGAAAATACAGCCACGATCACCATCGTAAACACCAAAGGCGGTAGCACTTGAAAAAATTCCGTAATCCTCATTAAAATATTATCGATTATCCCGCCGTAAAAACCGGCCACCGCTCCCAGCGTAATACCAATCAAGACCGTCACTAAAGTTGCTGTAGTGGCAATCACTAATGTGGGTCGAGTGCCATAGATAATGCCTATAAACACATCGCGGCCCATATAGTCTGATCCCAAAATTCCGCCAGCCCCGGGCTCACTTAATGGAGTCGCAACCATTTCAAAAGGGTCTGCTGGAAAAATCAATGAGCCAAATAATCCAACAAAAATAAATACAGTGACCATAATAAGACCGAATAATGCCATTCTGTTTTGACAAAATACTCGCAGCGTTTCTCGCCACTTGATTTCCGGTTCTGGGACTACTTCTTCAAAACTGAATGGAGAAGCGTCATTTGGATAATTGCTTTTCATTAGGTAATCGATTGAATTCGAGGGTCCATCCGCTTGTACACCAGGTCCGTAATAATGTTGGCGACAATAGTGGTCGAAGCAGCACCAAAAAGTACACCGAGAATAACAGGATAGTCACGGCGCATAATCGACTCATATAGCAACGGACCAAGACCTGGAAGACTGAAAACCGTTTCGACTAAAACTGCGCCGGAAAATATATGACCAAGCTGCAGACCGGCCATTGTCACAACCGGTAAAGCAGCATTTTTTAAAGCATGTTTAAAGATGACTTTAAACTCAGACAGCCCTTTCGTCCTCGCGGTACGAATATAGTCCGCACCCAAGACATCAAGCATCGACGCACGGGATAGGCGGCTGTAATTGGCAAGATAAAGAATGGCAAGCGTAAATGTGGGCAAGACCAGATGGTTAATTATGTCTAATATCCGATCAAAAAAATGCTCCGGCTCGGGTATGGACCGGATACCAAACGCCGGAAATAAGGGCAGATAGAGCGCAAATACCAACAAGATAATCATGCCTAGCCAGAAAACGGGCGTCGCGTATCCCAACAGAGAGAATATGGTAACGAAATTACTAAATAGTCCCCTCGGTTTGACCGCCGCATAGACGCCAAATAATGTTCCAATAGTTACGGCTAGAATCAAAGCTGATAACGTCAGCATCAAAGTAGTCGGCAAATGCCCCAATATCAGGGTCGATACTGTGTCATCATAATAGAAGGAATAACCGAGATCGCCTGAGAGCACCTGACCCAAATACTTGAATAACTGTACATAAATCGGCTGGTCAAGCCCGTATGCTGCACGAAGTTTCGCTGCAAGGACAGGGTCCCCACCACCGCCTTCCGCTAACATCGAGTCAACGACATCACCTGGCGCTAACTGCAGCAAAAGAAAATTTAAAACAATAACAGCAATCAATAAAACAAATCCTAAAACGATACGCTGGATTATCGCTGTCTTCATATCCTATAAATCTCTTACTATTCAAACGTTATCTATTACAAATAGATTTACATTCTGCTGTAAACTTTTTAACTCATCGACTGCACTGCCATCAGTTCAGAAAAACCGCCCTATGTCAGGCGAGCGACTTCAAACTTCGACACTTGATTTCGCAGACAGCATCTCCCCAATTAAATTGGGCCCATCAGAGGATGGGCCCAATTTATCACCTCTGTCTTAAGAACGTCGCAAATGATCAGTTTTGCGCTTTCATCCAGTACATGACATCCCAGTTTTCAGCTGTCCCGTAGGCCGGAAAAAAGAGTTCCTTGTGATGGAAAAACATACTTGGCGTATCAAACAACCAGAGCATTGGCATCTCATCCAAAAGAATGTCCTGAACCTCGTGATAGAGCGCCGTCCGTTTTTCATAGTTTGATTCTAGAGCTGCGTCTGCAAAGATTCTATCGACTTCTTTGTCGCAATACCCCGAGGTGTTTGTATACGCCTGATTCTTTATGTTGTTACAAACATACAGTCGGCTAATACCGATGGCTGGGTCTGTTTTGTCACCCGGCCAGTTTATTGACATATCAAAATCCCACGCCGCGCTTGTTTTGGCCCAACCAGCAAAGCCTTGTTGTGGTTCTAGGCGAACTTTAATACCCGCCTTCTTCAAGGCTGCAGCAATATATTCTGACGGCAACTGATTAAAGTCAGGCATAAACGGCGGCGCTATATAAATAAGTCCTAACTCAAACCGAATACCATCATCATTTTTTGCATACCCCGCCTCATCGAGCAGTGCGTTTGCTTTCGCAAGATCGAAAGGATAACCCTGCAGCTTTTCATTAAAAAAGACGTTTGTTGCTGGAAAAGGAGATCGCGACTGTTTTGTATATCCGCCGTGCAACACATCCGAAATATGAGATCTATTGATTGCATAGGCTAATGCTTGGCGAACTTTCTTGTTGTTAAGCGGTTCTCTGCGGTTATTAAATTCCAGAACGATTGCGCCACCAGAAATGCCCTGGTATTCAGTGAATTGCAGATGTTCAACCTTTTTAAACTCTTTAATATCACTGAATCGCATCACTGAATCGGTTCGTGCTAATTGGAATTGATTTTTCCTCAGACCAATTCTTTTTGCTGTCTTGTCCTGAACGTTCTGGTAAATAATTTTGTCTAGATACGGCAACCCAGCAACAAAATGGTCTTCGTTCCTGTCGATGCTGACATATTCATCTGTTTTTCTATCACCGATGACAAATGGTCCCGAGCCAACCGGATTTTTATGTGCATCTTGCTTCATAAAATCGTCTGCAGAGCCATAAACATGCTTTGGCATGACGGGCAACTGTCGCGGTGTCGTTGCCGCTAGGAGGAGTGGGCCATGTGGTTCTGAAAGATGAACGATCAGCGTCTTGGCGTCTGGATACTCATAACTTGTAATGGGCCCAAACATCTGTGGTCCAAACCGATGGTGTTTCTTAACAATGTCAAATGAAAACGCAAGGTCTTCAGAAGTAACTGGCTTCCCGTCATGAAAATTAGCGTTTTGTGCAATATGGAAGGTATAGGTCTTGCCGCCATTGGAAATCTCCCAGGATTCAGCTACATAGGGAGCTATTTCATTGTTCTCGTTCATCCTGGTCAGGCTGGCAAAAATCTGTGATGTCACCAAGCCCACTTCATATGCTGAATGAAGAGGATTTAAACTAGGAATCTTACTCGATAAATAAACGACCGTACCGCCTTTGACAGGTGCACCCGCGTTAACACTCGGTATCGCAAACATAAACAAAGCTAGCGCGATGACTACCGAGGCAAGGCTCTTCTTATTTCTCATTACATTCTCCTTTTAGGTGGAAAGAACTTGTGAGTAACAACTGGTTGGGAGAAATCATGGTATATCAGATAATCAGGCCTTACAACAATTCTTCGACAGCCTAATTTAAAACAACGTAAATCATGCTTAAATCTAGTGACAAAGAGATAACCGTTATCGGTGCTGGCATCGTTGGGATTTGCTGTGCATGTTACCTACAAAAGTCCGGCTTTCAGGTAACTCTCGTCGACCGGGAAGAACCCGCAATGCAGACATCTTTCGGGAACGCTGGCGGAATTAGCCCTGGTTCAGTGACACCGCTGGGAATGCCCGGCATATGGAAACAAATTCCTCGCTGGCTGTTGGACGACAACGCTCCGCTAGTCATTAAAGGTCGCTATCTTCCAAAGGCACTACCCTGGCTTGCTCGATTTGCTCTTCAGAGTCGTCCCTCGCGAGTTAGGCAAATTTCAAAAGCTTTAGAAGCTCTCAATAGCCCTACGTTTCACGCCTATCAGCCACTTCTCGAAGATGCAGCACTCACACAGCTTTTTCATCAATCCGGCCAATTATTTCTTTATCGCAACCGACAAGACATGGACAAGGACACTCTTACTCATGAACTGCGGCTCGATGGTGGCGCATCAATAGAATTTCTAAATGCTGAAGAGATAAGAGAAATAGAGCCAGCCATTTCTCCAATTTTCGAAGCAGGGTACTTGATGCCGGATAACGGCCACTGTAAGGACCCCTACGGTTTAGCAAGCGGCCTAGTCAAAATGTTCGTCAACAAAGGTGGGTTTTTAGTAAAGGCTGATGTATTGGATTTTATTTTTGACGCTGATGGTGTCAGCGGGCTCTCAACGTCTACTGCTGCACTTAATACCCGAAGAGTTGTGATTGCCGCAGGCATTTGGTCAAAGATCTTATGTGAAAAGCTAGGTTTATCCGTTCCTCTTGAGTCTCACAGGGGATACCACGCGACAATTGAAAACTCGAACATCTCTCTAAAACATATGTGTTTTCCGGTTGACTATAAGTTCGCGATTACGCCGATGAGCATGGGATTAAGAATTGCAGGTACCGTCGAGATTGCAGGATTAGACGACCCGCCAAATTACGAGCGAGTCGACAAAATGGTCAAGTCTTGCCACACAATTCTTAACGGGCTCAATAGCGAACACCACACGCGGTGGATGGGCCATAGGCCCTGCCTGCCAGATAGCTTACCAATCATTGGAGAATCTCAGAAACACCCCGATATATTCTTTGCGTTTGGACATGGACATCAAGGACTTGTCGGCGCTTCACAAACTGGTAAAGTTATTGACGAAATAGTGAGAGGTGTCGTGCCGTCGATGAATTTAAGTCCGTTTCGCATTGATCGCTTTTAGTTTTAGTTAATCTTAAATCGAGAAGCAGACGACTGATTAAATTCACCATCGAAACCGCAGGCTCTTTTCACCTTTCGCCAGATTTTGAGTGACTTCCTGTCAAATTCGCGCGAGGTCAATGAAATAAATCAGTCTCCACTATCGGGAATGCTCGGCATTCAAGAGGAATCCTCACCCCAGACGTCCGCAAGAACACGCAGCCAGTTTTCACCCATTATCTTTCGGATTGTTGGCTCATCCCAGCCGGCGCGTTCCATAGCCGCAGTGATGTTTGGAAATTCACCAATTGTCCGAATGCCCGCAGGGTTCACGATCTCGCCCAGTTCAACAAGCCTGCGGCCATGGCCTTTATCGTGGCTTATCCACTCGAAGAAGTCGGGGCCATGCCCCTGGGTAAAATCTGTCCCAATCCCGACGTGATCCACCCCGACCAGGTTGACCATATAGTCAATCGCTTTCACGTAATCGTCAACAGTGGAATTCACTCCCTTGGGCAGGAATGGCGGAAACATCGTAACGCCTACGAAGCCCCCGTGTTCGACAATAAACTTCAGCTGGTCGTCGGTCTTGTTTCTTGGGTGCTGCTTTAACCCCGCTGGCAGACAATGCGAATAGGTGACTGGCTTGACTGAGGCCTTGATGGCCTCTTCTGATGTTTTGGGTCCAACATGGCTCAGGTCGATCAAGACCCCGACCCGGTTCATCTCCGCGATGATCTCGTGCCCGTAGCCACTCAAGCCACTATCTGGCTCGTAACATCCGGTGCCAATGAGGTTTTGCGTATTGTAGGTAAGCTGCACAATGCCGACCCCGAGCTGTTTGAATAGTTCGACATAGCCCAAGTTCCCTTCGAACGCGGCACCATTCTGAAAACCAAGGATAATGCCCGTTTTATTGGTTTCCTTAGCCCTACCAACGTCTGTCGTAGTACGTACTTCCAGCAGAAGATCATCGTTGTCTCGAAAATGCCTCTTCCAGGACGCAATATTGTCCATTGTCGCCCGAAAACCTTCCCATACCGAACAGGTGCAGTTGGCGGCAGTCACTCCGCCATTCCGCATGTCTTCAAAAACGGACCTGGAAAAATTGGAAACGATCAGCCCATCGATTACGATGAGGTCTTGGTGTAAATTCATTTCACCTCTGCGAGGATCAGTATCCCGGGTTATCTATGAGACCAGTATCCGGATTAACAATAACTGGGGTTTCGAAATAGCGAATCTCTGGAGCAGAGTAACGCTCTGTGAGCCATGCTATTCTTTCCTCATTAAACCATAAATCAGCGCTTTTCTTATCCTGAAACGTATAACATCCACCGGCTTCGAGCGTCGCACGATCATAAAGATAATTTTTACGAACCAGGCCTGGAGTTTCCAGATACATTGGAGCTGTCTCAAGGAATTTTTCCTCAAGAATACTTGCACTCACCTCACTTGGTATTGAGAAAGTTACTATAACTGTAATCATGCCCCTAACCTCTAACGATTCGTTGATCGGCCTGCTGCAATTATAGAAGCGGGTGAACAGGGATACTCACTTTTAACTAAAATTATTTATGAACATGTCAATTGAAAAGCAAGAACAGTGGATCAAGACCACGTGTCCGCGGGACTGTTATGACGGGTGCGGCATCATTGTGCACAAACGAAACGGGGAGATCATTAAGGTAAAA
>Ga0302119_10000233_pt1 | contig 24287 bp, 22 predicted proteins | sample AG5_Tmax_MG_FD_203114 | JGI IMG/M metagenome (GOLD analysis project Ga0302119, IMG submission 203114) | Marine microbial communities from Western Arctic Ocean, Canada - AG5_Tmax | ecosystem: Environmental > Aquatic > Marine > Oceanic | place: Canada: Western Arctic Ocean | collected 2017-10-01 | reverse complement strand
ATCTCCTCGTTGTACTTTCCGTGAGTCGAAACAAGCGCGACGTAAATGCACATCTTCCCCTTTCCAAGAATCCGACGGGCTTCCCCATGAAGCCCAAACTTGTGTGAATTCAGAAAGACGCATCGTTATGGCTTCTCTACTCTAACCGGCGAAGAATCTGGTTCCAAGGATCCGTTTTTCGAATCGCGCAATTGGATGGCGTGATACAGAATCCTAGCTGCCGCAGGGGCAGAGACCTTGGAGCCATAGACCTCTTCACCTTTCGGATTTTCCGCCACCACAAGCACGAGAACCTCTGGGTTTTCCAAGGGGCCAAAGGCAGAAAATAGCGAGGTATACCCCTCTTCATGCGTTTTCTGCACCGTGCCACTTTTCCCGCCCCAACGAAAACCCTCAAATCTTGGGAGCCAGTGACGATGCTCGGCCTCGACCATGCCGGCCAAGGCATCTCGAAGAAAAGCCGACGTATCCTCGGACAAAATACGGACTTTAGGCTGATTGCGTTTTTGTTGAATCAAATGAGGATCGACGCGCCAGCCCCCGTTAATCAAGGAAGAAAAAGCACAGGCTAATCGCAGTGGCGTCAAACTCAATTGATGTCCCATGGAAACGGAAGGAATCGTCCAAACTCTGCCGAGTGAGCCGTCCCACTGATTCCCTTTGGGCTGAAACCCTAAAAAAGGTTCTGGACCAATCCAACCAAGTTCATCCCAAAACCCAAAGTCCGCGAACAAACTTTGAAGTCCCTCCTTCCCCAGTTTCAAACCCACTTGGCCTGCACAAATATTGGAAGACCACACCAGGATTTCCCGCGGAGTCATGCGTTCATTCGGAACACCTCGAGCATTCCGGATCGGTGGCTTTCGAATATTCCAACTCCCTCCATAATTGGAAAACGTATCCGTCTTTTTCACAGCTCCTGTGTCCAGAGCGCGGCCCACCACAAATGGCTTGCAAGTGCTTCCTGGTTCAATCGCCCACAAAGCCGGAAGGGCGTGGCCTAATAAATTCCCGTCAGCATCTCTTTTAAGTCCATCACCAGGGTGATTCGGGTCAAAGTCGGGGAGCCCGCCGACAGCAATTAAGTTCCCCGTATGCACCTCCACCACCACACACGCAATCCAATCCGGATTGTGCGCTTCTTGAAGTTGCCGCAATTCTTCTTGCATCATCGAGGCAAGCCTAGCATCCAAAGTGGTCACGATAGGGCTTGCCTCGTTGGGAGATATAAAAGTTTTTGCAGGATTAGCGCCATATTTCCCGGTGACCCGAAGTGACCCCCTTTCGCCATCGGAACCCAACAATTGACTTTCGAGAGAGCGCTCTAAACCCATCACGCCGGAGCGTGACCCTTCCTCCGTTTTCAGAAAACCAATCAAATGAGACAGAGCTCTTCCTTGTGGGTAAACCCGTTCCCAACTCCTCTCTAAACGCAAACCTGTGCCCGAAAGAGACCGCAATGCCAAGCGAAGACGGTCCACTTCTGTTGAATTCAAGTTCACGGCAAACCGCGCATAGGTTTTTTCCGGATTCAACAAGGTCTCTTGCAACCGCAACGCTGGAATATGAGTCAAAGAAGCGAGCAATGCTATTTCTTTTGCATTCCTTTCCAAGGTCGCCGACGGTCCAAAAAAACGGCGATCGTTCGCAGGCTCGTCAAGACGCAAATACCAAACAGGGCGATCTTCAGCCAAGACAATTCCCGACGCATCCAAAATCTGGGCGCGAGCAGCGCGCAGGGGCGTCCGACTCTCAAAACGGTCTTCGAGAATGGTAGAACGATCTGCGGAATGCAGTTGAACCATGCGCCCAAAAATCACAGCATAAAGAAGCCCCAAGGGCATCAAAATGATAGAAGGGCGGAGCGGACTGAGCCTGTGCATCAAAGCACAGATATGTTCACATTCTCGTAGGCCCGTTTCCACTCCAAACGCTCTTGAAGTCGGTAGGGCGAACAGAGCGTCCGCGACAAGTGAGAATATTCCAGGGCTTTCTCACTGGAAACCAGGGACTGCCGACGGAATACTTCGGCGCGCCCTCGAGCCGCCAAGGCCTCATTTCGCAGGCCCACTCCAACCACTAATTCCGCAAGGGCGAAAAATGCAAGAAGGGGAGGAAGTACGTTCACGAGGCGGACCTCCGAATTGCACGCAGGCGAGCACTTCTGGAGCGGGGGTTCCGCCGAATTTCTGCGGGCTTTGCCGTGACGCCTTTCGGAAGCACATCCTGAAAATCCTTGCTGCGGCAGTCGTTGCGAAATGACCGCTTCACGATTCGGTCCTCCAAAGAATGGAAGCTCATGCAGGCTAAGGTGCCGGCGGCGCCAAGAATGCGTGGCGCCGCTTCAAGTAATGCGCTGATTTCATCTAACTCTCGGTTGACGGCGATACGGATGCCCTGAAAAGTTCGTGTGGCGGGGTGAATCCCCTGTCTCCCACGCGGAATAGTGCGCTCCACGAGGTCGGCCAACTGCGAAGTCCTCAGCAAATTCCCAAAACGTCTTTGATAAACAATCGCGTGAGCAATCCTCCGACTGAAGCGCTCCTCGCCAAACTCCCGTAGCCATTTCTCCAACTGATCTTCCGACGACTCAGCAAGCAACTTTGCAGCACTCAGCTTTTGTCGGGTTGCGTCCATCCGCATATCCAGGGGACCATCTACTTGAAAAGAAAACCCGCGCTCCCTGTCCTCAATCTGATCGGAAGAGAGTCCAAAGTCCGCCAATATCCCTGCGATATTCCCGATCCATTCCGTTGGAATCACACTTTCCAAAGCAGAGAAAGGAGCATGAACAAACTGCACCCGATCCCCAAAGGGTGCAAGTCGTTCCTCGCTACGTTGCAGAGCTTCCCAGTCTCTATCAATGGCCAATAAACGTGTGAACTCCGACGCATGAAGAATAGCTTCCGCATGACCGCCTCCCCCGACGGTTGCATCCACGAAGAAACCTCCCTCGTCCGGGCGTAGCGCATCCAATACTTCCTGCAGTAAAACAGGAGTGTGACGACTCGGGCCAGAAGGACCCTCGGGTTTTTGATAAGTCGGTGCCAAAAGAATCACGATCCCTCGTTCGCTCCCGGGTTCACCTTGACCGAAGCCGAGGTCGAATTGCTCAAACGTCCTGCCCCTCGCGGCGGGGTGAGGGTGCCGTGGTCTTCCATCTTCTTGGTGGAAACTGCGCGAGCCGCCTCTCCCTTCTCTGGGTTCCATATCTCCACGGCCTTTCCGACCTCTAGGAACAAGACTTGATCGGTGAGGTCGGCGTATTCCATCAGGGGTAAGGAAAGGAGAATCCGTTTCTGCGAATCCCATGCGCGCTCCAACTTGTTGTCGTAAATCCCCCTCAACAACTCGTGATATTGCGCGTCCGCCAAATTCGAATCCTCCAACCTCAGAACCATGGCCTCGAAGTCCTCCTTCAGCCAAAGGTTCAAACAACCCTTTGCCCCACGAAAAACAACCAAATCAGGAGCCGCCGAACCAACCCGCACGATGAACTTGTCCTGCAATGGACGTGGCAAAAAGACGCGACCCTTTGCGTCGACGCTCATTCCAGTATTACCCGTGTGGCTTGCCATCCTTATTTTTTATGTTTTTTTCCTGCTCAGGGCATTGTTTTTACCTAATCATTTGCCCCACATACCTATCTTTACACCGCTTTCCGCCATGGCAAGAAAAAAATCCCGGCAAAACCGGGATTTTTTTTAGATTTCTGATTTCTCGGGAAAAAGGGCTATTTCGAAGGCTCCTCCCCCTCTGGCTCCTCCAGCAATGACTCAACCCCCACCTCCAGCGTTGGGTCCATGAGGTCGGAGAACACATTCGTCAAGCGGGAACGACGCTCTGCGTCTAATTCCCGGACTTCCACCTCAAAAGTCTTCGTTGCCCGGACCTTGCGTAACTCCAAAAACTCCAACTCATTCTGCCGACGGACCCCAATCAACTTCAACCTCCGATGCCGCACTAATAAAAGTGCCAACATAAACGCTAGATCTCGACGGCTTTCGCGAGCGTCGGCAGTGAGCGGCTCTAACAGGCCAAGAATTAAATCGAAGTCAAGCTTCATGCCCCCTTTCTTCTCTAGATGCGTGGTTCGCCAAAAGACTACGTCGTTCTCCGTGTCTCGGTCATCGAAACATGGACGGCAGTAATCCCCGCGTGTTAAATCTTTCCCTGCGAAGCGGAGCAATGAGAAAAGTGCATCTCCTTCCGTAAAAGAATGATCACAAACGGCGCAAACTGCACCTCTTTTTGAAATCTGCCAAGAGCTTGCCACGTGATTATTCCGTAGGAGACCACGCGCGTGGAGAAGAGGTTTCCCTCTGATTCGACCCAGGCCTCACCCTTGAAACGATATGTGCCATCAATATTTGGGCACGCGTTAAATCATCTGAGATATCCTCCCATCGTGCCTTTCCAAGGTCCAAGGGTGATTGCACTTCCGTGTTTTTTTGCCGACGTACACGGACCTGAATTAAAGTTCGCCCCGTCTCCTGCTCAGCTTCTAATTCCACGAGAGCTTGCGAACGGACTCCTACGCCAGAAAATGGATGGGTTTGTACATCCCAACCCGACATAACGGAAAGCGTTCCAAAGTCCACATCACCTGGAGGAAAGCTCGCTTGCAGAAATGCCCATTCACATTCTGTCAACAAATCACGCAGCGGGGTCACATCAGCCAAACGGCCAGAAACCCACTTCTCCTCAATCTCTTGACCAAACATGCCGCAACCCAAGCTACTTAGAAGGGCAAGAGCAAGAAAGGAAGAACACTTCATCATGAGGATTCTAATCTCTTTTACTTGGGCTGCGCGTCCGTTCCCGGAGAACAAGGCGAATCGGTACATGCTCAAACTTCAAAGTTCGACGCAAATCACGAGAAAGAGTCCGCACTGCTTCTTTGTCAAAAAGGCCCTTACGATTCACAAAGCAAAGGAAAGAAGGAGGAGCTACGCCAAGCTGCGTGGCATAAAAAACCTTTGGCTTTTCACTTCGGCCTCGAAAACGCAAACGTTGGAAAGCAGATTTCACGCTGCGATTGAGTTCTCCAGTACCGACCATGACTTCGGACTCCTCCCGCAAAGAAAATGCGTGACGTAAGACCAAATCCATGCCCTTCTTCGTCACATTACTCAACATCACCACTGGAGAACCTCGCAAATGAGGAAGCTTATGCCCCACCAAATCCCTGAAATCCTGGAGTTCCATATCTGGAACAAGGTCCGCCTTTGTACCAACCACGACCACAGGCTTGTATCGGTCTTGCACGGTGCGCGCCAGCTCCTGATCAAGCCGCGAAATGGTCTGTGTCAGGTCCAAGAAGAGCAAGACAACGTCGGAGCGTCGTGTGGCCTGGTCACTTCGCGTGAGTGAAAAGTATTCAATAGCACTTTGAACCTTCGCACGGCGGTGAACCCCCGCCGTGTCCACCAGAATAAGGGGGCGGTCTTCCCATTCAAATCGAACATCTACCGCATCCCGCGTGGTGCCCGCAATTTCACTCACAATCACGCGCTCTTCTCCAGTCAACGCATTGACGAAAGACGACTTGCCCGCATTCCGACGGCCCACAATTGCCAAGTGCATCGGGCCATCTTCGTTGGCCGGCGGAATGCCGTCGGCCGATGGAAGCACGCCTTCTAATGCATGAAACAAATCATCCATACCTCGGCCTTCCTGCGCGGAAAGCGGTTGAGCAAAGTCAAAGCCCAAAGAAGAGAACTCGGGCAAATTGGCTTCTGCCTCCCTAGTTTCGCACTTATTTGCGAAAAGAATTACTTTATGGTTTCCATGTCGCAACAAACGCGCAACATGTTCATCCAACAACGTGACCCCTTCCCGTGCATCCACCAAAAACAAAACAACCTCTGCACCGACCAAACCGGCCTTCACTTGATACTCCACGGACTCTTCCAAATCATGGTTATCCACGATGCCAATCCCACCGGTGTCCATTAAATCAAACCGCAAATCATTCTCCGGCAAATCCACAGGCATGATTAAACGGTCTCGAGTAACTCCAGCGGTTGCTTCCACAATGGCGCGTCGCTCTCCGAGGATTCGATTGAACAAGGACGACTTGCCTACATTGGGGCGGCCCACAATGGCTACTTGCGGCCGCTGACGTATTTCGGAGTCACTCATCGTAATTGCAAGAGAGGGTGGGTTTGTGGCAGGACGCGCAACTCGGGCCAATGCGAATGCATCTCTAAAGCCAAAGCCAGAAGAGATTCTGGGTCCGGCGCACCCATGGCAGGCGTCGGCGTCGTTGGCTGTAAGAATACCGTAGGGCGTGTTTTCAAGGTAGACAACCACTCCAAGGCCTCGCGCACTTCCTCTCCGTGAAAATCAGGGGGAATCACAATTTTTACGGTGGCCTGCGGACGGGGATTCGCCCGGTCCCATTCTCGCAAACAGGCTTGGGGATTGACATACCCTTGGCCTTTCCGCAAAGTACCCGAAAGTTTCCAATCCATAGAAAGGGTGTGCAAAACGGGAAGAATTTCAGGAAGTGTCTCTGGGAAAATCCCTGCAGTCTCCAAGAGCACCTTTCCTTTCCACTGAGGAAGCCAGGACTTCAGAAAGTCAGGCTGCTCCAGAGGCTCTCCGCCCGTGACCGAAAGGGTCAAAGAGTCCGCTGTCATGCCATAACTTCGTGCCACTTTCTCCAGCAACTCAGATAGCTGCTCATACGGCAAAGGGTTAGGAAGTTCCTGCATTTCCGACCGCATCCGTAAAGAAAACATACTCCGGCGCTTCCAAGACTGCGGCGTATCGCAATAATGACAGCGTAGAGGGCAGCCGGCTAGACGAAGAAAAAGATGAGGTCGGCCGACGTCGGCACCTTCTCCCTGCAAAGAGAGAAAAATCTCATCCAAAAAAACCGGAGGGAGCGAACTACTCGTTAGTGCCTTCGCTGGCATCCGCCTCCACAGCGGTTTCCTCTTCCGTACGAGCTGCATTCAAAGCCTTTAACTGCTTTGTAGAAAGGACATTGTGCTGTGTACGTACCTTAGGAAGACCATAAACTGACTGGCCTTCTTCGAAATCACCTTTTCCCATGAGCTTTTCAATGCGCTCACGACGGGTATAGACGGAGCGGCTTGAGGCAAGCGCGCCACCAATGTAGAGGGACTTATGGATGGACATGGTTTATGGAGTGTATCTCGTTCGCCTACTAATATAGGCGGTTTGGAAGGGTTTTGTTCCTTTTCGATCCGGAAGCTCTGTTTGCTGAACACGTTTCAAAAGGGCTTTAAGGGCCTCCGCACTTTTTTGCTCTCCAATCCAAATCTCAAAATGCTTTGGGTTGGATGGGGATGGCGTTGCTAGAGCAACGACAGAAGAAAAGCCTAATTCCTTTAGCTGAACGGCAGTGCGAATGGCCAAGTCCTTTTTTGTTTCACCATAGGTGATTGCCAAGATGGCAAAAGGAACGGCAACCACAGGTGCGGCAGCGACCTCATGAATGGGAGGGGCTTTCACGGAAGATGGCGGAGGCGAGGAATCCGAGGTGGCCTCAGCCACAGGAAATGAAGAATCCTCCGAATCACCACCAGCTTGCAAAGCTAGTTCTCTCCCCAATGCCCACAAGAGGACTAGGAGTAGAAAAGAGCCGGGAATCAGCCAAAGCCCTTTCGGAAAAGATGCTCTTGGCGAAGAACTGCGCGGGGGCTGGGTTTGAGAAGGAACAGAGGGTGCGGGAGTTGCAACTGGAACTTCTTTACGAGGAAGATGACTCTCAGATTTCTTTTGAGAGTGCAGGAGTTCCAGAAGTTCTTTTTTTCGACGAGCCATTCCGCGTTTTGAGCCGTGCAATGATAATACCCCCAAGAGGAAAACGCAATCTTGAGGTCCGGCACCGCCATTGCACAATGGGCGCATGGGGCAACCACCCTATCCCCCGCAACACGCACTCGCTGGCACAGCCCTGCTCCTGGAAGACCTGCAGGCCATAGGCATCCCGCTCGTCCCCCGCGCTTCATTGACCCGTCGCACCTCAGTACCAAGCCCTTCCGGTACAAGAGTGCTTTTTTGCGCCATCCACCCAGGGATTACCCAGCCCACGCCTTTCTCGGTAGAAGAAGACCAGCTCCTTCAAACGATTGTGGAAAAGGGCATGGGGCTTTCAATGAAAGTAGTGCAGCTGCTTCAGGCGGGCCCTGGTACCGAAGCGGTTCAGGCGTTGATTCAAGAAATCCGCCCGGAACTCACGATTCTTTGCCAGAAAACCCCATCGGCTAGCCTTGGTCGAGGAGAAATTCAAACGACTTCGGCAGGCCACCTTCTCGGCACCGCCCACCCTTCTGCACTGCTTGCAAACCCATCCCTAAAAGCAGCTTGCTGGAAAGACATTCAAATCGGCATGCATTTCCTTAACCCCTCGCCGACGTCCTAAATGGCACGCGCCATCGGATTTCATCTCTTTGCCGGCCATGTGTCCTATGCGCTTGTAGAAACGCTCTCGGATTCCGGCCCACAAATATTAGCTGCGGGAACTTCACCAGCCGACGCCGTCCCTTCTCTTGTTCAAAGACTGAGTGCAGGCCGAGAACTCCCCTGGTGTTTCGCCCAAGAAACTCAACCGGGCAAGGCCCTTGCTCCCCAAGACTTACCCCTCTCACGTCCTCGGCCCCAAGCGCGCATGTTACCGGCTGTGGCTGCTGCCCTTTGGGAATGGGAAAACGGGCGCATTGACACGGCCGACCTCTTCCTTTGGTTACTCCCAGGCCAACTTCACTACTCCATCGGCATACCTGGCGAAGGTCAATCGGGCACCATCCCTCGACATGGGCCACTGCGTGAAGCACTGGGGCGAGCTCTTTCTCGCACTCAAAAAAAATCCGGCAATGTGGCGATTCGAGTGGACGGAGAAGCCCCAGGCGGTGAAATGCTCCGAGAAGCCGCTGAGGCCAGCGGACTTACGCCTCATTTTCTCTTTCCGCCTGCAAGTGAACAAGGCGCAGATGCCGCCGCCGCCGGTGCAGCATTGGGGGCCCTCGACCCCACCCGGCCTGGCACTTTCCCGCCATTTCCTCCTCCGGTGACGCCGCCTTGGCATTGGAGTGCCCATGCCGTCACCGTGCTTGCATTAGGCGCTGTAGCTCTGTTTCCTCGCTTCGCCGCAAGCCCTGCTCTACACAAAGAGGCACCCATTGTGCAGTCTTCCGAAAAACGCTCCCTCGTTCAACCGTCGGCAAAGCTGGAACGCGCCGTTGCGCATCGCTTGGGATTTCTCAAAGAGTTAGAGACCTGGTCTGCTAAAGGAGAAGCATTACAGGAGCTTGAATTGCTCTCTTCCCCTGAAAACGATGCAGTGCTTTCATACGCCATTTCAGCCGAAGAGGGTGCACGGTGAAAAGCTTCCTCCTCTCGCTCACCTTGCTCGCCGCAAGCATCCCTCTTTGGGTCCAAGCGCAGAACGAGGGAATATCGGCCAAACCCTCAATCCAGAAACCCCCTCCTACAGAAGCAAAAAGAGGGTTAGGCAAAGACGACGTATGGCTGAGAGAACTTCTAGGCGTCTTACCCCCAACTTCCCCAGTAAGCAACGCAGCTCAATTTGAACTCTTGCGTTGGCAAGAGCACCCGCTCCTTGACGGGGAAATCCTTCTCCTTGAAACCCAAGAGGCTCCGTCAGGCGCATTCTCCATCCAATTGGAGGCCGTCGGTGCTGCCCCACAAATCCTCCCTTGGATCCAGCACCTCTTGCGAGCACCGTATTCCAAAGGATATCTCGTGGACCCCACTCTGCTCCGAATCCAATCCACTGACGACGATCGGCTTCATCTTTCGTTCCAGGTTCAAATACTCCCAGCTGCCGTTTTCCTCACGGGGGGTCAAAAGTGAACTCCAAAACGGCCTCTCTCCTTGTCATCCTCGAACTTTTCAGCGCCGTCCTTCTCCTTCTTCTTCTGCTCTCGAAGATACCGATAGCCCATGCATCTCTCACTCCCATGAAAGTGCCGCGAGATACCGAGGTTCGCTACAACCCCAGCGTCTTTCAAAGTCATTTCCGCAAAGCACATCGTAATCAGAACCTTTCCCTTTTTCGGCTTTTCCCAGAACGCGCGCTAGAGGCCTCAACCCCTGCATTAGGCAGTTTCCCGTCTCTTTACGCGCCTAGGGTTTTTCGTGCAGTTCTCCAAGAAGGAGGCGTTCGCCTGAGTTGGAGGCCTCACCCTAAAAACCCCGTGGAAAGCCTGGAATACCACCTTCAACGTTGGCGTGGAACGGAAGCTATACAAGACCTCGCACTCACTCGTGGACTGGAATATGTCGACTCAGTTCCGTGTGAGGGAATTCCTTATCACTATCGATTGACCGCCGTGCTGGAACGAGAAGTCCCGACATCAGGAGATCAGTCACGGAGGATTCGTCGGGCCTCCCCTGCAACCAATCTTCGAGTCAATATTCCTCGTCAAGGAGCCTGGCAATCCTCGGGGCTTCAAGAAATGGATGTTCTTCTCCTTCAATGGACGCAACCTGGCCTCCCCACCCAAGGCCCTTTCCCCGTTCAGCGTGGAGAATCCGTGGGTTCCACAGGGTGGACCCTCCTCTCTTTCAGGAAGGAAGAAACCGAGGAAGAGACCGTGACTAGTATTCCTCGCTTCGACAGCCTTGGACGACGCGTCATTCTTGATGGCCAGCCGGCCTGGCGTCAAAAGCGAATTCTTCGTCCTCGTTCCTTCGTAACTGCCGAGCTGCAAGACCCTTGCGGCAATCTCTGGGTCGAAACTTTGTGGCTCAAAACCGCCTCCAGCACTCATTAATTCGAAGAGCTGAGATTGAGGGCTTTACTCCCTTAAGTCACCACGGCACAATCCTTTCCGCAGTTCTTGCACTTCCCCCACGTCAGCGGACCCCCCAGCTTTCCAAAATTCTCGCATGTCCATTCCCAAGAAGAGCCTCCTTCTTCTCTCAGCCGTCCTCCTTGCCGCATGTGCGGGCAACGGAACGGACTGGGGTTTCTCGCCATACCACAGCTCAGGTGTCGTGCCATCAGCAGACCATGCGAAACAGGTCGGCGAAATCGTTTACGCCGAACCGGTTCAGGATTCCGCACAAGCCAACTCCGTGGCGGTTGTCCAAGACCCTGTCATTCATGCCAATGATGCCATTGAAGTGCGCAATCAAAAGCGCCGCATTCTTTCCAAGAATTTCTTAGATCTGGGCCATAGCTTTTTTGAACGTGGGGACTATCAAGGCGCTGCTCTGCACTACGCCGACGCATTTCAACTCAACCCAGAAAGCGTCGAAGCTAGAGACGGCATTCGTCGGGCGCAAGCGGCGATGGGCGGAGAAGCATGGACCTATCTTTCTTCCGAAGCCGTCGTTGAGCAACAACAACTCGCTTGGGCGCGCCAACGCCTTCAGGTAGAGGGAATGATGAATGACGGAGACCGCGCCATGAGTTCCGGTGACTTTGACACTGCCATCGGCTATTACCGGACTGCGGGAACCACCCTCCGCTATTCCCCCAATATTGCCAGCGATAGCCTAGATGCAAAACTGGTTGCCGCAAAATTGCATTCCGCCACACAGGCACGCAATCAAGCAGAACAGGCACTTCAAGCCTCAGAAGCCGCCGCAGCAAATGCGGAAGCGAATGCGGAAAAAGAAGCGCGCGCCGCATACTTCGAGAACCGCCTTCGTACTTTACTAGAAGAAGCGGATGATCAATTCTCCATGGGTTTCTACGGCAAATCCATCACGACACTGGACCGTGTCCTCGACCTCTCCCCGCGCAATGCCGACGCCGTTCAATTACGCTCTATTGCCAACGAAGCTTGGCACCAGCAACGCACCCGCAACACCACCGACGCTTTCCGAGAACACTGGAAGCGCACCTTCGAAGAACTGCGCACGCTCTCCCTTCCTCCCAAGTCCACCATTGAGCACGACGTGGATTACTGGAACACGGTGGTATCTAAGCGTCAACCCTTAGATGAAGTTGCCACCGAAACGATGGAGGACCCTGAATCAGCGCAGATTTTCCACGCTTTAGCAAATACGCGGATTGAACCACGCTTTGACAATCCAATCGAAGAGATTGTCAATAACCTTGCAGCCTACACTCGGGTCAGTTTCGTGGTCTCCCGCGCCGTGTCCGAGGACATGGACGAAGACGTAAAGCACATCAATATGGCTTTTAATAAGCCTATGCCGGTCTCCCAAATTCTCACCATCATCGAGGACATGACGGGTGGAGAAATGAAATTCAAAGTTGAAAACGGCGTGGTCAATGTCATCACCGCCGAAGAAGCCAATACCGGCCATGTGCTTCGCCAGTACGAAGTGCGATCCATCATCCGAAGCCTTCCAAACTTTCAAATGGAGGAAATCGGCCTCTCTCCATCGGGCGGATTGGAATATGAGGAAATCCCTTTGAATGAAGATCGCGAAGCCAGTGTCGTCACAGAAGACACTTTGCTTACTATTTTGGGCGCCGACGACTTTGAAGAGCCAGCGATGGCACGCGTGGAAGAAGGCACGCTGATTGTCTACCACCGCCCAGACGTCCATGAGCGCATCAACCTCGTTTTAGCTGACCTTCGTCGCTCCACAAACACTTCCATTGAAATCAAAGTCCGCTTCCTCAAGGTCGAAGACTCTTTCTTGCAAGACGTCGGCATTGATTTCCGTGGCCTTGGCGACCACGCCACCAAAGGCATTGGCGGACTTGGATCCAATGTGGTCTTTGATGACTTTGGCAGTGACCCCGGAAGCCCCGGCGCTCCCGGGACCATTGGTCAAGACAATCGAGCGGGTGTGTTCTACTCCGAAGCGGACAACAACTTCAACATTATTGGACGTACGGAGAACCTCTATGACCTCGGCTTGGGCGGAGGGCGCCAAATCAGCCGGTCTTTGGGCTCTGAAGCTGGCGCCCCTGTTTTCATGGATGAGTCCGACGCGAGGGACAAACTTACAAACTCCGGTGGACTCTCTCTGCAATGGGTGCTTCTCGATGACACTGAAGTAGAAATGATTCTCCGCGCAGTAGAAAAGTCAAAGCGGAATGAAAAGGTCACGGAGAAAAAGCTTGTGGTTTATAACGCCACACGCGCCACTCTTTCTGTCGTCAACCAAGTCTCCTATGTGGCTGACTTTGACCCGGAAATTGCACAAGCAGCGTCCATTGCGCGGCCGATTGTTCGCGTAGCGATGGACGGGGTCTTCTTAGATGTTCTTCCCGTTGTGACTGCGGACCGCCGCTCTTGCGCCATCGACCTCCGCCCCACCGTGGCGACCTTGCGCCGACCCATCAAAACATTCCAAACATCACTGGGTTCAGGGTCGCCGGTTAATATCATGCTTCCAGAGTTGGAACTTCAAAAGGTACGGACCCGCGCCACCGTCCCTGACGGCGGCACGCTTCTCGTCGGTGGCTTCAAAGTCATTGAGCACCAGGACATGGAATCAGGAATTCCTTTCTTAAACAAAGTCCCGGTACTGTCCTTCTTCTTTAATAGGAAGGGCACCTACGAGTCCTACAGTAGACTGGTCATCCTTTTAACGGCCAAAATCATCATCCCCGAAGAGTTTGCGCCAACGCCAACTGTCGGGGCGCTGTCTCACTAATCTCCATGGACGCCGGAGGGTAACTCCCTCCGGCGTCTTCCGTTACCCCGACTCTTCCCCCAGATACTAGGTCGCTGTGATTGTATTTCAGGCTGGAATTCTTCTCTTCACTCTTTTCCTTCCTCAAGAAGGAGAGGGGTCCGTTTCTATTCAAAAAGAAGCAAACTTTGCCCTTGCCCTCACTCTAGAGCTCGGCTTTGACAATTTCGCGGAACAAGTCATCGAGTCCAGTCTCAAGAGCGCAACTGGCCAAGAAGACCGCGGCTTGCTTCTCCTCCGTCGCTGCGAAGTTCGGAAAGTCATTTCTGGGCGTTCCGCCGATGCAATGGAGAGGATGAATGCTCTGCACTCCGCGGGAACTGCTTATATGGAGTTCCTCAACTCCGACCCCAGCACTTCCCTTAAAACCCAAGCGCAAACCGCGCTTGGTGAGATTGCCTTTCAATTTGGAGCTTCCCTGACGCAACTTGTTGCGGATGGAAAAATCCTTGGCGAAGACAAAGCCGCAAGACTTGCGGAGGCCGAAGTCCTTTTCACCGAAGCTCTGTCTGGCCTCAATGATTTAATCCGTTGGTGGAATGCAATCTCGGATGAAGAAGAGAGGGATTCTTCCCGTTTTGCTACTTTTTATCCAGCCTCTTTCTATAAGGCACTCATCTATTACTACTGGGCACTCATCTATGAACCAGGCACCATTGAACGATCAGAAAACGCTGAAAATGCGCTCCGCCAATTAGAAGATTTTGCCATCCTCGTCGGCGAAATGTCACGTGCCGGCCTCATGGCCTACAAACACATGGGAGATTGCTATGCCGCCATGGAGGCGTGGGAAGATGCGGAAGTCTTTTTCATGCACGTCATCGACAACGGCATTCCGGATGAGTCCCAGTTGGACGGACCGCTTAGTCCTAGAGAAATCACGCAGCGTTTTGAGGCAATCCAAGATTCTTATCTTGGATTGACAAAGATGTATCTTGAAGCGGGGCAGCCCAGTGCCGCAGCCCAAGTCAGCCAGGATTTTCAAGCGCGCGCCAAAAAAGAAGGCTTCAAGGTCAATCATTCGGGATACCGCCTCCTTCTCTCCTCTGCCGACGGCCTGATACTCGATGGTCAATACTCAGAGGCCATCGCCGTGGCCCAAAAGGTGGCCGATGCTAACGAGCAGTCTCTACTTCGCCTTGAGGCAAACGAAGTCATGGCGAGGGCCATTGCTGCTGCACCAAGCAACGCGATGATTGACTTTAATGTGCTCTACGGTGCAGCAGAAGGTGCCTACCACAAGAAGGATTACCGGTCAGCCTTTAATGGTTTCCGCCTTCTTCTTGGCCGCCTCAGCCATTCCACAAAAGCAGATGATTACTTAGGGAAAACTTATTACTATCTTGGACGCACGCTCACCAAAATGGATCGGCGTCTCGAAGGAGCGGTGGCTCATCAAAGAGGCTATGAGCTTGCGCCCACTGACGAAGAGTGGGCAAGTCGAAATGCGAAAGGTTGGCGAACTCTCGCTGAAACTTTTCGAACCAGTGCCCCAGATGACGCTGTACTCAGCACGTTTTACGACAATGCTTTGCGTGCAGAAACTGCAAGTGGGGAAACTACGCCAGATATTGCCCTCATGCGGGCAGCAAAGTCAGACTACAACAACGCAAAGCAAGCGGCAAAACAGGCGACAGGGAAAGATCTTTCTTCCCAAGAAGTCCGGAAAGCTGTGACGGCCTTTCAAAAGTCTATTGCGTCTTTCCAGCGTATTGAGAAAAATAGTTCTAGCTACGAAGACGCTTATGTGAAAATTGCACTGAGTCATTTTCACTGGGGAGACTTTGATTTGTCTCAAGCGAAAAAAGCATCGGAACTTTTTACGGAGTACCTGGACGTCTGGGTCCCCAACCCAGAAAACAATCCCATGGACGCCAAAGGGCGAAAGGTCCGCAAAGATTCTTTGGTCCGTGCTGATTTCTACCGAGGTCGGGCTTACCGAAAAGTGGCTCGAGCCGGAGATCTCACCGCCTGGAATCAGGTCATCCAGGCCTATGAGGGCTTTCCGCAAAGGTATCCAGATCAAACTGATTTCAGCAACGCCTCCATGACCTATCGTATTGAAGGCTTTATTGCCTTGGACCAGCGGAGGAATGCGGAAGCCGAATACGATGCTCTCTTGGCTACCAAGCCCAAAGCCATTTGGGTCAACTCAGGTTCCTTCTCTATCTACCGTTACCTCAGCGCCAAAATGGATTCTGCCGAAGGCGAGCAGAAAGAAGAACTTAAACGTGCTTCGACCGCTTACCTACACAGCGCGAACACCCATGCCGCAAAGCCCAAATGGCAAAACATTGTTACCGAAGCCCGTTTCCGTCATGAATTGGGTGAACTTGCCACCACCACAAAACTCTTTGAAGGAGTGCTCGCACGCTTTGGCGATGACCCCACGTTTGATATGAACGCACGCTTTTTTGTCGAAATTGAGCTTGTGGATACCTATTTGGAGCAGGATCAAGCAGGGATTGCCGGCCCAATCATTAATAAGCTCTTAGAGCAAAAGCCAAAAAGCCTCCGCGTAAAATCGGCGGCTATAAAAGTCAAAGCCGGCTTCCCCGTCATCCGCATGCGGCAAGTCGTGGAAATTCCGGGTGAGGGAACCGCGGAAGCCTACGAAAAATCAGGTTCAATTATCGCGGAACTCCTTCTCCTTGCGGAGGCGTCGGCCAATAAGGCAGAAGTGAATAAATGGCTGTTCGAAGGTTTTTGGGAGGCCAAACTACAACAAGCCTATCTTCTTTATCGATGGGGCAAAATTGACAGCTCCTACAAGGGGAAACACACTTCGCTTATCTCTTCCATCAGACTCCTCGCCCCAGACCTTGGCGAATCCATTGCCGGTCCCGACCATGGTCAAATTTTCCGCTGGCTTGAAATCCAACCCTAACTGCCCGATGTTATTCCTCGCACCTTTTCTCCTGGCCGTTCCCCTTTTGGCACAAGATCGGGTCCTCAAAACTGACGGCAGTTCTGAAGTCGGCACCTTCGCCTCCGCAACTTTAGAAACTGTCCTTCTCCACAGGGGCAAGAAGGAAGTCTCGATACCTTCGGGAGATGTTCTTCGAATCACTTTTGGGGAAAAGCCTGATGCTTTCGTCATTGCCGAGGCTTTTCTAGCTAAGTTTGAGTTCCAGAATGCGATTCATCAATTCGAAGTCGCCGCCGAAAACGCAAAAGCTCCTTGGGTTGCGCCCATGGCTGAACTCCGAGGGGCCGAGGCTCTTCTGGCATGGTCAGCCCATGACGCCAACCGCGCAGAGGAAGCTTTAAGTGCTTTTAGAAAATGGACCGCCACCTACCCGGATCATTTTTGGGCACCGCAAGCCCGAATTGGCCAGGCAAAAGCAATGGCCTTATCCGGAGATGTGGATTCTGCAACCCGCCAACTTCAGGAAGTGGTCGACCTGGCATTCAATCAAAAGTTAGGGCCGCACCTTGAAGGACTCGCCAAACTCACACGTTGCCACATTTATCTCCAGGCGAATCAAGCTACTTTGGCACGCCAACGCCTCGAAGGAGCCGGTGGACTAATTACCACCCTGCAAGACCAATCCAGTGACACCCAATACCCAGCCTCCGTTCGTGATCTTCTCACGAAACAGCTGGCAAATGCCCAGGTTCTTCTTGGCGATGTCATTGAAGGAATTGACGGCCTTTCTGGCGCACAGCGCTACTGGAAAGGTCTGCTTGCTCATCCTGGCGTTCTTTCCGCCGACGTCGAAGCTGCAGGAACCATTGTGTTGGCCTTAGCAGCTCAAGAAGCAGGCCAGCTTCGGCAAGCTCAGTTTCTCTTAGCAAAAGTTACCGCCACACTGCCTTCTGGACCTGACATTCAGGCACGGGCGTTATTCCGCCTCGGAGAAATTTGTGAGAAATTAGACAATAACCCGGCCCCGGGACGCTTCTATTACCAAGAAGTGCTTACGAACTACCCAACGAGTACTTGGGCTTCTCAAGCGCGCCGGAAACTAGGCCTGTAATCCCATTTTCCTTGATTGCACGGGGCCGTTAGACTCCTTGTTCCCTTCACCGACGCCCTCGCCTCAGAGGCCGTCCTCCCCCCACTTACTCTTACGAAAGCCCATCCATGCTTCGCCTTCGTCTCGCAATTCTCGCCCTTTTAGGATTCTTACTCACATCACCGTCTGCCTTTGCAGCAGAAGGTGGTGACGTCAACGTCATGGAAGCCATTGCCTCCGCTGGCATGATTGGTTATCTCATTATCGGGATGTCGATGGTCGGGGGTGCACTCATCATCGAACACTTCACCAGCATTAAGCGCGAAAAACTTGCGCCACCAGAGCTGATTGATGAAGTCGAAGAACTCTTTGGCGAGGGAAACTACCAAGAGGCACTTGAGCTTTGTGAAGCAGAGCCTACCTTCTTCACCAATGTGGTCGCTGCCGGAATTCGCAAATTAGGGACTAATTTCCAAGCCATTGAAAAGAGTGTGGAGGAGATGGAAGACGCAGAGTCTGTCAAACTCCACCAGAAGATTGGTTGGCTATCCCTCATCGCTGGAATTGGCCCCATGATGGGACTGTTTGGAACGGTAACCGGCATGGTGGGTGCTTTCGCCACTATTGGTAACTCCAAAGGTGGAGTAGAGCCTTCCGAATTTGCTGCGGATATCTCCATGGCGCTCATGACTACAGTGCTTGGATTGACGGTGGCTATTCCGACCCAAGCCTTTTACGCATTCTTCCGAAACCGTGTCACCATGGTCACCCTTGAAACGGGCGCCATCGTGGAAGACCTCTTCGAGCGTTTCCGTAACGCAGACTAATGTCAAAAAAAGGAACTCCGACAACCGAGATTGAGGTCGACATGACCCCAATGATTGACCTCACGTTCTTGTTGATTATTTTCTTCATCATCGTGAACGACATGTCGCAAAAGCAACTGGAAGACCTCAAACTTCCCGTTGCGCAGAAGGCAGGAAGTGATGAACCACCTCCTGGGCGCCCCATCTTGAATGTACTCGGTTGTACGTGTGAAAGTTCAGACATTAATGCTCATCAGCCCACCTGTCGGCGCGGGGCCATTGTTTGGAAAAGAAAAGATCTTTACTTCCCAGGCATTGAGCCACAAGGACTCGATCCCATACGGAAAAACCGCCCCGATTATTATTGGAAACTGGCGGAAACCATGGCCACCCAATTTGTCCCCTACATGGAGGTCAAAGTGGATCCAGACCATGCAGAATTAGGGGCGCTTCCTGACGACCCTATTTTAATCCGGGCTGATCGCAATACGCCCTTTCGTTATATTCAACGCATCATGGAAGTCTGTGTCCGTGAAAACATCAAAATCTGGCGCGTTCAGCTTGCCGCTTCAGAGCCTTTAGGAGACGAATAATGACGAAAGATCGGGATCGATTTGAAGAAGTGAAACCGGATATGACGCCTATGATTGACGTCACGTTCCTGCTCCTGATCTTCTTTATCGTCACGCTAAAGTTCAGAGTTTTGGAAGGCCGCCTTGATGCCGCACTGCCCAAAGATCGTGGCGCCGCCTCCTCCAAGGTGGACGAGATTGAAAAAGTGGACATCCTCATCACGGTCGGTAATCCAGGTGCGATGCTCCCGGACCCTTCCACATCTACCCCAAATTGGCCGAATGGCCGTCTTCGGCACCTCAGGGGTCGCGTACTGAAAGTGGCCTTGGGCACCAACCAATTCTTGGTGCGGACCGACATTGACGAAAACAAGGATGGTTTCTTAGATGATCTGGTGAAACTCGGCAAGGCACTCAAGCCTTTTGACAAAGACGAAACACCCGTCACGATTGACCCACGAAAAGGCATCGTCTATTCCGACGTCATCGCCATTCTTGATTTGGTCATTCAGCAGGGCTTCCTCAAGGTGTCCTTCGCGGGATCCCTCGAAAACGACTAGCCTCCCCCCTTGGGATGACTGAACTCCCACCCGTTTTCCCCAGCGCGGACCTCGGCCACCAAAAAGAGCTCCAACGAATTCTCCGACGTGCGTCGGACCGAGTTGCCCAATACCTAACCAGCCTTTCCAGCCGGCGAATTTTCCCGGCAAAGGTGCAGGCTCCCCAAGAAGACCTTTTTCCACCCTTTGGGGTTGCCATGGAGTCCGTCCTTGATGAAGCCATGGATTGGGCCGAAGCCAATTCCATTCATGTCGGTAGTCCAGGCTACGTTGGGCACATGGACTCAGGAGTTGCGGTGGCGGGCATTGTCGGCGACTATCTGGCGTCGGCCTTGAACCAGAATCTCTTGGCTTATGAGCTTGCCCCTGGCGCGACGCTCTTAGAGAAGGAACTTATCCAACTCTTTGCCAAAGAAGCTGGGCTCCCTGATTCTGCGGGGGGCACCTTTACAACCGGCGGGACATCGGCAAACTTGACGGCACTCCTTCAGGCCCGCAATGCCTATTGCCGAACGGCCAGCACCAAAGGCATGGCCCAGGAAATGCCACTTTGCATTCTGTGCTCCGAGGACGCGCATTACTCCATTGCGAAATCGGCGGCGGTGCTCGGCATCGGCAGCGACCATGTTGTCAAAGTCCCGGTTGCCGGTCCGGAACGCCGACTTGATCCCAACGCCCTCCTTGGAGCGCTAAAGCAAGCACAGCAGAAAGGGCTTCGGCCCATGGCCCTCGTCGCAACAGCCGGAACAACCTCCTGTGGAGCGATTGACCCACTCTCCGCATGCGCCGATTTTTGTGACGAAGAGGGGCTCTGGTTTCATGTGGACGCCGCCCATGGGGGCGCGCTCCTTCTCCATGCGACAGAAAAGAAACGTCTCCATGGAATTCATCGAGCGGACTCGATTACCTTGGACCCGCATAAATGGCTCTTTGCTCCCAAGAGCACAGGAATTCTCTTAGTCCGCCAAGGTGAAGAACTGGTTACCGCAGAGTACCAAGCCCCCTATTTAGATCGCTTTTCCACCCATCGTGATGCCCTTCCTCTCAGCCAGGGTCGAAGATCCTTGGACGGCAGTCGACGCTTCGATGCCCTCAAACTATGGATGATTCTCCGGCACTTCGGCCGCAACGGCCTTCAAGAAATGCTGGAAGACCGCCTCTCTCTCACGCGATGGTTTCACCAAACATTGTCTGAGAACTCCTACTTCGCTCCTTCCCACCTTCCCGACCTCAATGTGCAGGCGTTTGCCCCTCGCCAAGAGAAAGAGGCCCACGAAATTGCCCAGGCTCACCTTCGGGTGGAGCAAAAAGGCAAAGTTTGGCCTTCTTACACCCTCCTTGGCTCCAAGCCCTGTCACCGAGTTGTCCTCATCAATCCTTCTGGCACCCAAGACCTTTTGACACAGGTACTTGTGGAATTGGAAGAAGCTCATCAACAGTCCCATTCTGCCTTGGCATAGGAAGGTGGAACTGTTAGATTCTTGCTCCCTTGGACGGCCCCCCGCCGTCCCCTTTCGTTCATGAACAAGCCCTTTTCTCAGGTTGCCGTCCTCTCCCTGGTTGTGTTATTACCCAACCTAGGCTGTGGCTCCATGTCTCCTTACTCTGGTGACCCACACCCTTCCTCAGAAAGTACGCTCCACGCCACAGAAGAGCCGGATATCCGCTGGGCAGACAGCGATACCCCTGCAGTAGAGTCACCTGTTGCACACCAAGAACCCGGCGGCACAGAGCTTCAGGAAAATGCCCGGGCGGCCAATGAGCTCCGCACGCAAAAGTCTGAATTACTCATCCATGAACGCTTAATCAACGCGCGCGCTGCATTCGCCGACGGTCGCCTTTTAGACGCGGAAAACCAGCTTCTTCTTGCACTGGATTTAGCGCCCACTCACTCTGAGGTCAGAGCCTTGCTCGACCAAGTACAAATTGCACGCGGCGTCGGGAGTTCCGACTTAACCGGCTCTAGTGGAGATGCCCGTTTGCGGCTACAAGCACGTGTAGAGCGTTTGCGTGCAGAAACGGAAACTCATTTCAATCGCAGTGCACGCCTTTTGAGCGAGGGGGATTACGAAGAAGCGATTGGTGCACTTCGTTTAGCACAGGCTAATGTTGCCAGCAAAGCACTTAACATGGACTGGAATGGCCTTGATCAACGCGTAGAGCAGGCACTTGCACAAGCAGAAAAAGCCCAAGCTTCCGCCATGGCAGCGCAAAGAAATGCTGCAAAAGAAGCCACCTTCCATGCCCTTCGTGAGGAAGAGGATGCAAGGCTTGCGAATGACCAACAGCGGCTCCAACTCATGCTCAAAGATGCTGTGCACGCCTTTGAAGCAGAAGACTATGATGAGTCCATTACGCTAAGTAAGAAAATCCTTGAAATTGACCCTTTAGATAGTCGCGCCATGGAACTTCGAGATGCGGCCTACCGAACTCGTCACGAAAGAGTCTCTGCAAACTTCATCAAAGACCGCGTTGAGCGCTTTCGTCTTTGGTCGGAGAGTATCGAAGAGTCCATGATTCCGACTTCAGATCTCTACACAGCTCCCACATCCGAGTACTGGAAAACGATCACAGAAAAGCGTACCGGTTTCGGCGATTTCTTTGCTACGGATGAGTCTGACGCCGTCAATCTACTCCTTCAGGCTCAGGTCAAAGAGGCGCGCATTCCAGGCTTGCAGATGGAAGGGGAAACAGATTTAAATGCCGTCATTGACCAACTGCGCACCTATACCGATATCCCCTTCGTCGTGACTCCGGCTGCCATTGAAGCCGTAGACAACGAAGGCATTGAATTCAACCTAAGCCTTTCCTCGGAAATCTCCGTCGAAAACGCTTTGAAAGTCATCGTTTCTGCCGCTGGCCCTGAAGTCGTTTTTACATTCCAAAATGAAGTGGTTTATATCACCACCAAGGAGCAGGCATACGGCAATGTGGCAACCCGTGCCCATGACGTGCAAGACCTGACTGTTCAATTCACGGACCACTCAGGCCCGCGTATTGACCGCATCTGGCTTACAGAAATGGAGCCCAATGAAGAAGAAGAGGGCTCTATTTACGGAGGTCCTATTGGAGAGCCCCGCTCTTTAGTGAACCCCGATGAATTGTCTGATCTCGTCATGGCTTCGGTTGACCCAGGGACTTGGGACGACAACACCGCGGAATACGGCAACGGCTTCCTCATTGTGAAGCACACACCGGCCACGCAACAACGGGTTCATGAGTTCCTCCAAACGCTCCGTCGTTACCACTCCACCATGGTTTCGATTGAGGCTCGCTTCCTCACCATCCAGAAGGATTTCCTTCATGAAATCGGTGTGGACTTCCGCGGTCTCGGAGAATTCCCAAGCGCCAATGACCTTGTCACTTTGGATGATGTTCTTTCTGGGCTAGAGGACAACGCCTCTGCAGGATTAGACAATGGTGGGGATGGTCTTCCCGTCGGCGCCGAAGACAACCCATCGGCAGGCCTTTTCTTTAATGATGCAGGCACTTGGGAAGGAAGAGCGCGCACCGAAAACATGGTGGGAGACTACGGCACAGACCGGCTCACTGCTGTTGGAGGTTTGACCATGCAATTCGCCTTTTTGGACGATGCACAAACTTCCCTGATTCTTCGCGCGGTAGAAAAGAGTAGTCGTGCCCAAGAGATGAACACGGCCACTGTGCTCACGCAAAACACTATGCGGGCCTACATGACCGTGCTCAATCAAGTCACCTACATTCAAGATATGGATGTTGAAGTGGCTCAAGCCGCATCCATTGCCGACCCCATTGTGGGCGTTGTCAGTGACGGCATCGTGATTGATGTCAGGCCCATCGTCTCGCATGATCGCAAGTACATCACTCTGGAACTTCAGCCTACGGTCGCAACACTCTTACGCCCTATCCCTGAGTTCACCTCCTCCCTTGCCGGTCTTACCACCCCTGTCACCCTACAACTTCCTGAGTTGTCCATCTCTTCGGCAAAGACCAATGCGGTTGTCCCGGACGGAGGCACCGTTGTGATTGCTGGACTTCGGAAACTTTTGGATATTGAGCAACGTTCGGAGATTCCATTCTTGGCGAAAATCCCCGTGCTGTCTCTGCTTTTCAAGACCGAAGGGCAAGCCAATGAAAAAGAAGACATCATCGTCTTAATTCGCGCTCAAATAGTAGATACCGCGGAAATCTCAGACATGCAAGACAACGCTTAGGTCCGAAGACTCCAATACGGCCTTTCTCAACCCAGAGAAAGGCCGTATTCCTTTTCCAGAATCCGACGAACGTCCTCAAGATTGGTCACCACTTGATCCGCGGGGCGTGGCTCACGAAGATCCGCATATTTCCCCGAGCCGCGGTGCCAAATGGTATGGAAACCAGCTTCTTGGGCCGTATCCATGTCTCGAAAAGGGTGATCCCCCACATGCAAACAAAACTCAGGTGGGATGCCCGCACGAGCAGCACACTCTAGGTAAAGCTTAGAGTTGTTTTTTGCTATTCCCATTTCATCCGTAATGAAAATTAAATTCGGATCCACCCAAGAGTCAATCCCGAGGCGAAGAATTTTTTCCATCTGCTTCGCGCGAAGCCCCGCAGTAATCACCCCCAAACGTAAATTGGTTTGAGATAAATCCTGAAGAAGGGAAATAGCCTCTTCACGTAAATGCAATTCTTTCCACTTCGTTTCATGGTAGGCCATTACGCCAGCCATCACCAAGAGCACTGTGCTACAACCCCGCGTGGCCTCTTGAGGAAGCCGTTGAAGAAGTCGGTTGTAATGGCGTGTGT
>Ga0302119_10000231_pt1 | contig 24394 bp, 20 predicted proteins | sample AG5_Tmax_MG_FD_203114 | JGI IMG/M metagenome (GOLD analysis project Ga0302119, IMG submission 203114) | Marine microbial communities from Western Arctic Ocean, Canada - AG5_Tmax | ecosystem: Environmental > Aquatic > Marine > Oceanic | place: Canada: Western Arctic Ocean | collected 2017-10-01 | reverse complement strand
GGGCGACAATCGAAAAGAGAAAGGGGACGAAGAAGAATGTAAGCATTTACGCGTTGAAATCGAAAACGATTAATTTTTGGATGCACGGAAGCACGATGGCTTTGACTTTCTCATGTTCTGGATGGGGTAGGTAAGCCTCAAGGGCGGCTTGGTCTGTAAATGTCATGATGAATCCATGACTGAAATTTTCATTTAATCCTTCAGTGCCAATGTAAGGCCCATGAGTAATCTCCAAGAGGCCAGGAATGGCGTCAGCGAGGGAGTCCAATTCGAGAAAACAGGTTTCGATTTGGCTTTCGGAGATTTCTTTCTTAAATTGCAACAGGCCTAGGTGCTTTATCGATGTCATGGGGACAAGTATAAAGCCATCTACTTTCAGTCAAATCTGTTAGTCTGGAAACATGATTCTTGCCGCGCTTTCTCTGTTTTTGACCCAAAGCGTCGTTGCCGAAAGGGCATACGATTGGGATACGGTATTTAATCGAAATTCAGGGTGGACCGGTGCCGACGGAATCTATTCCATTCCATTGAATGAGAAGGAACGGCCCGACGGATGGAAACATTCAGCCACCGCGTTCGTTTTTAGCGATACCTTTTGGGGCGACGTCGACGCTTCGGGTGTGCGTCAAGCGGGCACTGTCATGGTGAATAACACCCTAGGATTTCTTTCGGCAGGGGCAGGGGCTCAATCATCCCAGGCGGTTTTTTTAAAGGGCGGCAATGCAGGTAATCCAGAGGCGGTTTTCGTTCCCGAAACTCCTAACAGTGAAGCGGACTCTTTCTATTGGCTAAAAGATGGCATTCGTATTGGCAACCGAACCCATATTTTTGCGGCTCGGATGCGAAAAACCCCTGCACCATTTCATCGCTACGGCATCACTTTGCTAACCATTCCTGAAGATGATTCTCCTCCTTTTCAAAACGTCATCCAGAGGGAAACACCATTTTGGCAGGAAGCCCTTTCAGGGCAGGGGCAAATTGCTTTCGGTGGGGCCATTCTTAATAACACAGTAGAAGCTGGATCACCGGCTGCGGACGGATTTATTTATATTTACGGAATACAGGAGGATTGGCTGAATAAAAAAGCAATCGTCGCACGAGTGCTCCGCGCTGAATTTGAAGATTTTACCGCTTGGCGTTTTTGGGATGGGTCAGGATGGAGCGATGACATGCTTGAAGCCGCTGTTGTCGCGGAACGAATTAGCACCGAAATGAGTGTGACTCCTATCCATCATGACCTTTTTCTTATGGTATTCATGTTGGACACTATCAGCGGAAAAATTGCTATTAGGCGTGCACCCACCCCAGTTGGGCCCTGGAGCAATTTTGAGGTGGTCTATGAAGCACCTCGACGGACTAATCCCCCAGTTTATTACTATCACGCCAAAGCTCACCCCCATTTAAGCGAACCAGGTTCTTTGTTGGTTAGCTTCAACGTCAACACCACCAACTTTTGGGATCACTTTGCTTGGGCAGACATCTATCGACCTCGTTTTTTACGATTACGTGTTGAATAAGTGCAACTCTATCTCATTCCGGCGTGCGTATTTTCCGCGAAAAAATCAAGGCGTCAATGCTGACGATTTTTCAAAAGGATGATTGGCCTTGAGACCCAAGCGAGCTACTGCTCCGCTTGCCACGCCTCGGCTACGGCTGGTAATAAGAGTCGGCCGTCGGGTCCATTAACTCTCGCCAGGGGCTTTCTTGGTAGATGTCGATGACCATAGGTTCCTGGAATTTAGCGCTAGCAAGCGCAACTAAAAACACACACCGCTCATTTGAGGTGTTGTAGGTCCCGTGAATTTCGCCGGCAGGAACGTGGGTCACTTCACCGGGCTTCATAACTTGGCTCTTTTCTCCGACCCACTGCAACGCTGAGCCTTCAAGGAAGAATATGGCTTCTTCAAAATGAGGGTGGTAGTGAAATCGATGCGCTTGGCCCGGACCCATGGTGACTTTCACCATCATGAGGTGCTCGCTTTTGGTCAGAGGAGATTGCACGAACCACTCGTGTTTACCCCAAGGGGCTTCCTCGATGATGACATCAGGGGTGGAGATGAATCGTAGACACTCAGTTCCGCACATTGCCCTATGGTATCGGGTCAGCCCTATACTTTCCTTATGGCAGTACATCCTCATTTCCTGGTTCTTGCAACCTGCGACACCAAAGGCGAGGAAGGTGACTGGATTAGGACCCGCCTGAAGTCCATTGGGGCAAGCGCGCGCTTAGTAGACGTCGGGATTTTTGGCCCAGCAAAAGGAAATCCAGATGTCCTCGCTTCCGAAGTCTTCCCCGACATGCAACAACTTCGGCAATTGCCTCGAGGTGATGCGGTGGACAAGATGGGGGCCGCAGTGGCTGCCTGGATTCAAAACCAGGAAGAAGGGTTGTTCGGTGTTTTGGCAATTGGCGGAAGTGCTGGCACCACCATTGGCTGCCAAGCCATGCGCTCAATTTCCGATGCAATCCCTAAAGTTATGATTTCTACTTTAGCTTCGGGGAATATGGATTCTTTTACTCAAGGAAAAAAGATTTTCATGGTGGACCCTTTGGTGGACGTAGCAGGAATCAACCGGGTTTCGCGCCTTGCTTTTGACCAAGGGATTTCCAAACTTCTGAAGCTTGCCAATGTCAACGTGGACTTGCCAGAGCTTGAACCGACGGAAGAGAAGCCACTGATTGCTGCTTCTATGTTTGGCGTAACGACTCCTTGTGTCGATGAAGCCCGACGGTTAATCGAACTTAAAGGGTTTGAGGTGTTGGTTTTTCATGCCACTGGGGAAGGCGGACGAAACATGGAAAAGTTCATTCGGCAAGGCCACATTGCCGGAGTATTGGATTTGACAACTACCGAAATTGCCGACGAGCTGGTGGGGGGGGTGCTGTCGGCAGGGTCCACTCGGTTGACTGCGGCGGGAGCGTGCCATATTCCACAAGTGGTTTCTGCTGGCGCAACTGATATGGTTAACTTTTGGGCTCCGGACACAGTGCCATCAGATTTTTCCGACCGGTTATTTCACGCCCATAATGCCCATGTCACTTTAATGCGAACCACAACGGAAGAATCCAGGAACATCGGCCGAACAATCGGAGACAGAATAAGTCATTCTCCGGAAACGACCGTGTGCCTTTTGCCGAAGAGAGGGGTTTCGGCATTGGATTCTGCTGGCGAAATCTTTGAAAATTCTGCTGCACGGGCAGCTTTATTTTCTGAATTGAAGCGCCATGCCGGCGAAACACCTTGCGTTGAATTAGACTTGCACCTCAATGACCCTGCCTTTGCCGCTGTAGCGGTGGATTTCCTGAGCCAAATCATGCTTAAGAAGAATGACAACTAAAAAAACAGACCTAAGCCGCTCCGCCATCCTTAAGAGATTTAGGGAGCGGATTAAAAATAAAGAAGCCATTATTGGAGGGGGTGCCGGTACCGGATTGTCCGCTAAAAGTGAAGAAGCTGGGGGTATTGACCTTCTCATTCTCTACAATTCCGGTCGATATCGCATGGCGGGAAGGGGGTCTACTGCAGGGCTCATGCCTTATGGCAATGCCAATGAAATCGTGAAGGAGATGGCCTACGAAGTTCTACCTGTTGTGAAGCACACCCCGGTGCTCGCTGGGGTGTGCGGGACAGACCCATTCATGATTCCTCATTTGTTCCTTGAGGAGTTGAAAGCACTTGGCTTTGCTGGAATTCAAAACTTTCCTACCGTGGGCTTGTTTGAGGGACGCATTCGCGAAACTCTAGAGGAGACTGGAATGAGCTATCAATTGGAGGTGGATATGGTGGCGATGGCGAAGGACATGGATTTCCTGACCACTCCTTATGTATTTAACGTCGATGAAGCAAAAAGAATGACGGAAGCCGGCGCCGACATCGTAGTCGCTCACATGGGTTGCACCAGTGGAGGAACGATTGGGGCCCAAACGGTAAATCCCTTAGAGGAATGTGTCCCGTTGATTCAGGAGATTGTCGACGCTTGCAAAGAAATACGAGAAGACGTGATATGCCTTTGCCATGGAGGACCAATTGCCATGCCAGAAGATGCTCGGTTTATCATCGAATCTGTTCGAGGAATAGATGGTTTTTATGGCGCAAGTTCTACTGAAAGATTCCCCACCGAAATTGCCATCCGAGACCAAATCCTAGCATTTAAAGAAATTCGACTCCCTTGATATTCATCCCGATTTTCATTTTGGCTTCTTTGCTGCCGGTGAGCCAGCAGGAATTCACGAGTGAAAGGCTGAATGTGCTTTACATCGGGGATCGGGGCCACCATGAACCGTTTTCTCGGTTAAGAGATGTTTGGGGACCCTTGGCTCGTCAAGGGATTGCGGTGGAATGGGAGGAAAACCTGGATTCGATTACTCCTAGGCGGTTAAGAAGCTTTGATTGCGTCCTGATGTATGCCAATCAACCGCAGCATGAAAAAGTTCCGGAGGATTTTTTTAATGCGCTATCAGGATTCGTAAATGCTGGAGGGGGTTTTGTGGCATTACATTGCACCAGCGGTTGCTTTATGCAATCTCAGAAATGGCTGGAATTTGTCGGTGCCCGGTTTGTTTCTCATGGCGCGGAAATATTTCAACAGACCTTGATTGAACTGAATCACCCCATTTTGAGAGGCTGGGAAAATTTTGAATCCTGGGATGAGACTTATGTGCAAAGTCATTTTGATGGCGGCCGCACAGTTTTAGCCCTGCGTGATGAGGAGCCTTGGATGTGGGTTCGCAATGAAGGCAGGGGCCGGGTGTTTTATTGTGCCTCCGGCCATGATGAGCGGACTTGGAGGGAACCAGCCTTTTTAGACTTGCTGACTCGAGCAGTGGATTGGGCTTCGGGCGAGACGGCAGCAGCAAAAAGAGCCGCATTTAAACTCCCTGCTTTTGATTATGAAGAAAGGGACTTTGTCCCTAACTATGAGGATCGGTCACCGCGGATGAAATACCAGTTACCCTCGACACCCACTCAAGCCAAAGCCCACTTTCAGCCTCCCGCCGGGATGACAGTGGAATTGTTTGCCGCTGAGCCTATGGTCATCAACCCCATTGCCATGGATTGGGATCTTCGCGGCCGTTGCTGGGTCATTGAAACTCCGAACTACCCGAACCAAGTGCTCGAAAATTCAGGTTCTGACCGCATCTCTATTTTGGAAGATACCGATGGAGACGGACAGGCGGACAAGAAGACTATTTTTGCCGAAGGCTTGAATCTACCGACGGGCTTATTGAAAGTGGAGGGTGGGCTTATCGTGGCTATGGCCCCTAATTTGTTGCTCTTCCTTGATGAAAATGAAGATGATAAGGTCGACCAAATCCAATCCTTGGCCTCGGGATTCGGGCGCTTTGACACTCATGCCGGCCCGTCAAATCTTGTGTTCGGCCCTGACAACGCCATTTGGGGTGCGGTGGGGTATTCGGCATTCACCCGGGCCGACGGAAGTAAATTTGGAAGTGGTTTATGGAAATGGGATTCCTCTCAAGAGGAGCCAGAATTTTTAGCCCAATTCACCAATAACACTTGGGGATTAGGTATTCGGGCGGATGGAGAAGTGTTTGGCTCTACCGCCAATGGTGCTCCATCGTTTTTTATGGGCGCAAATAAATTAGATTTGGCTAAGTCCAGCCCAAATCACGCTGGAGCAGCGCCGGTTCATGATTCAGCTTGGGTGTTCCCTTCTCTTGCCGAAATTCGTCAAGGGGATTGGCTGGGACAGTACACCTCTGCTGCTGGCCATGCCTTTGCTACCGGATCCATGTTGCCGGAGTCGTGGATAAATCGTTCGGCATTCATTTGTTCGCCCACTGCCCACACGGTTGGTCGCTTTGACACTTACCCCGTTGACTCGGGATGGAAAACCCGAAACGCCGTCAACCTGTGCGCTTCCACGGACGAATGGTTTTGCCCTGTGCAAGCTACAGTCGGCCCAGACGGCGCCATTTGGATTGCCGACTTTTCCCAGTTTATTATTCTGCATAACTTGCCTGGGGATCCTGAACGAGGATTACCAAAAATTGAATATGGAGATGGCAATGCTCACTTAAATCCAATGCGTGACAAGAAACATGGCCGCATTTGGAGATTGGTTTCCAAGCATTCGAAGCCCGAGCCCCCGCCATTTTCAAAATCCTCTTCAGTAGAAAAACTTATCAGTCACCTTGGTCATCCAAATCAGTTTTGGCGAACTTCGGCCCGCCGGTTGATTGCCTCGAAATCAATGAATGAGGTTTCCGGTTCCTTATTCGATGCGCTAAGAATGGGCACTCCATTGGCAGTAACAGAAGCATTGCGAACTTTTGATGCCATGGGTGGGGTTCCAGAATCCCTTCAAACGGAAGTTTTCTCTTTTGCTCTGAAGTCGTCGGCCCCAGAAATTTTGATTGCGGGACTTCAGGCATTACCGAAATCTTCCTTCGGTGCGGAGGCATTACTTTCTTTTCGTTTACTGGAACATCCTCTCCCCCAAGTTCGCCGTCATGCCTTATTGGCTGCATCCCGATTGCCCCCCTCGCCAGCGGTAGGGGTCTCCTTGGTAAGCCGCGCTGTTGTGGAACCACCCGGTGATGAGTGGATTACACTAGCTTTGCAGGCAGCAGTGGCTTCTCATGGGGACTCGTTTCTAAGGGCGGCCGCTCCTTTGCTCGAAAGCAATGAAAATGGAGCGGTTGAGAACCTATTTCCCAACCCAGGATTTGAACGACCAGACAGTGCTGATTCTCGGACTCCCGAGGGATGGGAAGTGCGTGTTTATGGAGGAGAAGCTGACCACAGTTGGAGTGCAACGGGAGGTCGTTCTGGTAGCCGTGCTTTGAAGATTTCTTCCCAATCTGGTGCCGACACTTCCTGGTGCGCAGATATTTCTGTGGAGGCGAATAGTCGGTATCGAATGAGCGGTTGGGTGAAAACAGAGGGAATTAGCCACCAAGGGGCTACCCACGGTGCCTTAATGAATATTCACCCCACTCGCGAAGTGACAACTTCTGTTGTTGACGATTCCGACTGGACTCAAGTCACCCTGGAGTTTGCTACTGGGAATGATCAAACCCAAATTAGCGTGAATTGTCTTTATGGGGGATGGGGGAATTCAACCGGCTCCGCCTATTGGGACGATGTGGTTCTTCAGCGCCTTGGCAGCGTAAATGGGCTCGCCGCATTAGTAGAAGTTGCGAAGCAACATTCCCAATCTTTTGTTGGCGAAATAGCAGAAGAGCTCACCGACGAAGCCGCCCACCCGGGGGACCCAGTCCGGGGACGAGAAGTCTTTTTGCAAAACACCGTTCTTTCCTGCAATCGCTGCCATGCGCTGGAAGGCCGAGGAGGTGGCATTGGACCTTCCCTAGATGGCGTTGGGTCCCGCTTGACAAAAGATGGGCTACTTCAATCTATCGTGGACCCCAACGCAGTTATGGCGGAAAGTTGGCCAGCAAGCGTTTCCGCAATGCCAGCACTGCGTTCATTTATGACCAAACAAGAGTTAGCTGATTTAGTTAGCTTTTTGACCGACTTAAAGGAATAGGCTTTTACGCCCCGCAGTAACAACTTGCCGGTGGGGATACGTCGGCATTGGCCCAGGCTTTTTCTAGCTGTAGCTTAATGGCTTTCGCAGCTTGTAAGTCGCCTTGTCCTCGGAGGGCTTGGTCTAAGCCCAACAGGGACCATGCATTTTCTGGATGATCTTGCAAATCTGCTTGATAAACCTTGACCGCTTCGGCGTGCTGTCCGGCCGCGACCAAAATGGCGCCTAAAGCGTGGCGTACGGGAATCATCCACCCGGGAGGTTCAGCATATAGAATCTTGTCCTCAGCGATGACCGCCTCCCGCAATGTGGCCAAGGCTTCTTCGGTCTTCCCCTCACGCCAAAGTATTTCACCTCGTGCAACCTTCTCAGCAACTTCCAAAATCCAATCTGCTGGCGAGAACCCAATATACCAATCGTCGGGCACTTCTTGACGGAGCTTTTGAAAACGAGAAAATTCCAAACGAGCTTCTTCGATTCTCTTAAGGTTGGCCAGTGCCACTGTTCGTGTATAGGAACGAATTGCTCGGCTTACTTTTCGATTTTCGTCATAGTCAGGAAAATCCACCAGATTTTCCCACATTCCAAAGCGCATATACACATGCAGTCGGCCGCAACTCATGCCGTCCACCGCAGCGGTATTTTCCATAAGAAATTGGCTAGGAGTTTCTTCTTCCATTTGCAACATGGCGTTTACGGCAAGCTCCCGCTGTCCTGTCATCATGGCCGAATAAGCCAGAAAGTGCATATTGTGCAGAAAGTAAACTCGATAGAACGTTGGATAGCCCGCCAGTTCAAAATAGAGGTCATCGGCATCGATGGCTCTTTGGTTGGCAGCAACCGCATCTGCGTAGCGGCCAACATTGACGTAAATGTGCGAAGGCATATGCACCAAATGTCCGCTTCCTGGAATCATCTGTTCCAATCTTTCTGCCGAAGGAATCCCTTTTTCTGGTTGCTTGGACGCTTCAATGGTGTGAATATAAAAATGATTGGCGCCTGGGTGAAGTGAATTCAATTCCATAACACTTTCTAAGGTAGTGAGGATGTTGGGCGTTTGGCCGATGGGCTCGCCGTCGGCTTGCCAATAAGCCCAACTTTGCATGTTCATAAGTGATTCGGCGTAGAGGGCGCCGACGTCCGTGTCATCCGGGTGATTTGCCCAAGCCGTTGCCATGGCATTGCTGTAGGCCAGATCTATCTCAGTACGTTCTTCAGGTAGTGGACTGACGGCGCGTTTGGCAGAGGCTTGGATGAGGGCTTGTTCGGGTGGGCTAGATTTTTCACGCAGCTGCATTGCTTTTCGAATAGCACTTGCGGCAATGGCTGCTTCGGCTTCACTGACATTGGGATTATTGACGTCTACGCCGTAGGCATAAGCGATTCCCCACCAAGCCATGGCGCAATCAGGATCCAGCTGCGCGGCTTTGGCAAAAGCATTGACAGCCGCGTCATGATTGAATCCGTAGACCAGTTGCAGGCCACGATCGAACCAGATTTGGGCTTCATCAACAGTGGTGGAAACCGAACGGTGATAACCTCCATAACCGGCCATTTCCAAAGCTTTTGGTGCGAGTTCTTGGAGAATTTCATCTGGTGTGGGAAGCGCAATTGAGGCGGTAGGCTTTTCAGTTTGGCTGCTGTTCGCTTGCGGAATAGGGCTGGTGCAAGAAAAGCACAGAAAGATGAGGATGAAAAAAGTAGCCTTCCAGTAAATCATGGCGGTAAGCCTAGCCGCTCGGTTCACCGTTGGAGGTGAGTTCCTATTGCCTCAGCAGTTCGTTTGGGTCGGTGGAGTCGCTTCCAACATGAGTCGCCGAGATTTGAATGATTCAGGGAACTCTCTTTATGGCGACCCTCCTTCTCTATGTTTTTGCCATCCTTCTTGTGCTCAAAGTGAAGCAGAAGAAAAGGGCTAGGGGACGGTGCCCCATTAGGCTAATCAAAGGACTGCCTAGGCTTGAAATCCTTCGTGATGCCCCTATCTTGGCGCTCATGACCGAAGCAGTGACCCGCTCCATCTTTCACCTTGCGATTCCAGTGCATGACCTCGAAGCAGCCCGCGAATTCTATGGAAACACCCTCAGGTGCCCGGAAGGCCGGAGCTCCGACACTTGGGTTGACTTTAATTTCCACGGACATCAGATTGTCGCTCACCTTGACCCTGAATATGGGAAAAAAGACAAGGTGCTCAATCTTGTTGATGAAGAAAAGATTCCAGTGCCGCATTTCGGGCTGATACTTGAATGGAAGTCTTGGCATGCACTCCGTGACAACCTCATCTCTGCGGCAGTTATTTTCGCTGTAGGGCCTTATATTCGCTTTAAGGAACTCCCGGGTGAACAGGCAACAATGTTTATCTGTGACCCTTCAGGCAATGCGATTGAATTCAAGTCTTTTAAAAATCCGGCGCGCTTATTTGCAAAGTAAACAACTTTTCTGGGCCCGCTCAATAAGACGGAATCGAAGGTCCGGTTGGCGCCAGCTTCTTCGGCTTTAAAGGAATGGATTAGGCAAACAAGCTGGCGCCGAGCTGATGCAGTTTTTCGGCGGCAGTGCGATAAATTTTGCTGTTGACTGAAGAGGGTTTAAGGATTTCCTTATGTGCGGCTGGGGTGTGTTCCATAAGTGCTTGGTGAAAGTCTTCGCTGTCGGCGGCACAAGCTTGCAAGGCGGCTCCCAATGCAGCCGCTTCGGTTTCGATTGGTCGCATGACGGGTACTTGAAAAAGGTCGGCAAGGATCTGGCACCAAAGTGGGTTTTGAGCGCCGCCACCAACAACTCGGAGGTCGGTAATTTCTAAACCCGCTTGGTACATCTGTTGGGCGCCACGGTACAGCCCATAACTGACTCCTTCCATGGCTGCGCGGAACAGAGCTGCTGGCTGTAATTTGCTAGGCCGAATTCCAAACAGGACGCCACTGGCATGGGGCCAATCGGGGGAGCGCTCTCCCGTCAGGTAGGGAAGAAATAATGGGCCAGAAGCGGGCCCTAAATCTGCTGCCTCCGCAGTGAGATCCTCCAGGCTTCGTTGGGTACTTTGATGCACTTCTTCAATGGCGGAGCTGCAATTTTGCAAACAATAAAGTGGCAGGTGATTGCCTGTGGCATCGCGGAATGGGGCGAGGTCGGAATCTGGCAGAGTCACCGGTTTTGTAGATATTCCAAACAAAGTGCCACTGGTTCCGAGGCTGGCTACCACTTGCCCTGGTTGAATGGCGCCGGCCCCGATGGCGCTCATCATGTTGTCGCCCGAGCCGATGGAAACCTTCACATTTTCAGAGAGTCCAAAAGTGCGCGCAATTTCTGCTTGCAGTCTGCCATGCCACGCTTGGCAATCTTCTATGGGGGGAAGTTTTTTGGCGAGGTCGGCATCTAAAAATCCAGCAAGCTGCTCGTCTATGGCCTGAGAATTTGGGTCATACAAGCCATTACCGGAGGCATCGCCGTGGTCGGTGACCCAATTGCCCGTCAAGCGCCAATTCAGCCAGTCATGCGGCAAACACAAACGTTGCATCCGCAGAAAGTTTTCTGGCTCATTGTTTTTCAGCCACAATAATTTTGGCGCGGTGAATCCAGCCGGAATATGGCGCTGTGCTTGACTAGACAAAATCCCCGCTTCCTCCGCCGCCTCTACATCGCACCAAAGTTTAGCCGGACGAATCACTTGCCCCGTTTTGTCCAAAGCCACCATGCCGTGTTGTTGGCCACTCACCCCGATGGCACGAATACGGCCGAGGTCCACCTCTTTATTCTCCAAAGCTGCGTGCATGGCTGATTCAAAAGCCTGCCACCAATCCGCGGGGGCTTGCTCGGCGGCGCCCGGGCGGGGCGTGAGTGGAGCGGCACAAGGGTGACTGGCGCGCGAAATGATGGCACGTTTGTCGGCGTCATAAACCAAAACTTTCAAGCTTTGGGTGCCGAGGTCTACACCGATATATAAACTCATTTCAGCCGCGGACGCCCATGATGTGTTCCATTGCCAATTGGTCCAATCTTTCATACCGATGCCCTCGAGCTGCCAGCGCTTCGGGGTCTAGGTCGAGCTTGTTTAAGGCATCTCTATTTTCCAGGCTAAATTTTCCAAGGATAGGGCCGATGTTTTCTGGATCGACGTGGTTTGCAGCGATAATCTCTTGGACTTCGGCATCCGCATCAAAGGCTTTGGTTTTGGCGGCCAATATCTTGTAGGAACGCATACAACCAGCGGCGAAATCCCAAACTCCTTGGCAGTCTTCGGTGCGATAGGCATGCGCATCAAAGTGGAGTGGCCCCTGATAAGCCTCATAACCTCCGGTGCCTTCTAGGAGCCGCACCAGAAAAAAGGCGCCTTTCAAATCTTCACTGGCAAAACGTAAATCTTGGTCATAGCGGCCAATGCGCTGACCATTTAAATCAATGTGAAAAAGTTTCCCTGCTTCCATGGCTTGGCCGACCGCATGAACCATGCTTAGCCCCGGCATATTTTCGTGAGCCACTTCGGGATTCACACCGCACATTTTCGGCAGGTCCAAGGTTTCAATAAAGTGCAACATGTGGCCAGTGGTAGGTAAATAGATATCCCCGCGCGGTTCATTGGGTTTGGCCTCCAAGGCAAACTTTAAATCCCAGCCCTGGTCTTTGGTCCAATGACTCAAAAAGTTAAGGCATTCCCTATACCACAAAATGGCGTCACGGCAATCTCGGGCGGCGTCGGTTTCCACGCCTTCTCGGCCACCCCAAAAAACCACCGTGCCGGCGCCCAGTTCCACGCCCAATTCAATAGCGCGCATTGCTTTGCGAACCGCAAAGGCCCGCACTTTGGCATCCGAAGCAGTGAACGCACCGTCTCTGAAAACCGGATGGCTAAACAGATTCGTGGTGGCCATCGGTACCACCATGTTGTTTTCTCGGAGTGCAGATTGAAATTCGGCAACCTTTGCGTCTCGTTCAGCGGCGCTTGCATCAAATGGAATCAAATCATTGTCATGCAGGTTGACCCCCCAGGCCCCGGCCTTTGAGAGCCCTTCCACGATTTCAACTGGACTGATGCGCGGTCGCACCGCAGGGCCAAAAGGATCTGCGCCAGGGTTGCCGATGGTCCAAAGTCCAAAGGTAAAACGATCCCCACGGCTGGGGGAGGGATGAAAGGGGTCAGGTACACTCATGGTTACGGCTTAGCCTAGCGACTACACTTGGTTGCAAGTTCAAGATGGGGACAAAAATTTCTTCTTACGATATTCAAACCGCCGCCGAAAATTTGGCGGGTGTCTTGGAGCATGCCATAGAACATACCGGAGACCAGGCAGCCCTTGTTGTTTGGGATGCGGACTCTGAATTGTCCACTGCCTTGGCTGATGCCTACCGAATTTGTCTTCCGGCGGCCAAATTTATGCAGTTCGAAACGACCGAGGTGGAGTTGGTCAAAGCAGAGTTTGAGGGAATGAAGCCCAAAGACTTGGTAGTTTTGATTGAATCCACCCGCTTCCGACTTCATGCTTTTCGCATCCGCTTGGAGTTGTTCAAACGCTCACTCAAGGTGATTGAACATCCGCATTTAGAGCGGATGTCTGGTGACGAGGCGCGGACCTATTTTGATTCTTTGGCTTATGACCGTGATTATTTCCATGGCGTGGGCCATGCTTTGAGGAATCTAATTGATGGCGCACAACTCGGCATGGTTGATAGTGGCAAAGACCACCGATTGATTTTCCCAGCTGGATTTGAGGAAGCTAAACTGAACATTGGTGATTACACCGGCATGAAAAATATCGGCGGTCAATTCCCCATCGGTGAAGTGTTCACGGAATCCAGAGATTTAAGTGCTGTCCATGGCGAGGTGCGGATTTCTTTTTTTGGAGATCTTGATTTCACAGTCAACCGTCCGAAAATTCCCATTACCCTCGTCGTGGAAAAGGGGAGAGTGGTCAATACCTGTCATTCCACTCCTGAGTTCGACGGCGTCTTGGAAAAGATCCGTGCCGATGATGGCGAAGTGTGGTTGCGAGAATTGGGATTCGGCATAAATCGCGCTTTTACCCAAGAAAAAACCGTCAGTGACATAGGAACATTTGAGCGCATGTGCGGAGTGCATTTGTCTTTGGGGTCCAAGCATACGACTTACAATAAAGCCAACATTCGAAAAAAATCCGCTCGCCATCACGTAGACGTTTTCGTTTTGACGAACAGTGTGGAGCTTGATGGCGAAAGGATTTTCGAAGATGGGGCCTGGCGGGTTTAAATCCTTTGCCGAGGATTTCAATGAACCCCAATGGCACTGCCGCAATTGCATCTAATGTTCCAGTATCAACGATTCTTCTGCTTTGGCAGAGAAAACCCCATTCACATCTAATTCCCAATTAGATATGCAAGGGAAATGGCTTGATTACCCATTCCAGCTAGGACAAAATTAGGACAAGGTTTCTGCTTCGGAAGCCCCACGCAAGCTCTAAATAAATCCTAATCACCTCTTATTTGAAGGGGGATGGTGCGCCCGGCAGGACTCGAACCTGCAACCTGCGGATTAGAAGTCCACTACTTTATTCCCAATATGATTGCTATGATTGCATGACCGAAGAGCACATTCCTTCTGAGTGGTCCATGAACGAGACCCATGAATCACTCGGCAAAAAACTTACGTTAATCCACGACCCAATCCTTTCTGACCGATGAGAATTTCTGTAATCTTCCTTTTAACTCTATGCTTCAGCGGAGTTTTTTCGTTGAATCTTGCGCAAGGGCAATCGTGGACGTCGCCATGGGAGCACGGTCATTTTAGTACCAAAGAGACACCGTTTGTGCACTCCTTCAGCCTTGAACCGGCGTTCTTGGGACGAGAATTGTTCCTCAGTTACTCGTCTTCGCAAGAAGAGGCGTCGAAGGAGTCCGAATTAGAAATGGAATTGGAGTGGGCATTCACACAGAGGTTGGGCCTAGTGCTCGAGGCGCCCGTCGTATATAGCAATCCAAATGAGAGTCCTGCGGAACATGGAGTTGGCGATGTTGCGGCGGCGGTAAGGGCTTTAGTCATTCATACCGATGATTTTTTGATGGCAGGAAACCTTGAAATATCTTTGCCAAGTGGCAACGAATCGCAAGGCTTTGGAAGTGGTGAGGTGCATCTCTCCCCATCGTGTTCATTTTGGTATGACCTTGGTCAAGAAATGCAGATTCATGCACAAGCGGGAGTGTCTCGAGGGGTAGAGTCTGGGGACTTGGAATACGAATATGGTGCGGCTCTTGTGTACGTTTTTTCCACCCACGACCGTTCGACGGTCGCCCACGCCGATGATGGTCACGCCGGCGCACACTCCACCTCAGGAGTAACAAGCGGAATTGTGGAGTACACAGATGAATCCCTTCTGGTCGGCATCAGCCATAACGTTTCTAATATGCTTGAGGTCCGAGGTGGAATTTCTGATGCAAATAGCTTTATCTTTGGCATCGTGGTCCATTTTTAGAGAAGCGTATTGGGAACTCAAAGGGGTGTCTCAGGGGAAGTGAAGTCAACCTCTAAAAATAACTTTTAGACCTTCTTCAAGGTTCAGTTCTCATTTTTGGGTTCTAGGATTTTATTCAAGTCTTTTTCAAACTCGTTTGGCCATAATGCCTTTCTTCTCTACGTGGGAAGTAAGGTAAATCTGAATAGCCGTATCTTGTAAGTCTAATCTCCTTCTATGAGATATATACTTACTTCTTTGTTCTGTGTCTTGACGCTGTCTTTCACTGTGATGCTAAGACTAGGTTACAGCTAACGGTTCGTGTGTATGTGCAGTAGCGGATTAGAAGCACTTTCCTTTCCGTTTAGCACAAAGTTTTTTAGAAGCACAGACCTTCGATTTACCACTGCACCCGCTATTGCCACATACACGCTGTTATAAGCTTTTTGATATTTACAACTTCATTCTATTATTTATTTTCTCCATTCGCTTAGCCGTTTCAATGCCATTAACAGGCAACCCATGTGGGGGTAACAATCCAATTTGCACTAGAACACTTGCTTGGTCCCAATAGATATGTTCATGAGTAACCTTACCGTCTTTGAATCCAACAATCACTACTAAAGGGATTTCTACTCTTTTTCCCGTAGGTGGTATATTGGGTAACATCCAGCCAACCTCTGTAGTATGAGTAAATTTAAAGATAATTTCATCAACCAATTGGTGCTGGTCAATTGTTTGAGAAACAGGAACCATTTCAAGATCAGGCGGAAAAAATTTACCAAAAGGAATTAAACTTGCATAGAAGTTTTTTACTCCTTCTTTTCCTATACCTCCAATCATTGTTGGTATATTATTTAAATGTGGACTTGATGTCATTGTCGACAGAGTCGTGTCAAGGTCACCGCGAATTTCAGCGTCAATATGCGCTTGAAACTGTTCAGTAATGGCGGTTTGTTCTGGGGTTAAAATCTTACTCATAGTGAAAGTATAGGATAAATTTTTTGAACTCACATTCTTTTTTCTCGCTTAATTAAAGATGCTAATCCTTGTCGAATGCCGTTTCCAGTTGGGTGGAAATGTCGGTGTGGTGGTGAATCAATCGCCAATGGCCGTCTTGCAGTTGAAAAATGTTGGTGGTGCGGTGGCTCACTTCTACCGGCGTGCCATCCGGGCTTATGTTTTCGCCCACTTCCACGCAGGTGGTGTAGCCTATGTCTGTTCCCGGAAACACATGCACATTGCTGCCTGTAATTTTCCCGCCCAATTTCATGGCGGCCACCTTGTTAAACTCTTCGCTTATTGCCGTCCATCCCGTGATAGAACCGCCAAAAGGGCCCATGTACGTAGTCGATTCGCTATGCGACCACAGCGCATTCAGCACTTGCATATCGCCTGCAAACATGGCATTTAGTCCTTCATACAGTCGGTCGTTGGCTTCTAAGATGCCTTGTTCAGCCGCAAGGAGCTGGGAGTCGGAGTCATTGCTCTGCGCTTGCTCGTTGCTCGGAGATTTGCAGGCCGCCAATGCTATGGCAAGGGCGAAGGAGATGGTCAAAATGTACATTGCTTTTTTCATCATTCTTTGGTTTTAGTTGGGTTAAGGTTATTGCACTTTTACGTCGGTGGTGGCCACAGCCACTATTTTATTCGCCTCTCTTTATCTGTGTAAAGTCTTTTAATTCTTTCCCATCGTATCGATATAAAATTCCATACCTACCTCCGAACCAGATATTCCCTTCTTTATCAGTAGCAATGCACTTAATATCGTTTAATTGTTCACTTCCCTTTATATCAAGTGAAACAATGAATTCACCATCATATTTATAGACCCCTTTTCTGGCAAAACTGCCAATCCAAATAGTTCCATTTTTGTCTTCTACAATTGAAGCCATGGCAATCGATTCACCTGTTTTAGCATCTACTATTTTCTCGAAAGTCTTGCCATCATATTTATAAATCCCTCCATTCCTTGTTCCAAACCATAAGTTTTCGCTGCTGTCCATATAGCTGGTTGAAATCATGCCATCGCCATATCCGTCCTTCAACGCGTGGTGTATCATTTTGTTCCCATCATATTCATTTAATCCACCATGGGTAAATGAAGATATCCAAACATGTCCCTCTGAGTCTTCAATAATACTTGTTATACAATTGTTATATACATTGTCATCTGGCTGAACCCTCCCTTCAAATCTCAAATATGAAGTAAATGCTTCGCCATCATATCGATAAGCACCGCTGGCATCTGAACCTATCCAGAAGTCGCCATTCTTTGCCTGAATTAAAGACAAAATAATTTCAGTTTTTCGACTTGGTAATCCCGTCTCGGGTGAAACACTTTCAGTATCTTCTTGTGGTAAAGGAATATTGACGAAATGAGCTCCGTCATAACTACATAATCCTTTAGCGGTTCCAAACCACATTAGTCCATTATCGTCCTCAATTATTGCGTCTACCATGTCAGAACAAAGACCATCTTTTGTGGAAATATTTGTGAACGTTTTGCCATCATATTTAAACACTCCCTCTTTAGTTGTGGCAAACCATATATTTCCTGACTTGTCCAAATATCCTCTTTTTACAACATCTCCTGCGCCATATTGGAAAGGCTCAGTCTCAACAGTTCTCTCACCTTCACTCTTGTCTTCGCAGCCACTAATAAACAAAACGGATGCCATTAAAATGAGGATGAACTTGTTCTTCATGGCGGAATCTTAGCAAGCAACAAACACCGATACACCGTGCTAGGGCGGGGCATTGTGAAGTCGAGCAATATCGTTGGCACCTATTCCGCTCTCGAGCCTCGCTTTCTAGTAAACGTAAGCAGCGACAGAAGTGCTTAGCACGTTGCCGACTTTACATGGGTAGTAGCTGCATTCATGCCACAACCCTTGATTTATATGGCATAATGGATGAGTCCCTTCTTAATAATCATGATTCGCCTTCCTCTCCTTCTTTCTACGTTAGCTATATTGCCAGCTTTGGCATTGGCACAGAACACTTGGCATGACCCAGAGCCGCAGACGCTGCAAGTTAGCCCTCAAGGATTATTTGTGGCACCGTCATTGGCAAATCACCAAGGTGAACACGGATGGACTCTACGGGTGACACCAGTTGCCGCAGATTTAACTTATATGAAGTCAGATCTTCGGCTGGAATCGGATATTGGCGAGGTGTTTTTTTTACCGAAGATTGATGGCACAGGATTTTTGATATCCAAGTTCGGTCAGATCGTCATTACTGAAGCTACACACTCGGAGGCGGTTCCTGTGAAATTGCGTGTGTTGGGTCCTGACGGCCAACTTCAACTGGAGAAAGAAATTCTAGGCCTGAGCGACCCGGTCTTGTCGGCTGATGGCGATCAACTTGCATTGCGAACTCGTCGGAGCACGGCAATATTAGATTTCAAAACATTGGCGATTACCCATTACCCGCGCTATGCATCCTTTGCAGTTGCTGCAGACGGTACTGTCGCGGGGGTCGCAATTGACGCCGAGGAAATTTGGTTACATGACAACAATAGCAACTCAATTCAAGTTGCTATTCCTGCCCCTCCAAAGCGCCTTGCTTTCACCGCTGAGGGTGACTTGCTGGTCCTGACCTCTAAGTCTCTATTTCGAATAGATTGTCGACGGGGTAAGCTTGAGCCCTTCTTTGCCCCGCAACAATTCGGAGAGTTCCGGGATTTGCGCGTACATCGGGGAATGATTCACATTGGTTCTCGCCGGACTCAAGGAAATGGATTCCGTGGACATCACTTGTTGCTGAATGGGCAAGGGAGATTTCTTGACCAATCGCACAGCAATACTACGGTCATTCCGCCTCCCGACCATCAGGCCAATGCTCAGGAGCGTGGTTTAGTCCCGTGGCCACTGGCACCGAATAGTCAGCACCCCATTGGGAATACTTATGGTGAATATCAAAACTATGGTGGCTCACCTTATTTGCATCCAGGAATTGATGTGCTCGGCAATAATTATCAACCGGTTTATGCAGTTGCGGATGGTGTTGTTAAGGCAGTGCTGACGACTAGTGCGCAATATCATTGGCGTGTAGCAATTGGTGGTCCTGGAAACGGGACGACTTCGGGACACTTATATGCGCATTTGCAACAATCCTCGATTGCCGTTGACGTTGGCGATACCGTAGTCAAAGGTCAATATCTTGGTGATTTAGTGCCTTGGCCGACTTCTGGCTTTACACATTGCCACTTCAGCAGTATCGAAGACAGCGGCAATCAGTGGCTTGGAGATTGGCTATGTCCCGATAACGTTCACGCGGATTTAGAGCATTGTCTCGAAACGTCGGCCCCAGTATTCGAGAACGCTCGCGGAAATGAATTGTTTGCCTTTTGTCGCAATGAAACTTCTACTTACCGCAATCCTAATGATTTAAGAGGAAAGGTCGACATTATTGTGCACGTTGGGGATCGATTGGATTCTAATTGGACTTGCGGTGTCCAAACCTTGCGGTATTCGATTTATCCTTCTGGAAACCCCGGAGCGCCGATTGTTGACAATAAGCTATCCTTCAATTTTGACATGAGCTTGGACACCTACGGCAGTGGCGTCATCGATTCTTTTCTCGTTGACTTAATCTACAAAGAGGATTCCACTTGCAACACGAACGGGGATTACAATAGCCGCGAGTTCTTTTACGTGATAACTAATTCAGATGGTGACCAGACATACACCGCTGCGGACCAGAACGAATCTTGGAATACGGTTAACGTAGCAAACGGTGATTATGTCGTCGAAGTGGTCGCCCGCGATGTTGCAGGGAATCGGTCAACGGCCAGCATGACAGTGACAGTTAATAACTAATTTGGGTGTTGTAGAATGGTCAGCGTTGGACTTGTGAGAGCCAGGGAAAAGTAAATATTTTGCACACAGTGAAGAACACACGCCGGGATTTCCTAAGAGCTGCCGCCGCCGCAGGCGTCTGTGTCGTCAGCTGCCGCTTCCCTGCCAAGGTCGCTGGGGGCTTAAAGGAGTTGCGTTTTGGCATGTGCGCAGATGTGCATAAAGACATCATGCACGACGCCGATGAGCGTCTTGGTGCCTACCTTGAATGCATGACTAAGAAGGATGCGCACTTCGTCGTTCAAATGGGGGATTTCTGTCAGCCCAAAAAGGCCAATGACTCTTTCCGTGCAGTCTGGCAGAGTTGGGAGGGAGACCAATACAACGTTGTCGGAAACCATGACATGGATGGGGGCTTTAGTCGCGAAGACTTTCGCCAATACCTCGGCATGGAGAAGGGGTACTACACTTATCTGGAACAGGGTTATCGTTTTATCGTCCTCGATGGAAACGACAGACATGAGAACGCACCCGGTGGTTACCCCCGGCACGTCGGCGAAAAACAGCGTACTTGGCTCACGGAAACGCTCTCTTCTACGATTGAGCCTGTAGTCGTCCTCGTCCACCAGAGCCTCCAGAATGCCTCAGGCGTTGATAACGGTGCGGAGGTACGTGCCATCCTTGAGGCCGCGAACGAAGCTGCTGGTTGGGGGCGCGTTCTCGCCTGTTTTAGCGGGCACCACCACCTCGATGATCTCGTCGAAGTCAACGGCATCCCCTACGTCCAGGTGAACTCCATGTCTTACTATTGGGTGGGCAACTCAAAGAAACACGAGAGTTATCCGACAGAGGTCCACGCCGAGCACCCATGGATTCAGTACACCTCGCCTTACGCAGACCCGCTCTGGGCCTTTGTCACAATAGACCCCAAGGGTGAACTTCGGATTGAGGGTGTTCGCTCGAGATGGGTGGGACCTTCTCCGGCAGAGCTTGGCTACGAGGAAGGCAAAGACGAGCAGGGCATTACACCGAATGTCACGGCACGCAACGTCAGCTTGCAGATGAAGGAACGTGGGTGAGCTCCGACCTCTCAGTAAGTTGAAGAAGCAAGGGATTGCAATTACTCGCGAAATCAGTCGTTCCATTGAAAATTGCGAACTCACTCATTTGGAGCGAGTCCCCATTGACCTTAAGCGGGCACGACATCAACATGGCGCCTACACTGCAGCTTTAAAAGAAGCAGGTTGGGAAGTCGCTACTCTGCCCGAAGAGCCCCATCTTCCTGATTCGGTTTTTGTTGAAGATACGGCGGTAATCCTAGCCGGACTTGCCGTCATCACTCGTCCTGGATCTGAATCGCGTCGCCCAGAAACAAAATCCATTGCAAAAGCATTGTCTTCCATGCTTCCCGTGGCTTTCATTTCTGATTCGGCCATCCTTGATGGCGGAGATGTCCTTGTCGTGGGCAAGAAGATCTTTGTCGGACAATCTAGCAGGAGCGATTCTGCAGGTTATTCCGAGCTAAGAAACCTTGCAAAGCCGCTTGGATATGGCGTGGAAACTATTCCAGTGAAATCCTGCCTGCACCTGAAATCTGCGGTTACCGCGATTGATGACAGAACCCTTCTTCTGAATCCAAAATGGGTGAACCCTGAGTTGTTCAAAGAATACAATCTTGTCGAGGTGCATGCTGACGAGCCAGCTGCAGCAAACTGCCTAAACCTAGGCGAGGTAATCATATGCGATGACACCTTTCCAAAGACTCGACAAAGGATTCAGGCCGCGGGATTTCTTGTCAACTCCATCTCATTGGATGAGTTAGCAAAGGCCGAAGGCGCAGCAACTTGTTGCTCCCTCTTAATACCCCAATAGTACACCACCTGCGTGGCCCAAGCTAAGGGTCTAGTTGACCCCTGTGACTTGTGACGGGCCCGCGAGAACTTCGAAATCGTTGGCAACGACATTTGCCAATGCCGGATTAGCCTCGATGGACTGGAATATTTCTGATTCCATGTATGCAAGCATCGAAGCCTTGTCTTTCCAGATATAAACCCCACCATAGGTATTGGTGTCCTCATTGGCGAGCCAATGCTTAGAGATGAGGCCAGGAATTGCTGCGAATGTCGGCGCAAGATCGGCACAAACCTGTTCATAGTCAGCTCGCGCTAAACCGTTTAGGTTAAAATTAATGACTAAGATGTTCATTCGCGCATTGTACACTTTTTAATCGAACAGCCAATCACCTGCTTTGCAGGGGAAGCACAGCTTCTTGACGGGTAACGATGGGCACATATCCGACCTCCAGCCCTTTGGGAGGCGTAACGAACAAGGCGGGGTCTAGGGCTACCAGTTTCCCTGAGGTGGGCGGCGGCATGTATTCACCATTGATTGGCCAAGCTCGATGAATCTTTTCAACAAATGCCTGGAGAGTTTTCTTTTTCGCTTGGCTCCAGTTGTACTGCTGGAAGGAAGGCTGATCGATGAATCGATACCAAGCATATGTTACTTTTGATCCGTCTCCCAGAATCACTGTGTGAGCTTCCCCTTTGGCTCCGGGTTGCTTCCACGCTCCAGATTTTGGTGAGGTGAACGGCTCGCCTGGTTCGGCCAGCCGAAATTTAGCTTGAAGTAATCCTGTCTCCTTGGGCACTTCGCCTGGCCCAATTGCAATCCGTTTGTCCTCCACGTGCTTAAAGTACTGTGGAAACTGCCCAAGTGGTGCGTGTCCGTTATTTTTCCAAACAAGCCCCCATGTGTTATCTGGGAAAACATGGGTATCGAAGGTGCTCGCAATTCCCGTGAGGGGTTTTCCGTCTTGATCAAATCCAGGAGTGCGTGTGCCGAGCTTTGCTTGGAAGGAGCCATCCATGTCGAATTGCCCCGTCGGCGCAGGCCCGCCTCTTCGCCAATTGAGAAAATCGTCATAAAGGGCCTTTTTTGAATAGTAGATGACATCTTGGACGAGGACTGCTTGGCCATCCTGGTTGACGGGGAAGCTGAGTTTCGGAATCTTTGAATAACGAACACCTTTCTCTGTCCGAACAACGATTTGTGGGACGGTGTTTATTTCCATGGCGCCACCGCCCATGAGCCCGGGTCGCGAGTCTAGACCTCGGTTGTGCAGAAATGGGTCGTCGAATATGTCGGCAATCTTGCTCCAAGTTTCAGGGATGTAGTAAGCAATAGGACCCTTGAAATTTTCCGTGCTAAGAAAACATGTCCAGGCATAGTCACCCGTTGGTGCGTTATTTGGTTTTCCCGACACGGGATCTGTAAAGGACAAGGCCATATAGGTATATCCCAAAAAATCTCCTTTAGGTTCCCCTTTAAATGGAAGTGCATCGGGCGGAATTAATAAGCGATTGCTAAGTTGAGCAATACCGAGACGATTGTCGGGTAGTGCTTCGGTATCGTAAAAAAACGACCATCCTGGGGAACCTACTTCGTAGTCGTAACATTGAGGCGTCGCATTCATGCTGAATTTTGGAGGTCCGTACCGAAAGCGATTTCCGCGCCAATACCCCAGACCACCTTCTACGGTTTGAAAGACGCTACTCCAAGTTGGACCTCGTTCAGGCCATTGACGCGCTAAGGTTCCTTCCGGAGCGAGCGGTTGACTCTCGTTGTCCCGGTTGTCCGGCAAAATCCAACCACTCGCTAGTCCGATTTGAAAATCCTCTAAGGGTTGTTCAATCAAGGACCATGCTGCTGAGTAAAAGCCCATGCCCATTCCAAATTTTGCTCGATCCTTCGGTTGTGATGAGCTATATCCAATGTAGCCATGTAAACCGCGCGATTTCTGTTGCGGTTCCTGCAACGGCGTTTCCGCGGTTTCTTGGAGCGACGTTACGGAGGCTACGCTGAAAATGAGAACGCTGAGAATCATATCTATTGCAGGTCGTATCCGGTTCGTCGCTCGTAATCAAGCCAGGCGTTCGCGGCAAATTTCCCTTCACCACCTCTGGCCGACTCGACAAAGCGCCAGTGGACTGGGTCCCATTCCAGAGGGCGGCGGTGGCGATAGGCCATGTTGAGCAGGTGGCAAATTGCCACGCTGCCGGCTCCAATCTCAACATCGCAAATGGGGCGGTTACGTGAGTGGATGCACTCCAGCCAGTCGGCTGCGTGATTGGCGGGGCGAGGTAGGTGCTCCTCGTCCTTGGTCAGAACACGCTCGAGAATTTCTCCGGGAACGCTGGAAATGCGGTCACGGTCCACATGCAACATTCCGCTTTCGCCAATAAAGGTCAATCCGCTTGGCCCACCATGGGTCAACCGAACTCCGTCCTCATAGACGACCGTCGCGCCCCGCAGGGCCTTGGGGTCTTCGGGGGGTAGGACGAGGATTGGCCCCGATCCGTCCCTGCCAAGCCCCCACTGGGCGATGTCGAAGTGGTGGGCCCCCATATCCGCCAAGCCACCTCCCGCATATTCCTGATAGGCGCGCCACTCTGGGTAGTGGCCGTGCAAGCCGCGAGGGCTCAACACGCTGCTGTACTCGCGTGTCGGAACCGGTCCCTGCCAACGATCCCAGTCCAGCCCGGACTCAAGCTTTTCCCCTTTGAGGTCGCACGGCCGCGCGGGATCGCCGACCCCCACATTGACATTGAGTATTCTTCCGATGTGGCCATTACGTACGTGTTCACAGGCGCGTAC
>Ga0302119_10000230_pt1 | contig 24404 bp, 15 predicted proteins | sample AG5_Tmax_MG_FD_203114 | JGI IMG/M metagenome (GOLD analysis project Ga0302119, IMG submission 203114) | Marine microbial communities from Western Arctic Ocean, Canada - AG5_Tmax | ecosystem: Environmental > Aquatic > Marine > Oceanic | place: Canada: Western Arctic Ocean | collected 2017-10-01 | reverse complement strand
CCCGATTCCAAATCGCGCTTCCACCGCTTCAGGTTGATCCTTGTAGGTATTCAGGACAGTGGTGAATTCGGCTCTCGCGATATCGAACTGTTGTGAGTGCTGGTAGTTGCGAGCGAGGAGCAATTGCACGCGAGCCTTGTCGCGGATTTCCACGCTCTCGGACTCGCCGTTCTTGATCATCCAGCCGCGGAGGAGGTCCTCTGCTCGCTGGTGATCCTCCTCGGCGCCCTGGTTGATGTGTGTCTCGGCGCCAAAGAGGATGAGTTCGATCGGCAGATTGGCGCGGTTCTCGTCAAAGAGCGTCTGGTTTTTGTAGTAGGCGCCCTCGGCAAGATCTTCTTCGCCCAGGCGCAGATGAAGAATGATCTGGAGGAGGGGCGCGATGGGGCTGTCTTCCGGAATCTCGGCACTCAAGCTTCCCATCTTGCCGTAGGCTTTGCGCAGGAGAGTGCGCGCGTCGTCAGTTTCCTTCTTGGCCACGCCCCGGATGGTGTTGAGCAATCCGTTCAGGATGGTGGCACCAAGTTGATAGTCCTCGCGGGCAATGGCACCTTGCGCATAGGGAAAAATTCGCTTCCAGGAGTCGTGATGTTGATCAGAGAAGAGGATCGCACGATGGGTCGCCCGCAGACGCTTCAGTCCCTTCGCTTCGTTGGCGAGAAGTTCGAGTGCCGCTTCGGTGCTCACCCGGGGCAGCTCCAAGCTGCGAACGATGCGGTAGATTTGCGCCTTTTTTGAGGCCGACCACTCCTTTGATCCCCGCGCGGCATCGAGCCAACCCCGGGTCGGCCACTCCTCGAGTCTCCAGGGGACAAACGGCTTCTTGTGGGCGCGGTCCTTGGACTGCTTCAAAACGGTCTCCACCTGTCCTAGATCTCCGGCCTGGAAGGCGAGGTGGGAGAGGGCCCCGGCATAGCTTCCCTGGTAATCGGTGTCCGCGGCGAAGTGCTTCTGGAGAAGAACGCGTGCCTTCTCCGGCTCGAGGGCCTTGGCGACCCGGTGGACGCAGTTGACGCATTCGCCATGATTGGGGTCGATCTCGATGCGGCTGCGCCACCAGGCGACTGCTTCGCTTTTCATCTCGAGCTCCCACATGATGTCACCGAGGCGGGTGGTGTGGTAAAGCGAATTGCTGCTCAGGGCGGTGGCCTTCGTGATCCAGGGCAGGGCTTTGCGGATGAGATCGGGATCACGCGTTTCGATGAGCCGATACCAGGTGTCGTAGTGAGTGGGCTGGGGAGTGAAGGTGAGCACGTGCTTTGCGGCCGCGATGCGCATTTCCTTGATCTGGTCGGAATAGGAGGCGGCCTCCAGCCACTTCTGGGCGGCTTGATAGTCCTTGGGGAAGGCCTTGCAGAGTGCCTGGTAATGTTCAGCCGCTTTCTTGCGTGAGGTTCCACCAAAGTGGTGCAGGTAGTTGTAGGCCAGCCGACTCATGAGGAGACGCTTCACCTCGGGGGTCTGCTTTTGTTGCAGGAGATGCTGGCAAGCCTGGCCCGACTTGCCCCCGTTTTCCCAAACCTGCTTCCAGGACCGCGTGTCTTGTTGGTTCCCGAATTCCTTGCGCGCCTGTTGCCATACTCGGTTGCGATTTTTATCCTGGATCGAAAATCTCCACACGCGGTCTTGGTAGCCTTGCAGATGCAGGTGCGTTCTCGCACTTTGCACCACCAGGGCAACGTCCTGCTGAAAGGCTTTATCGTCGGCCGAAGAGCCGAGCAGAAGACCGATCGTGTAATCGGCATAGCCATCCTCCGTTGGCGACTTGCTGAGATACTCCTTCGCCATCGCGCGCGCCTTCCCCATGTTTTTCATCCTGTCCCGGTAGAGATCGAGGGCGAGCACGGCGCGCAGCTTGCCGGCCTGCTTTGGATTCTTCGGAATGGTGGCCAGCAATCCCCGTTCCGCCCGGGCGTGGTTGTCGCCGCACCAGCCGACATAGGCCTTGGGAATGTCCTGGTTGTAGGCATCCACCGCCATCACTTCCGCGCCGATTTTGAGTGCGCCTGCCAGGTCATTGGCATTCGCGTAGGCATGTGCCACTTGGGCGAGTTGATCATAGCGGTCCGCCTGACCGGGGTACTCCACCATGTAATTGCGGACTGCGGTTTCAATCTCGGCCGGAGGCTTCTTCGCGCTGTGCATGGCGGAGATGAGACTGCGGTGCGCAGCGTGATCGCCGTTGCGCAAGGCCTTGCGGTAGGAGATGATTGCGTTTTCGTGTTGCCCGAGTCGGGACTCGTAGGTTCCCGTGTATGCCCAGAGGCGGCGTTTTTCAGGCGCTGTCAGCGGTGTGTTGCGTCGCAGGATGGCCTTGCCGATCTGCAGTCCTTCGGCCCATAGCTCCGCGCGGCCCGCCATTTCAAGACCCACCAAGCCCGCGCTGGTCAGAATCGTGTCGGCAGGGAGTTTGTCCACCATCGCCTTCGCGAGCGCGGTAGAGAGTCGGAAGGCCTCCGCGCTCGCGGCCCCTTGGTAGAGTTGGAGGGCGCGCACCCCGTCGCGGACCTTACCGCCCTGGCGCCAGTTGGTATCCCGCTCCTTGGCCGCCTGGAGATGACGGCTCGTTCGTTCCAAGGAGGTCGCAAGGTGATCACGGACCGGGACCGCGAGGCCATGGTTGGGAAACTTTTCGATGAACTGGCGACCGGTGGTGAGCACGTCATCGTGGCGGCCAGTGATGGCATAACCTTCGATCAACTTGAGCATCACCTCGGGGCGCTTTGGGTGGTCGCTTTGTGCTCGCGAGAATTTTCCGGTGGTCCGGATCAGGCCGAAGAGGTGTTCGTCCTCCTCGTAGAGGTCGATGAGTTCGAGCATCATGCGCCCGGCTGAGGGGGAAGACTCTGCCGACTCCTTGAGGCGGGCTTCGAGGTCTGCGCTACGATCCTGGGCGGAAAGGAGGCAAAGGGTCGCCGTGAGGGCGAGGAGGATGGAGAATGGAGTTTTCAAGGGGCGGCAGGGGCAGTGGCCTTCTTCAAGGCTTCCACAATTTTCTTGGCTTCCGGAGCGATTTCGCTTTCCGGGTAGTCGTCGATCAGCTGGTCGAAGCGTCGCCGAGCTTCGGTCTTGCGATCGAGCTTGTAGAGGCAGCGCCCATAGTTGAAGAGAATGACGTCGAGGAAGTTGGCGTCAGGATAATCCGAGAGCACGTTTTCGAAGACGTCGACGGCGCGCGCGTAATCCTCCTTCTGATAGTAAAAGGCGGCCATCTTGGCGACCGCGTTGCCGACCCGTCCGGACTCCGGGAAACTTTCGTAGACCGCCTGGTAGGCGAGGAAGGACTGTTCGAAGAGGCGCGTGGCCTGGTCGGCGGTGGCCTTGAGGGCCATCTCCTCATAGCACTCGCCAACGAAGAACTGGCCTTCGCCGCGCAGGTCGCTGTTGGGCAACTTTGCGATCGCGGAGTAGAGTCCGATCGCGCGTGCGAAGTTCTCCCGCTTGCGTTCGACATGGGCTTGCTGGAGCATGGCTTCGTCGACAAAGGCGCTGGTGGGAAACTCCGCCTGCAGGCGACGGCTCATGGCGAGGGCCAGGTTGAGTTCGTCCATCGCGAAGTAGATCCTCCAGAGCTGCACGTAGGTTTCCTCCAGGAGTTTTCCGCCAATCTTCTGGGTGCGACCGAGGATGCTCTCGCAGACGATGAGCGCTTCGCTGTATTTGAGGGTGGCCTTCTCATCGAGACCAAACTCCTGGTAGTGATTGCCCACCTGGGTGAGGGCGGAGGCGGTGCGCAGCTGGGTCTTCAGCTGGAGGGTTTGGTCGGGAATCTCGGTGCGAGTGACCCGCATCTCGCCGAGATTGCCTTCGATGACCTTGGCCTGCGCGGTGCGGGTGTGAGGGCCATCGCCGAGATGTCGTTTGTCGAGGTAAACGAGACGAATAATCTGCCCTGGCTCAGCATGGAGTGCCTTGGGCACCCCGCTCCCTGCCTGCAGCGGAAGGGCGAGACGGAAAATGCCGCTCTCACTGCTTTCTCGGAGGTGGATGGGGAGGGTGCGGACGAGTTTGAGGGGATCGATCTGATCCTTGAGCGTTTCTCCTTCGGGAGCTTCCTCCAGATCTCCATTGGCCACCCGGTCGGCAATTTCCTCATCAATCTCATCGGAGTTCTTGCGTTGAAAGACGTGGATGGTCGCCTCAAGGCGATCCACCCCGGCGCTCGTATCGTGGTCGGCGTCAGAGATCTGGAGGTGCAGAGGCTTGCCAAGGACCGCGGCCTGCAAATCGTGTTGATAGGATCCGTCCGTGATGCGGGCGATCCCATTGCCGACCACGAGGACCTCCTTGAGGCGCCGCGCATTGAAGGTCTTTTCGGCAGTGTGGGCATCGATGTAAGTCACCGTGATGAGATCGCCGCCGCGGACTTCGAGCAGGCCGTTGCCGGGGCTGGCATTCCCCAGTTGGGTCACGATGCTGCCCAAAGTCATCTTGGCGTTGCGCCCAATGGCATCGCACGGCACGGTTTCCTGATCACCGCTCTGGGTTTTGCAGACCACCTTGATCTGTTCGCCCGGCTCGAGGATGGCAAAGTCCTTGTCGTCGATCTTGATGTAGAGCCGTTTTCCGGCTTCCACCTTTTCGATCTTCGCATCCTTGTCGGAAAGGGCGGTGCCCACTTTCTCGAGGGCCTCGATGGCCCGGCTGTAGTGGCCCTGCTTGAAGTGGCCCAGTCCGATGAAGTAATACGCTTCGTTGACCTGGGGGGAAGCCGGAAAATATTCGATCACCTGTCGCATGATCTTGAAGCAGTTCCCGTAGCGGCCCGCTTCATAGTAACAAGTGCCAGTGTTCAGAAAGGCGTAGGCGCGCTGCTCGTCATTCGGATTGGCCTCCTGGGCCGCGGCATCAAAGTGCACCCGGGCCTTGTCGAACTCGCGCTGCTCCTTGAGCAGGTAATCCGCAAGACGGAGGTGGGCTTCGAACCGGATGGCACTTCGCGGGTAGCGCTCGATGACCGATTCCCAGATCTCGAGGGCCTTTTCATTCTCACCCACTTCGAGGCGTGCATCGCCCGCCTGCAAGAGTTTGCGGGCGGCACGATCTTCGACGATCGAACCGCGCTCGATCGTAGTTTGGGCGAGCGAAATTGCGGAGCAGGCGAGGAGAAACGGCAGGAGGTGGCAGGCAGCGCGTAGCACAACGAACTATACGAACAGTTCCTGGAGGGGCTGTCCATCTTTCCGCAATAAACGCATTGGTCGACCTTGTTCGGTGACAATTTCCTTTTGGAGATCGATCCCGAGCGCGTGGCAGATGCTTGCGTGCAGATCGAAGGGTCTCACCGGGCGTTCGGCGGGATCCATCCCGTCGGGGTCGGAGGCGCCCACGATGGTGCCGCCCTTGATTCCACCGCCGGCCATGAAGGCGCTGAAGCAGCGGGCCCAGTGATCGCGTCCGCCGCCGTCATTGATGCGCGGGGTGCGTCCAAACTCGGAAAGGACCACCACGAGGGTTTTGCTCAACATTCCGTTGGCCTTGAGGTCACCCATCAGGGAGGCGAGGGCGGGGTCCATGGTGTTTCCATGATTGCGCATGGCCTCGAAGATGTTTCCGTGGTTGTCAAATCCACCCCGGTTGACTTGCACGAAGCGCACGCCCGTTTCGACAAGGCGCCGGGCAAGGAGGGCGCCGCGGCCAAACTCCGTATTGCCGTAGCGCTCGATCGTGGAAGCCTTTTCTTCCTTCAGTTCGAAGGCTTTCAGGGCCGGGCTTTCCATCAAGGAAATGGCATCTTTGAGCGCGGTCTCGGAAGCCTTGAGTTCGGAGGCCTCCAGTTTTCCGGAAGTGCGGGCATTCATCTTGGCGAGAATCTCGAGACGCTTCTTGCCGCGTTCGTGATGAATCCCTTCCGGGAAGGCGAGGTAGGGATCTTTGTCGCCGGGGCGGCCGACGTAGTAGGCCTCGCACTGCTGACCAAGGTAGCCGGCGCGAGCGGGGTTGCCGCTGATGCTGATGAAGGCCGGGAGATCGCCCAGCGGTTTGCGCTCATGCACCACGATGGAACCCAGTCCGGGGTGCATTACGTTGGGGGCCTGGTTGAAGCCAGTCTGCAACTCGTATTGCGCACGGCCGTGATCGCCATTCGTTCCCTTGATCGAGCGAATGAGGGCGGCATCGTGCATTTTCTTGGCGAGTTGAGGGAAGATCTCGGAGATCTCCATTCCGGGGACGGAGGTCTTGATTGGTGCGAACTCACCCTGCACCTTGCGTCCCGGCTTGGGATCCCAGGTGTCGAGATGGCTCATTCCGCCGCTGTTCCAGAAGAGAATGACGTGCTCGGCGGTGGCCCTGCCGCCGCTCTTGGGGGTGGCGGCCAGCAACTGGCTGATGGGCATTCCGAGCATGGAGGCGCTGAACATTTTCAGCATGGTTCTCCTGGTGTGGAGGTAGTCTTGGCAACCTGACATGATGGGTAGAGTTGAGTTGGGGGTTTGACGCGGAGAGAGCCTCTCAGGGGAGATAGCGAAATTCGTGGCTGTTCAGCAAGGCCCAGCGGAGATCGGCCATGCCGTCGGCGGGATTCTGGCCGGACTTGAGAATGAACCGGGCGTCCGCCATTTCTTCCTGGGTGGGTGTGCGGGTCAGGATTTCCTGGTAGGCCCACCGGATGGCACGGTCGTGTTGTTCCTTTTCCATCAGGCGATGGATCGGTTCCTGCGGGCCCACCCGCGAGGCTTCATGGGTGATGCGTCCGTTCATCATCATGAGTTGCTGGCGCAGGGAAGCGGAGTCATTGCGGAACTGCCCAAGACCATCGCGGGCCGGTTGACCAAAGACGCGGAGGAAGTGCGCCGGGGGGGCGGGGGTTGCCATTCTCATGGCGCTTCCAAATCGAGGGTTGTCGTCGACCATCTCTTCCACCTGCTCGGTGCGGTATTTCATCACCATCTTCATTTTCTCGCTGGCGGCCGCAGTCATTTTTTTGGCGTTGATCTGTTCGTCAGACTTGGCGCGCATTTTTCCGAGCTCGCTCATTTTCTCTTTCTTGAGCAGGGAGTCGAAGTCGAGGGAGAGGGAGGATTCCAAGTCGTAGCCGTCGGCCCGCATGGGCCTTCCCTTGGTGCTGGCCATCATGACTGGAGTGGCCCCCGGGGTTGGGTTGACGACCATCATCTCGCCGGTGGGGATTCTGATTTCGCGGATGATCTTCTTCAAGTTGGCGCCCTGTGGCCACTTGTGTTCCCCGATGTGACCGGCCACCACCACGCTGTCATAGAGGACCTCGCCCAGCATCCGACGCACCGGGGCGGCGGTGAAGTGTTTTTCGGAATGCGCGCGTCGCGTGATGGCGACCGAAGCGGAGAGATGGCTCCGCTGATAGGCCGCGCTCAGGGTGATGAGTTTCACGAGGCTCTTGAAGTCGTAGCCGGACGCGATGAATTCCTGGGCGAGGAAGTCGAGGGTCGAGGCGTGGCGCAGCTCGTTGTAGTCGGAAAAATTATCGAGGGGTTCCACAAATCCGTGGCCCACCAGTTCCGCCCACATGCGGTTCACAAAGGCGCGGGCGAAAAATCCGTTGCGAGGATCGGTGATCAGTTCAGCGAGTTGGGTGCGAAGTTCGCTGGCGCGATAGAGGTCGTTGAGAACATCGAGCTTCTTGCTCTCGGCCCTGGCCTCCGCGAGGACGGGGTCCTTCCTGCGGCCCACGGTTGGCGTGATGGAATCGAGGAGGGCATCGAGAGAGTCGTCCTGGTCGCCGGAAGCAGCCACGGCGTCCTGGGCCGTTCTCTTCTTCTCAAAGCGGGCGAGGAAGTTCGGGGTGCCCTTGTAGTCCATGAGCGAGAACGGGAAGGTGGGGGTGACGGGCTTTCGCTGGTGAGCCTCCGCCTTGTCTTCCGGGGGCCAGAGAACCATCATCTCATGACCTTCGGTGGTGTAGACTTGATTGCGCTGACGGCTGCGGACCTGCCTGGTCTTCCCAAAGAAGGCCGCCAGCTCGTAGAAATCCTTCTGCTCCCAATCGTCGAAGGGGTGATCGTGACATTGCGCGCAACCGATGCGCACCCCGAGGAAGACCTGCGCGGTAGTGGCCGCCAGCTCCATCGGGTCGGTGTTGCCTCCCAGAATGTATCCCACGGCGGGGTTGGCATTCGGTTTGCCGGAAGAGCCGATCAACTCGCGCACCATCACGTCGTAAGGCTTTTCCTTCGCGATCGATTTGTTGACGTAGGCGAGGAGTTCATTGCCGCCCGTCACGTTCGAGCGGATGCGCAACATGTCCGCCATGAAAATGGTCCAACGATCGGCAAAGCGGGGATGCTCCGCGAGCCTCTCCACCAGCATTTTGCGACGGCTCTGGCCCCATCCTTCATAGAGCGCGACCTCTTTCATGCTGGGGATGCGCCCGATGAGGTCGATCGTGGCGCGGCGCAAAAAAGCCTCGTCGCTGATGAGCTTGGTGGTGATGACCTCTTCGCTGAGGTTTTCGCGTCGGAGGATGTCGTCGAGGAGTCGGGCCGCCTCCACGAGGCTGGCGGGAGCCTTTCTGGGCATGGCGACCCGTTTGACCTCGGCGGGCTTGCGCTCGGTCAGGGTGACGCCCTCGGGCCACATCGCGCCAGCCTTGACCCATGCGGTGAGGGTCTCGAGCTGCTCCTTGCGGAGGGCTTGGCCCTCGTCGGGCATGAACCCTTCATCGATGGGACGGAGGTGGATGCGGGTGAGGAGTTCGCTCTTTTCGGGCTTGCCGGGCACGATCGCCTCGGCCTCCTCGCCGCCCTCCATGATCTTGGCGTGGGTGTCCATGCGGAGCCCGCCCTTGGTCTTTTTGGCATTGTGACAGCGGACGCAGTTGGCCTCGAGGATTGGCTGGATATCCCGCTTGAAATTCGGGGCGGCACCGACTCCCAGGGGGAGGGATGCAAGGAGAATGGTCAGGAAGAAGCGGGGGGCTTTGGTCTGGGTCTGCACGGGATGCTGTACGCGGGGAATCTGAGTAGTTTAAAGGGATTACATTCATTACCCGATCTGCAAATCATTCCTTACGATGATTTTATGGATGGGCCCCTCTTTTTTGGGCAAGATCCGGGGGCAATCCAGAGGCGGTCCCTCGGAGCGGGCCGGCGAGAGCTTGGGAGAAATCTCTGGCTTGTGATGTGTTGGGACAACCTCTAGTTCAGGAGGAGCAACTTCATCTGTGCCATGAGTCATTGTCCTTCCCTCCTTCCCTCCACCCTTGCTCTGATTCTGGTCCTCGGTGGTTCCGCCGCTGCTGATCACCACAAGCGTGGCGAGGCCAAGTCCCTCTTCGATGGAAAATCACTGCAGGGGTGGAACGTGAACAAGGGGGAGGAGAAGTTGTGGCGCGTCGCGGAGGGAACAATCGAAGGGGGGTCGCTCACCGAGCACGTGCCGCACAACACCTTCATCGTCTCGGAGAAGTCGTATCAGAATTTCGAGCTCCGTCTGAAGCTCAAGATCACTCCCGTGAAGGGTGGGGTGAACTCCGGAGTGCAGATTCGCAGCATGCGCATCCCGAATCATCACGAGATGGTGGGTTACCAGGCCGACGCGGCGAAAAATTACTGGGGGAAGCTCTACGACGAGTCGCGGAGGCGGAAGGTGATCGGGGAATTGCTCGATGCCGCGGCGGTGACGAAGGCGGTGAAGCCGAAGGGGTGGAACGAGTATCGCATCCTCTGCGAAGGACCGCGCATCCGGATGTGGCTCAACGGGGTCCCTTCCGTCGACTACACCGAGCAGGACGAAAGCATTCCGCTCGATGGACACATCGGGCTCCAGGTGCACGGCGGCGGCACCTTGACGGTGCAGTTCAAGGACATCACCGTGAAGGAGCTTCTCACCAGCAAGGGCGCGCCGAGTTGGAAGGGCCTCGATCCGAAAAAGGAGTCGCAGCGAAAGAGGTAACCTCGGATCGATCGTCATGTCCTTCTTGTTCAGGATCCTCCTCCTCGTAGCTTGGGTCCCGCCCATCGCGGCGAAGCCGGGAGACGCAGTCGAGCGCCCCGCAATCGCAAATCCGAATGTCGTCGTTATCTTCATCGACGACATGGGTTATGGCGACATCGGTCCCTTCGGCTCCACCAGGAACCAGACGCCTCATCTTGATCGGATGGCCAGGGAGGGTCGGACGCTGACCTCGTTCTACGTCGCTGCTCCGGTGTGCACTCCGTCGCGCGCAGCGCTCATGACCGGGTGTTATCCAAAGCGGGTGGGCTTGGCGACGGGTTCCGGGCACATCGTGCTCTTTCCAGGGGACCCTCACGGTTTGCATCCAGAAGAGTGGACGATGGCCGAGATGTTCAAGTCGGCCGGCTATGCCACGGGCTGTTTCGGGAAGTGGCATCTCGGTGATCAGGCGAAGTTCCTGCCCACCGCGCAGGGCTTCGACACCTACTACGGCATTCCCTACTCGAATGACATGTGGCCCCCGCTGAAACGCTTTCAGTGTCCGGACCTCCCGGTCATGCGGGATACGAAGGTCGTTTCCTTGGTGAAAGACATGAAGGAGCAGGGTGATCTCTGTCGGCAGTTCACGGAGGAAGCGGTGAAATTCATTCGGACCAACAAAGAGAAGCCCTTCTTTGTCTATCTGCCGCACGCCTTCGTGCATGGCCCGCGCGCTGCGCGTGCGCAGTTCATGAAGAACGCGAAGGATGAGACCGAAGCGCAGATTGAAGAGGTGGACTGGAGTGTGGGCGAGATTCTCAAGACCTTGCGCGAGGAGAAACTGGCGGAAAAGACCCTTGTGCTCTTCACTTCCGACAATGGTGGTGCGCGCGGTTGTGTGAACCTGCCCCTGCGAGGAGGGAAGGGCAGCATCTTCGAGGGAGGGATGCGGGAGCCGACAGTGGCCTGGTGGCCGGGGAAGATTCCGGCGGGAACCACCAGCGATGAGCTCATGACCACGATGGATCTGTTGCCGACCTTTGCCAAGATGGTCGGAGGGACCCTCTCTCCGACTCATGTGATTGATGGCAAGGACATTGCTCTGCTGCTGTTCGGTCAGGAGGGCGCGAAAACGCCTCACGAGTTCTTCTTCTTTCACCAGGCCGAGCGGCTTGGGGCGGTTCGGTCCGGGTCATGGAAGTTCCATCGCGCCGGTCAACTTTACGATCTTGCCCAGGATATCGGAGAGAAGAAAAACGTGGCCGCTGATCATTCCGAAGTGGTTGCGCGACTTGGGAAGGCGATGGACGAGTTTGAAGCTGAACTTGGGAAGGGAATGCGCCCGGTCGGGGTTGTGAAGAATTCCCGCACGCTGGTCCCGCGTCCCGGAGTGAAAGGTGAAGAAGGCTTCCGTCCGACCTTGTCGTTGAAGAAGAAGTGAGACGGTTGCCAGAGAAAGCTGCGGACATGCGCAGCCAGATGCGTTAGGGAGTTGTTCTGATGTGCCGTCTCCTCTTCATTGTCCTCGTCACCTGCGGCCCTCTTTTCGCGGCTCCCAAGCCCAACTTCATTCTCATCTTTGCCGACGATCAGGGCTACGAGGACATCGGGTGTTATGGCTCGCCGATGATCAAGACGCCGAATCTAGATCGCCTCGCAAAGGAAGGGATGCGCTTTACCGATTTCTATGCCCAGCCAATCTGTGGTCCGTCGCGGGCGGCTCTCATGACCGGTTGTTATCCACTGCGCGTGGCGGAGCGAGCAAATCTGAAGAACATCCATCCCCATCTGCATTCGAAGGAGATCACGCTGGCCGAGGTGCTCAAGACGCAGGGCTACGCCACGGGTTGTTTTGGGAAGTGGGACCTTGGCAAACACTCGCAACGCGACTTCCACCGCGATCTCCAGCCGAACGACCAGGGCTTTGACTCCTTCTTTGGCACCCCCACGAGCAACGATGGTTTTGTTGATCTCTACCGCAACAGGGAGCGGATCGAAGAGAAGGCGCCGATGGCAACCCTGACCAAGGTATACACCGATGAGGCGATTAAATTCATCCGTCAGCACAAAGAAGGGCCGTTTTTTGTCTACCTGCCGCACACCATGCCCCACACCCGGCTCGCTGCTTCGAAGCAATTTGCGGGCAAGTCGCCACGCGGACTCTATGGCGACGTGATCGAGGAAATCGATTTCAGTGTGGGACGGATTGTGGAGGCAGTGAAGGCGCTCAAGCTCGAAGAGAAGACCTACCTCTTTTACACCAGCGACAACGGCCCCTGGTTGGTCAAGAACAAGGGATTCGTGGACGGAGACCAGGCTCCACATCACGGCGGATCGGCGGGCCCCTTGCGGAGTGGGAAGGTTTCGACTTGGGAGGGCGGAGTGCGCGTCCCAGCTATCGCGTGGGCGCCGGGGCGAGTGCCGGCGGGGAGCGTTTGCTCCAAGCTGGCGACCACCATGGACTTGCTGCCCACTTTTGCGAAACTGGCGGGAGCAAAAATTCCGGAGGATCGCGTGATCGATGGGGAAGACATCTCCCATCTCTTCGAGGGGAAATTCGATCGAGCCGATCCGGAGAAGGCCTATTTCTACTACTTCCTCACCCATCTGCAGGGAGTGCGGCAGGGGAATTGGAAGCTCGTTCTGGCTCGCCCGGAGAATCCCCGGTGGCTCGGACCACACGCCAAGAACCGGCATATTCACCCGCGGGACGATGGGGCGATCGAGGAGGCGCAGCTCTTTGATTTGGAGCGCGACCTCGGAGAAGGGAACAATGTTGCCAAGCAGCATCCCGGGGTTGTGAAAAAGCTGCGCGCGTTGGCCGAGTCGGCGCGGAAGGACATCGGAGATCACAATCGAGTCGGGAAGAACATGCGCTTCTTTGATCCTCAGGAGAAGCGGCCGGAAGTGCCGAACACTCCTTGGGTGAAGCGCTGAACGGTTGCCTGCGGTTCTTGCCCCTCCCCTGAACTGCGATCCCCATGAAACCCTGCCGGGATCCCCTACCGCCCGAAGAGCAGGAACACGTGGTAGAGGTAGAGCTCACGCATCACAAATTGCCGGCGGGATTTGGAGGACTCATAGCGGGAAGTCTCGGTACCTGATTGATAGGCATCGATTCCCCGGCGCTGCGCGACGAGAACGCCGCGCTTCAGGTGCCAAGGGTCACTGACAATGAGAGCAGTGCGGAAGCCCTCCACATCGAGAAGTTTCTTGGCTTCGGTGAGGTTCTCCATTGTGGTCTGTGATTTCGTCTCGAGGAAGAGAGCCTCGGCTGGGATTCCTCGCTCGAGACAATAGGTGCGCGCAACTTGAGATTCTGAGAAGGAGGCGCCTTCCCCGTAGCCGCCGGTCAGGACGAGGGCTTTGACGCGACCTTCCTGGTAGAGCTTGATGGCGTGATTGATTCGCTCCTCGAAGACGGGAGAGGGTTTATTGTGCCAAGCCGCAGTGCCCAGAATGATGGCGCAGTCCGCGCTCCGTCCGTCGTCGCGAAACCCGTAGCGATTGATGGAGACAATCTGCCAAGTGGTGTAGAAGAAGGCCGTGAGAATCACCCCCAGGAGGATCCTGGACAGGCGGCCTTTCCAACGCGGCTTGGATCTCGAAGCAGGAGCCTGAGCCGGTTCGACTATCGAATCCGGGGGTTGAGTCTGATCTTCGTCATGCGCCTCCGGATCGCTGGTTCCCTCAGTCTCCATCATTCCACGGGGCTACTCTAGCGCAGGATCGGGGAATGGCGAGGATTCAGTGGGCCGCAAAGCACGGTCGCCGGCCGCCCGAAGCAGGGTTTCTTGCAATCGCTCCGATGGGAATCCTCAGCTCCTTTCCATCAGTGCGCCTCCAGCCAGTTCGCTCCGATCCCTGTATCGACGCGGATCGGAACTCCGTTCGGGAGGGGCAAGGCGAACTGCATGGCTTCCACGATCTTGGGGACAAGCTCCTCGCGTTCGCTCTCGTACAGATCGAAGACAAGTTCGTCGTGCACCTGCAGGAGCATCCGGCTCTGGAATCCGCCGCCGGTGAGAATCTCCTGCACGCGAATCATGGCGAGTTTGATCATGTCTGCCGCGCTCCCTTGGATGGGGGTGTTGATGGCAGCTCGTTCGGCATTGCCACGCACGGTTGCATTGGCGGAGTTGATGTCACGCAAGAAGCGCCGGCGGCCGGTGAGGGTTTGCACATAGCCGTTCTCCTTGGTGCTTGCGATGGTGGCATCCATGAACCGTTTCACCTCTGGATATTGCTCGAAATAGGTATCGATGATTTCGCCCGCATCCCGGCGCGGGATGCCGAGCCGCTGTCCGAGTCCGAAGGCGGAAATCCCGTAGATGATTCCGAAGTTCACCATCTTGGCCGCGCTGCGCATGGCGGGTTTCACTTCCTCGAGAGCCACCTGGTTCACCTTGGCGGCAGTGGCGGTGTGAATATCGAGATCCTTCTCGAAGGCGTCGAGCATTCCGGCGTCGCCGGCCATCGCGGCCATGATCCGCAATTCGATTTGAGAGTAGTCCGCGGAAAGGAGAGTAATGCCCTCGCCGCGGGGAACAAAAGCAGTGCGAATGCCACGACCCAGCTCGGTGCGCACCGGGATGTTCTGGAGGTTGGGATCGCTGGAGGCGAGGCGGCCGGTGGCGGTCACGAGTTGGTGAAACTGGGTGTGGACGCGGCCATCCTTCTTGGCCACCCAATCGGGAAGCCGATCGATGTAGGTCGATTTGAGCTTGGCCGCTTCGCGATAGGCCAGCACATCGGCCACGAAGGGCTGCTTGACTGCGAGGGCGGAGAGGGTCTGCTCGTCGGTCTTGTATTGGCCGGTCGCGGTTGTGCGCGGTTTCTCGACCAGCTTCATTTCGTCGAAGAGAATTTCACCGAGTTGTTTGGGTGAGTTCAGATTGAAGTCGTGCCCGGCCTGCTCGATCAGCGTTTTGGAGAGGGCATCGATGCGTGTCTGCATATCTTGGCCGCAGTCCGCGAGGACCTTCAAGTCGAGGGCGATTCCTTCGTCTTCCATCGCGACGAGGACCGGAAGGACGGGAGCCTCAATGTCGTAAAAGACGCTGTGTTGGCCTTTTTCTTCGAGCTTGGGGCGCAGGTTTTCGGATAGTTGCAGCGTGACATCCGCGTCTTCGGCCGCGTATTGAGCAAGCTTCTTCACCGGGATGGCGGCGATGTCGATGACCTCGTCCTCCTCGAAGAGATTGCCCTGCGTCTCTCCGGAATGCTTGGCGGAGGGGTCGCCCCCGGTGAGTTCGCTGAGCTTGATTGGGGTGTAGGCCAGGAGAGACTCCGAGAGGTAGTCCATGGTGTGCCGCTGGTCCGGCGAGAGGAGGGTGTGGGCGAGGAGGGTGTCGAAGAACGGACCGGTGACTTCAAGGCTATGATTGAGGAGAACGGCGAGATCGTACTTCAGGTTGTGACCGATCTTCTCGGCGGATCCCGTGAGCGCGGGCCGGAAGATCCCCAGGGTCTCGGCATCCGGGATGGTAGCGTAGTGGGCTTCGCCCGCTTTCCAGGAGAAAGCGATCCCGAGGAGTTTTGCGCTGAAGCGATCGAGCGAGGTGGTCTCGATGTCGAAGCAAAAGCGTTCCTCGCTCTCTAACAGTTTCGCCAGCTTCTTGCGCTTGAGGTCGTTGTCGGCGAGCTGGTACTTGGGTTTGAGGTCCTTGATGGTCTTGAGATTGGCGGCGAGCACCTCGTCCCCTTGTTCGTCGACCACCTTGCTTGTCTGCCCGCGTCCCGAAGTGAACTCCTTGCCGAAGAGTCGTTTGCCAAGAGCATTGAATTCGAACTCGGTGAAGAGGGACTTCACGGCGTCATCGTCGCGTTGCTGCAAAGCAAAGTCGGCGATGGCCTGTTCGACGGGGACATCGAGCATGATGGTGGCGAGCTTCTTGGAAAGCCGGGCCTGTTCTGCGTGTTCGATGACCCGCTCCTTGAGCTTCCCCTTGAGGGAATCGGTATTCTCGAGGAGGTTTTCGACCGAGCCCCATTCCGAGACCAGCTTCTTGGCGGTCTTTTCCCCCACGCCCGGGACGCCCGGAATGTTGTCCGACTTGTCTCCCATCAGGCCAAGGATATCGATCACTTGTTCGGCCCGATCGATTTTCCAAAGTTCGCGCAGGGCGGGGAGGTCGACAATCTCGTGATCGTTGCCGCGGCGTCCCGGTTTCCACATCACGCTGGTTTCGGAGATGAGCTGTCCAAAATCCTTGTCGGGAGTGACCATGAACGTTTCGATTTCGCCTTCCGCGTCGGCGCGGTGGGCGAGAGTCCCGATGATGTCGTCCGCCTCGAAGCCATCGATTTCGAGCACGGGGATCCGAAAGGCCTGGCAGAGCCGCTTGAGAGTGGGGAGCGCGATGGCGAGATCCTCCGGCATTTCTTCGCGGTTGGCCTTGTACTCGGGGTAGAGTTTGTGGCGCGGGGTGGGGGCTCTCGTATCGAAGGCTACCGCAAGATGGGTAGGCTTCTCCTTATCGAGAATAGTGAGGAGGGTGTTTGTAAAGCCGAGTACCGCCGAGGAATTTACTCCTTGGGAGGTGAAAATGGGATTGCGGATGAGCGCAAAATGAGCCCGGTAGGCGAGTGCCATTCCGTCGAGGAGAAAGAGCCGCTTCATTCCTAAGAATTCCGGGCTTGGATCGTCAGGTCAACGGTTTCCCCAGATTTGACAAAACGCCCGCTTGCCACGGGTATCTTTAGCGACAATCTTCACACCTATGAAACACATCATCTGGGCCATCGCGATCATCCTCTGTTTCTTCTTGGGGCGGGTCATGTATTCCCCGCTTGGGCCGGCCCTGCTCGCGCAGCCAGCCAATATCGGCTCGGGAAATGAGCGGCCCACGGTGGTTTTTGGCAGTGGCTCAAGTGAGCTCAGGATTACGATCGACCTGACTTCGGTCAGTGATCGGGAAATGCCCACGACGGTCGAGCTGAAAAAGCCGGCCTTGGTCGCGGCCTCGGATGGCAGTGCGGAGACTCCTCTTGAGAGTGGAACTACCGTCACGGTGAGGAAAAGGAACGGGCTCAATCTGGAAATCTCTGCTGGGGGCCCTCTCAGGGGATTGGTGAGGATTGAGGATACCGATTTCACCGAGCGGGTGGTCGAGTATCGCGGCCGCCGGCACTTTGGAACGGCCCTCGCGGGAATTCCAAGTCCGGCTCCCGCGCCACCTTCGCCCACTCCCACTCCGACTCCGACACCCACTCCGACTCCGCCGGCTGTGGTGAGTAACCCCACGCCAACGCCCACCCCGCCGGAGCCAGCTCCTGCGCCCGAGCCCGAGCCCGAGCCCGCCGCACTGAACGAGGAGCAGATCGTGGCTGCCATGAAAGCCAGCGTGTCTGGGGGCGTGATCAAGGAGTTTACCGCCGAGCAAGTGCAGGCTTGGAAGATCGGGGATGAAGAGATCGTGGATGGAGAGACCTACCAAACGGGGCTCGCGGCTTACAAGGCCGAGACCATCTTCGGCCCCAAGACCGTGCAAGCCAAAGCGCTCATTAAGGGGGGCAAAGTGGTCAAGTGGATCTACGCCAAGACCGGGATGGAAATCCGCTAGGGCGGAGTTCCCTCTCGAGCACAGGGCTCGTCAGACTGGATCGAGAGAAGGCAGGGTTCGTCTGGTCTCTCCCCTGGGCGCTAGCCAACGAATCTCCGTCTCAAGTGCGAGAGGTAATATTCGGGATTGGTCCGCTCCCCGGTCGCGGATTCCATGAGTTCCTGGGGAAATAGGGTTGAGCCGGCAGCGTGCACGTGTTCCTGCATCCACTGGAGAATGGGAGCGTAGTTTGCCTGTTCACAGGCGGAAGCGATGGCCTCGTCTTCGGTGGCTTTGGCGTAGAGCTGCGCCGCGTTGAGATTGCCGATGCTGTAAGTGGAGAAGTAACCGAGGCCGCCCATCGACCAGTGAATGTCCTGCAGGCAGCCATGGGCGTCGTCCGGGGGGCGAAAACCAAAGAGGGACTCGAATTCGGAATCCCAGGCTTCGGGAACGTCGGCGACTTCGAGTTCACGATTGAGGAGGCGGCGTTCAAGGGAAAAGCGCATGAGAATGTGCAGGTCGTAGGTTGCTTCGTCCGCTTCGACCCGGATACAGGAATATTCGGCGCGATTCACGCCCCCCAAAAAATCATCGAGAGAGAGCGTTCGCAGGTTGGGAAAGATCTCCGCAGCGCGCGGGAGCCACTTCTCCCAGAATGGCCGGGCACGGCCCACGTGGTTCTCCCAGAGACGGGATTGCGACTCGTGTATGCCGAGGGAGACTGCGGAGCCGGAGGGCAGGCCGTGCTCCGCCTCGGGCAGGCCCTGGTCGTAGAGTCCATGTCCTGCTTCGTGCATGACGCCAAAGAGTGAAGAGAGGAAGTCGCGCTCCAGGTAACGGGTGGTGAGCCGGGTGTCGCGCGGACCGAGATGAGTGCAGAATGGATGGGCGACGGTGTCGATACGCCCTGCCTTGAAGTCGAAGCCCAGACTCTCGGCAATTTCGCGATTCAGCGTTTTCTGATCTTCGATCGGGTAGTTGGCATCGAGGAGATCCGCAGGGACCGCCTTGGAGTTTTCCACGGCCTGCTGGGCGAGTTCGGCCCCTGTTTCCCGAAAGCGATCAAAGAGGGCGGCCACTTCGGCGGTGCTGGCGCCACGCTCATACTCACCAAGAAGCGCGTCGTAGGGCTCCTCCTGGTATCCCCAAAGCGCAGCTTTTTCGCGAGCGATTTCCAGCAGATCGGTCAAAGCGGGGGCGAAGATCGAGAACTCGGACTTTTCGCGCGCCATGCTCCAGGCCGCCTTCCCTCGGGAGGATGTTTCGGTCGCCCGTTCGACGAGTTCGGTGGGCAGCTTGGTGGCGCGGTCGAAGTGATGACGAAATTCCCGCAGGTTGGCCGACTGCACAGGGTCGCCATTGAGATCTCCTTCGGCGGACTCGAGGGCCGCCTGCCATTGTTCGGAGGTAGCCAGTTCGTGAGATTTTCCGGCCAAGTAGGCAAGTTGCTGAGCCCGATAGGGGACTGCCGCGGGGGGGAGTTGGGTTTCCTGATCCCAGCTCAGGGCTGAGGCGGTGGTTCCGATCAAGGCCTGCTCCCGGGCCAGTTTGCAGAGAGATTGATACGCGCTCACCGCGTAGCGCTTAGCGGGGCGGAGTTCCTCTCGCAAGGCAAAGGGCCAGAGAGAGTTGTAATACAAATTTGGCTGGCGGAACTAAGAAAGCGACCTTGGCGTGCGTTGAAGGGTTGAAGATGCCCCTATGGGCGATATCAAGGAAAGCGATGAGCATCGTCAGCAGTAACACCACCCTCGATGTGGAGTTGGCCCTGAAGCGCCAGCGTCGCGTCGCAACCGCGACCAGCTTGATCATTTCCATCCTGGTGGTCATTCTCGTTGGGGTCCTGCTCGCCCTCGTTCTGCTCCCGGTGCTCAGGCTCAATTCTGATCCGATCGTGGCCTACTCTGCGGAACGGCCAGATGAAGAAGTGGTTGATCGGCCCGAGATCACGCCCCAGGTGCAGCGCAAGCCTTCTGCTCCGAGTTCTTCGATGGCCAAGGTGATTGCGACCATGATTCCCTCGCCCATCGCGGTGCCGGTTCCCGAAGTCGATGTTCCGGATCCTTCCCTCAACTTTGGCGATGGTGATGACTTTGGAGAAGGATGGGGCAGCGGTAATGGCTTTGGATCAGGAAACGGCGGCACGACCTTCTTTGGTCAATCGGTGAAGGCGGAGCGCATCGCGTATGTCATCGACTACTCGGCCTCCATGCGGGGTCAGGGGCGCGAAGAGTTGATGCGCAAGGAACTTACCGATTCCGTGATGCAGATCGCGATGAAGACGAACTATGCCCTCATCTTTTTTGCCGGTCCGGCGTGGGTCGCGGGGGATGATGTGGACTGGAACAAGCAGGGCGCGATTGTCAGCGGAAAGGGTGGAAAGAAATTCAATTGGAAGTCGAAAGGGAAAGCCAACGACTGGGAGCACAGCGGGAAGAAGGAGCCCGTGGATTGGCTGGGGGCTACCAAGGGGCAGGTCTCCAAGTCACGGAAGATCATTCAGAGCACGCGCCTGGTGTGGGGAACCCGTTGGGACAACCCCTTGGAGATGGCGCTCAATATGGATCCCCCTCCGCAGGTCATCTACTTCATGACCGACGGGGCAGCCAGCGGCTCCGACAAGTGGGCGCGCAGTGTGGGTGCGAAGGCCAAGAGCAGGGGAATCAAGATCAACTGTATCGCCATGATGGAGCCCAAGGCTCACAAGGACATGGATGATCTCGCCAAGCGCACTGGGGGGCAATTCACCATCGTGCTGAAGGGCGGGAAGCGGAAGAAGGTGCGTTAGCAGCTGCTAGGGTCCATTTCAGCCCCGCCACCCTGATCAATCAATTCAGGGTAGGCTGCCTGGGCCGCTGCACTACAAAGCCTCACGATCTCCCGCGTTTCGCAGGCGAGTAAACACTTGGTGGCGAGGGTGGAGCACTCCGCGTAGTTCAGGTGCCGCACGGCCTGCTTGACGAGGGGAAGGAGGGGCGCGCCCACGGAAAGCTCATCGATTCCGAGACCGACGAGAAGAGGGAGCATGATCAGGTCGCCCGCCATTTCGCCGCAAATACCGGTCCAGATGCGTTGTTGGGAAGCCCCTTCGATGACGGCCTTGATCAAGCGAATGACGCCGGGATGACCAGCACGGTAGAGATAGGCGACGCGCGGATTCACGCGGTCGACGGCCAGCGTGTATTGAATCAGATCGTTGGTGCCGATGGAAAGGAAGTCGACTTCGGCGGCGATTTCGGCGGCAACCATGGCTGCGGAAGGAACCTCGATCATGGCTCCCACGGAAATCTCCTGGTTGAATTCCACGCCGCGGGCAGTGAGTTCAGACATGCTGTCCACGAGGAGTTTCTTGGCTGCCTTGACTTCGCCCAGGCCCGAGATGAGGGGGAACATGAGTCCGATACGACGCCCGACCCCCGCACGCAGAATGGCACGAAGTTGTTCCTTGAAGAGATCCTTGCGCGCGAGCGAGAAACGAATCCCACGCCAGCCGAGGAAGGGATTCGGTTCTGGTTCGGTGAGGGGTTCCCCTGGAACCTTGTCCCCGCCGGCATCGAGGGTCCGGAAGATCACATCGTTGGGAGCCACGCTCTTGGCGACCCTGGAGTAGAGCGCCGCCTGCTCCTCTTCATTCGGGCACTCTTCCCGTTCGAGGAGAAAGAACTCGGTCCGAAACAAGCCCACGCCCTTCGCGCCGGAGCGTTCCACCAGCTTGAGTTCGTGTTCAAACTCAATGTTCGCGGAGAGCGTGATCTTCCGTCCGTCGGTGGTAACTGCATCGGCGTCGCGAAGCTTGTCGAGTTTGGCGCGCTCACGTTTGCGCCCTCTCTCGAGTTCGCGATAGTGGGTGGTTGTCTCAGCAGTTGGATCGACGATCAGTTTGCCCGCGTAGCCGTCGAGGATACAGGGTGCGAGAGTGTGGAGGTTGAAGACCGCATTTTGCAGCCCGACGATTGCGGGAATGCCAAGTGAGCGGGCGAGAATGGCGGTGTGCGAGTTCGTGCTTCCCTGCTCGGTGGCAAATCCCAGAACGTTGTGCCGGTCCATCTGAGCGGTGTCGGAGGGGCTCAGGTCGTAGGAGACGAGGATGTGCTGATGATCAGGTTCGTCGCCGGGGCTCTGATTCTCTTCGGCCGCAAAGTTTCGCAGAACCCGCTGGCACACGTCCTCAATGTCTGCGGTGCGATCGCGCAAGAAAGGATCCGGAATGCGTCGCATGGACTCCAGCTGGTTCTGCATCACCGCGTAGAAACAGTACTCCGCATTCTGATGGCGCTCACGGATGGCTTTTGGCACTCCGTTGAGCACGATGGGGTCTTCCAGCACAAGCATGTGCGCTTCGAAAATGCATGCTTCCTCGTTGCCGGAGAGGGATTCCATGTGGGAGCGCAGGCCGTCGAGCTGTTTTCCGGTCAGCCTCAGAGCCTCTTTGAAGCGCTCGATTTCGCGGGGAACATTCCCGATAGGGTGGACTTCAGGTGCCGAGAAGCCCCGCGCCACTACATGGAGTGGGCCGAATACGATTCCACGGGAGACGGGGATCCCCTCGTAAACCACTTCCTTCCCGACCTGACCCATCTAGGGGAGTTTGACTGGAGGAACTGGCGGGGTCAATGCCTCGGGATCAAGTGACGTTTTTGCCCGGCGACTATCAGATTTCCTCAAAATTACGGATTACCAATGCTTCCAGAGCATTCAGAGCTTCTTCAGCATCAGCGCCTTCTGCATTTACGGTGAGGATAGATCCATGTCCTGCGGCCAGCATCATGAGGCCCATGATGCTCTTTCCGTCGATTTCTTCGCCGTCTTTTTCCACACGAATTTCCGAATCGAACTGGCTCGCCATCTTGACAAATTGGGCGGCAGGCCGGGCGTGGATCCCCAGTTTATTGGATATGGTCAATTCTTTACTCGGGATGGACTGCATTGGCGGAGCGGCACTTTAATGGGGACTCGTGGCAAGTGGGAAGGGAAAATCCCGGGGCGGCATCTTTCTTAGATTGCGCGGGAGTCTTTAGCCATTTTGGCGAGGAGTTTTTGATTGAATTCGTCGGCCATATCATAGCCCAAGCGCCGGAGTTGAAGGTCGAGGGCTGCAACGGCAACGAGGCGGGCGGTGTCCCGGCCCGCTGCGACCGGGATTTCGACGTGAGGAACGGACTGCCCGAGCAGGACATAGCCCTTGCGGCGAATTCCGAGTCGGTCGACGTTGTTGATATCGCTCTCGCTTTTCAAGGTCACCACGAGATCGAGCCGCTTTTCCGGCCGAATGGCCGAAAGGCCATAGAGATTGGCCACATTGATGATCCCGATCCCACGCATCTCAATATATCCCCGCGCAAGATCCGGAGAGGAAGTGATGAGCTCATCACCCTTGCGACGGACGCGCACGAGGTCATCGGCGACCAGGGCCCCGCCCCGTTCCAGCATTCCGATCGCAGTTTCGCTTTTGCCCGATCCGCTCCCGCCCATGATGAGGATACCAACCCCGCGATAGTCGACCATGCAGCCATGCAGGGAGGTGGATTCCGCGAATTCCTGTTCCAACCGGATCGAAGCGAGGTTCAGAAACTTCATGGTCACCATCGGAGTGCGAAAGATGGCAAGCTTGGACTTGGCCGCTGCCGTGAGGAGTTCCTGAACCAAGGTATGGTCGCGTGCCGCAACGATGCAGGGGATTTTCTTGTCGCAGAGCTGGCGGCAACGCTCAGCGCGCAAGTCGGGGGAGAGCTTCTTGAGATAGGAGGCCTCGGAATTGCCGATGACCTGAATGCGCTTGTTGGCGAAATAGGTGAAGAAACCGGCGAGGGCGAGGCCAGGCCGGTTGGGCGCCGGTTCCCGGATCGCGCGCTCAAAGCCATCTTCCGATCCGACCACTTTAAGCCCGAGCGCCTCTTGGTGACGTGCATAAAAATCTCCTACGCTGATGGAGGTGATCTTGATAACCCGGGAAGCCATGGCGTGAGCTTAGGGGAGTTCCCCGCCCATCACCAGCTGAGTTGTGAAAATCTCGCCCCAGCCCCATGGGGATATTCCGGGCAACAGGCTCGGCCACTGGGCGGCGCGCGGGTGACCCGAATCGACTCCTCAAAGATTCGCGATCAATCCCGAAATTCGGTGGGAGCTCTCGGCAAAGAATTTGCGTTCGCTCTTCTCGGCGAGTTGCTCGCCTCGGGCGGGTCCTTCTCGAGCAAACTGGAAATCTTCTCGTGTTGACCGGACACGGGATGCGCGAAAGCTAGTTCTAGGTTTGCGAAGGCGCGGTCCCATTCCCGGGCCATCCTCCTTCTCGAAACATTTGCAACAGCTCCCAGGCGCGGTTGTTGCACTCCACGGCAATGAAGCGGGGCATGTTTGCGAGGGCCTCAGGTTCGGGACGGCGACATGTCAAAAGAGAGAAGTGGAGCTGTGGAGGGGCGCTCAGGAAGGGAAAGCGCGTTCCTCCGAGACCGGGGTGGGCCCCATACCCGTGTTGCCCGCCCGGGTCGGCGCCGTGTGCTTGGCCGCAAAGTGAGCCTCGAGCGAGTCGATCATCTCCAAATTTGCGAGGCGCTCCTCGAGGTCTTCGACGCGTTTCGCCAGTTTCTCGTTTTCCTTCAGAATAACCCGTCTCTCCCCGGAAGACCAGATGCGCACCGCCATGAGACCTGCGCCCAAGATCAAGGCCCCGGCGGCGAGGGGCGAGGTTCTCATGAGAATGCCTGAGAGAGGAATGCAGAGCGCGAGACCGGACAAAGTGACCCAGCTCATGGTGGCGATTCCAGCGGTCCTCGGATCTCCGCTACTCTGGTTTCCTGGTGATTCTGGAGGTGATCCCATAGGTTATCGTTGGTTGAGTCGCTAGAAGTGTAGAGAGGGGGAGGGCCGGGGGGCCAATATAATCTGTCTCGAGATTTGTAGTGCGCGGCCGTCAGGAGGAGGGCACGGGGGCATAGCTGCAACGGCAGGCGGGATTCCCGTGAGGCAGAATCGGGGCCTCCTCGATCGCAAAGACCCTGCCGATGG
>Ga0302119_10000224_pt1 | contig 24663 bp, 16 predicted proteins | sample AG5_Tmax_MG_FD_203114 | JGI IMG/M metagenome (GOLD analysis project Ga0302119, IMG submission 203114) | Marine microbial communities from Western Arctic Ocean, Canada - AG5_Tmax | ecosystem: Environmental > Aquatic > Marine > Oceanic | place: Canada: Western Arctic Ocean | collected 2017-10-01 | reverse complement strand
GGTCAACGATTCGAAGAAGTACTTGGCGTTCCACTTCTCGCATCGTTGACGCACCCAGTTCAGCTTCTCTGAGTTCGAAGTACCGAGTCGCGTCGTCCACCATGACTTGCTCGAGAGTTGCAGCATCCTTGATTTTTGCCATTTCGTTGACGTCAAGTTCGGTGGGCCAGTATCCGGACGTTTCGGCGTGCAACGCTTCGAGGTCCCACTCCGAGGCCGATTCCTCCACACAGAATTGGTCTACTACGTGCCCAATTGCTGCTTCGACATACCCCAACGACTCTTCGCGAAGGTCAGCTCCATCGAGGATTTGGGCACGACGGGCATAAATCACTTTGCGCTGTTCGTTCATAACCTCGTCGTACTTAAGAACGTTCTTTCGGACTTCTGCGTTTTTTTGTTCAACGGTGTTTTGGGCACGTTCGATTGCCTTAGAGACCATGTTTGCTTCGATTGGGGTGTCATCGGGAAGAGCGCGGTCCATTACCCAGTTCATCGCTCCCGTCGCGAATAGGCGCATCAAGTCGTCTTCGAGAGAGAGGTAGAAGCGGCTTTCTCCTGGGTCGCCTTGTCGACCAGATCGTCCTCTTAGCTGGTTGTCGATTCGGCGTGACTCGTGGCGTTCGGTTCCAAGGACATAAAGTCCTCCTGCGTCTCGAACTTTCATGCCCTCTGCGCTGCAATTTGGTTCGTGATGAGCCAGGCGGGCGGCGAGTTCTTCACTTTGTAGAGGATCGTCAGGGTCTCCACCCTCACGGTATAAGTCTTGTCGCGCTAACCCTTCAGGGTTACCACCCAAAACAATGTCGACGCCTCGCCCCGCCATGTTGGTTGCAACCGTTACTCCGCCCAATCGGCCTGCTTGGGTGATAATTTCCGCTTCTCGATGGTGTTCTTTCGCATTGAGAACGTTGTGGGTAATACCTCGTTGATCCAGTGCTCGCGAGATCTTTTCACTGTTTTCGACGCTCACCGTGCCAACCAATATCGGTTGGCCAGTAACCCTTCTTTCCTCAATATCATCTACGACGGCTTCGATCTTGGCTGTCTCAGTTTTGTAAATAAGATCCGCGTGATCCGCGCGCTGAACTGGACGGTGAGTCGGTATGGGCACTACGTCTAAGCCATAAGTGTTGCCGAGTTCTGCCGCTTCTGTAGTCGCAGTACCGGTCATTCCGGCTAATTTGCCGTATAGCCGGAAATAATTCTGGAGGGTGATCGTCGCGAGAGTTTGATTCTCAGCTTTGATGTTCACGCCCTCTTTGGCTTCTACGGCCTGGTGAAGTCCTTCACTCCATCGACGACCTTCAAGTATTCGGCCAGTGAACTCGTCGACAATTTTCACTTCGCCGTTTTGGACTACGTAATCACGGTCGCGCCGATACAGCTCCTTAGCTTTTAACGCCGCGCTCATCTGATGCACAAAGTTCGATGACACTTGGTCATAGAGGTTGTCCACGTCCAAAGCTCGTTCAACTTTTTCAATTCCTGGCTCGAGAACCGCTACGTTTTTTTTGTCCTCTTCCACCTCATAGTCACGGTCTCGAGTCATGGTGCGCGCTATCTGCGCAAATTCTCCGTACAGCTTGGCGGCGTCACCGAGCCTTCCACTGATGATCAAGGGAGTGCGTGCTTCGTCGATGAGAATCGAGTCCACTTCGTCAACTATGCAGTAGCTGTGTCCGCGCTGCACTTGTTGGCTCAGCGAGGGCGCCATGTTGTCCCGCAGATAATCAAACCCAAATTCGTTGTTCGTACCGTACGTAATGTCGGCAGAATATTGGATGCGTTTGAATTCTGAATCAGTTTGACCTGGTATGACAAGCCCAACTTCTAGGCCCAGAAAACGATGCACGCGGCCCATCCAATCGGCATCGCGGGTCGCGAGGTAGTCGTTCGTCGTAACAATATGAACGCCTTGCCCTGAGAGCGCGTTGAGGTAGACCGGTAAAGTTGAGACAAGGGTTTTTCCTTCACCGGTCCGCATTTCTGCTACCCACCCGAAGTGAAGTGCTGCTCCGCCAACTAACTGAACGTCGTAATGCCGTTCCCCTAACACCCGACGGGCAGCCTCGCGGGTCACAGCGAAGGCATCAATCAGTAGGTCATTGAGTTCAGCACCCCGTTCAATCTCGAGTTTGAAATCACCTGTCTTCGCTCGGAGTGCCTCATCCGAAAGCGCTTCATATTCCGACTCAACCGCGTTGATTTCGGGCACCAAAGACTCAAGTGCTCGAATTTTTTTTCCTTCGCCCACGCGTAAGAGTTTTTGGAACACTGCCATCGTTGTAAGGCTACCGGTGCCCTGAGCTCCTTAAAGGTCGCTAAATGACCTCAACTAAGCTGCCACCGAATCCTTAATAGCGGCTCAGTACCGGTAATGCTCGGGCTTAAACGGCCCCTCGACCGGCACGCCGATGTATTTAGCCTGGTCGGGGGTGAGCGTTGTCAGTTTCACACCGAGTTTGTCGAGATGAAGCCGAGCGACTTCTTCGTCGAGACGTTTCGGCAAGACGTGAACGTCGTTCTCGAGAGAGCCAACATTGGCGTGAAGTTCCATCTGCGCCAATACTTGGTTCGTGAAGCTCATCGACATCACAAAACTAGGATGCCCAGTTGCACAGCCAAGGTTGACGAGTCGTCCTTCCGCCAAAATGATGATGCTGTTACCGCTAGGGAAGATGTACTCGTCTACTTGAGGTTTGATATTGCGACGCTGAACATCCGACATTTTTTCTAAGCCGGACATGTCAATCTCATTATCGAAGTGACCGATGTTGCACACGATGGCGTTGTGTTTCATGGCGCCCATGTGTTCGGCCGAGATGATGTCGCGATTACCAGTGGTGGTAACGAAGATGTCCACTTGGCCTACAACGTTGTCTAAGCGGTCCACCTCGAACCCCTCCATCGCTGCTTGGAGAGCGTTGATCGGGTCAACCTCCGCGACAAGCACTCGACAGCCTTGCCCTCGCAACGACTGCGCGCATCCTTTACCCACATCTCCATACCCGGCGACGAACGCCACTTTGCCACCGAGCATGACGTCGGTTGCTCGGTTGATGCCGTCGATCAGTGAGTGTCGGCACCCGTACAGATTGTCGAATTTCGACTTGGTCACTGAGTCGTTGACGTTGTAAGCGGGGAACTGCAATTCGTTGCGTTCAACCATCTCGTATAGCCGGTGAACTCCGGTCGTGGTTTCCTCTGAGACACCCTTGATGTTCGCGATCATGTTGGTCCAAAAAGCTGGTCGAGATTCGGCCACGTCACCTAAGAGCTTGAGGATTTCTTCTTCATCGTGCGAAGTCGCTGTTTCGAGTTGAGGTACGGCTCCTTCTGACTCGAATCTGGCTCCCAGATGCACAAGCAACGTGGCGTCACCCCCGTCGTCGAGTATCAAGTTGGGGCCAGTCTCTCCTGGCCACCTAAGAGCTTGATTAGTGCACCACCAGTACTCTTCCAGCGTTTCCCCTTTCCAGGCATACACCGGAACACCCTGGGGATCCTCAACGGTGCCGCTACGCCCGACCACCACTGCGGCGGCGGCGTCGTCTTGAGTTGAAAAGATGTTGCAAGACACCCATCGCACATCTGCGCCCAGGTCTATGAGTGTTTCGATGAGGACCGCTGTCTGAACTGTCATGTGAAGCGAACCCATGATCCTCGCGCCTGCGAGGGGCTGCGAGTCGTGGCCTTGGGCTCGCAACGCCATTAGACCTGGCATCTCTTCCTCGGCCAGTTCAATTTGTTTACGGCCCGGCTCGGCAAGGCTCAGATCAGCGATTTTGTAGTCTCCGTCAAGAGAACGGATGGGGGGCATGCAGCACTCCTGTGCGGTTTGACGCTCGTAGTAGGGCGGGACGCGACAGGTTTGAGCCTACCGTCCTTGACCTGTCTGAATTGAGACGATCACTCAGCTAAAAGGTGCTTTAACTCGGTAAGTACATCGATCGGCCCAGGATCCTGGCCTCGTAGTGCCGCTAGCTCTAAAGACATTTGATCGCCGAACAGGATCAAGTCAAAGAGTTGAGCTAGCGGAGTGTCTCCTTGCGCCTGAATGGTCTCTACCTCTTGTTGGCCGCTGGTTGCGATGCTTTCGTTGAAGTCGAAACGTTGCGATAAGCGCGGGTGTTCGAAGCTATGACGAAGATGCAGCGGTGAGATGCGATGGCGCGTGACGTCGCCTGCAACGCCCCAGCCTGCTATCTCGTTGTGACATAGTTCGGGCATCGCGTTGAAGAACGCTGGTGTCTTCGCGTTTTCATTGACTTGGTTCTTGAGACGAGCCGCGGCTACAGCGCCAATTCGCCCGCCTCCGTAGATCAGCGGAATACCGTCACCGATTGCCTGTGCTACTTCTAGCGGAGCATTCAGACCATTTTTTATCGAATCACACCGTTTGCGAAGCGTCTCCACGCAAGAACTCAGCTCCGAGTCGATGCCCGAAAGTAGACCGATTGACTGCAACACCATAAGTAAGGGAACCGATACGGCTCCAACAGCGCAGCGTGGCATCGGAATGCTCGAGTCGACAAGATGCAGCGAAGAGTCCCATTGTTCGGCTAACTCACCGAGCAGTCCCCCACAGGTCACCGCGACAATTTGGGCGTCTAGCTCATGCGCAATTGATGCGGCATGAAGAGTTTCTTCGGTGTCACCGCTAAAGGAAACAGCCATGACTAGCGTCCTACGGTCAACGAAGCTGGGGCACTCATACCCCTTGGAAACAATGACGGGGACTGCCATACGTGGTGCTGCTATTGCTTCGACAATGTCACCTGCTATGCCCGATCCACCCATGCCAAGTATGAGCACCTGGTCAATATCTTCCATCTCGGGAAGCCCGCCGATTTCGCGTGACTCTTGCATCGATTGGTCGATCTGGTCCGGCAAACCAAACGCGGCGTCCTGCATGCCAAGCGAATCAACACGACCCGTCACTTCAACCCTCGGAACTCGAACTCTGGGACCCGTCGGCGGTTATCTCATCAACTCGCCTTTTTTCATCCTCATCAAGATCCGTAGATTCGGAAATGAGGAGAACAGGAATGCCGTCTCGGATGGGGTATGAACGACCGAGTCGCGGGTTGTACAAGATGTCCTCTTCGGGGAGATAATGAAGCGGCCCTTTGTCATCGGGACATGCAAGAATCTCAAGCAGTCCGGGGTCGAGAGCCATGACATTCTCCTTGGGCCCTTGGCAATAAGTTGCTGCGAGCACAGTAGGGCCAACACCTGTCAGGGTACGGCAGCGATCAGCGAAACAGCGCCAAGATTTCCTCCACGCTGTCAGCTACTTGCTGATCATCAGGAGCTTCTACGTTGAGACGTAATAGTGCCTCGGTGTTAGACGGCCTCAGATTGAACCACCACTCACCACAGTCAACTGTCAAACCGTCAAGCCGATCTTGGGGTTTATCAGCAAAGTAAGCAGAGACTTTTTCGATAACAAAAGCAGGATCGGCGACTTCGGCGTTGACTTCGCCAGAGTTCGCATAGCGGTCTATCGGAGCCAACAACGATGACAACGAACCCTCGAACGTTGATAAACGTTCCAAGACAATGAGGGCCGCTATCAAACCCGAGTCGGCGCCGAAATTTCGGGCAAAGTAATAATGCCCACTGTGCTCACCACCAAATGCTGCTCCTGTCTCAGCCATGAGCGCCTTGATATAGCTGTGGCCCACTCGGGTCCTGATCGGGTGACCTCCGGCTCCCTGAATAGCTTCAACAGTTGCTCGGGAACAAATCAGATTGTGCAGAATAGGTCCTGGACCTTCACGTTCCAGGATGGCCAATGCGACGAGAGCCGTCGTTAGAGAGCCGCTGACAGGATTCGCCGCCTCATCAACCAAGAAAACGCGGTCTGCGTCTCCGTCAAACGCCAACCCAACATCGGCCTTGACTTCGACGACTTTGCGTTGCAAATCCACCAGATTCTCCGGCTGAATCGGATCTGCAGGGTGGTTAGGGAAAGTGCCATCCAGTTCCTCGAAAATAATTTCCAGCTGAAATGGCAAACCGGCGAAGGTTGGTGGCACAACATGCCCACCCATGCCGTTCGCAGTATCGGCAACGACTCGTAGGGGTTGCAGCATGTCCACATCTACGAACGAGTGAACATGTTCAACGAAGCGATCGAGTAGATCGACCTCCCTCGTTTGCCCGCGTACACCCACTGAACTTGCTTGTTGAGTAGCAAATTGACGTATTTGGTTTAGCCCTGTCTCCACTCCGATCGCTCTAGCCCCTGCGTTACAAAACTTGATGCCGTTGTAGGAAGCCGGGTTGTGAGAAGCCGTCAACATAACTGCGGGCATTTCTAAATGCCCGGAAGCAAAATAAAGAAGATCGGTGGAAGCGAGACCGATGTCAATGACATCGACTCCTTGAGACGTCACTCCCTCGGCAAAGGCCGCTGAAAGTCCTTCTCCTGAGGGCCTCATGTCACGACCAATCACAATGGACGTCGCTCTGGTGTATCTCGCAAAGGCTGCACCTATGGCCCGCGCCATCGGTTCGTCGAATTCTTGTGGGCTCAACCCTCGAACGTCGTATGCCTTAAAAACCGCTGCTAACCGATCCTCAGTAATTGGCGGGATAACGGCTAAATGTTTCATTTCACCTAGGAGGCTAACCACGCCTCGGGGTTAGATCTGGATATCTACCCAGGGCAGACCACATTCGAATCTTGAGCACATCCCACAGCATTCTTGTCGCTTGTGGGATGAACCGAACTGTGGTCTGTTCTATGTGATCCAGAATGACCGGCACCTCTGTCGTCTTGAGGTTGAGTTTCTCGGCAAGATGAAGTACCTCAACGTCGAAAGCAAATCCATCAACTTTGGTTCGTGTGAAGATTGCTTTCGCTGCCTCCGCGGTGAACCCTTTCAAACCGCACTGTGTGTCGAGGTAGGAGCTTCGAAGAACCAGACGGGTGAACTGATTGAAGATGCGGCTGCCTCGTTCGCGTAGCGCTGGGGCGGACGTGATCTCACTGCTGTGTGGGTGACGGCGACTACCTAGCGCTACGTCAGCACCACTCTCAAGCGCCTCGATCAGAGCCGGTATCTGAGACGGGTCGTACGCCAGGTCAACGTCGGTATATACGAAATGGGAGCCAACTGCATTCAACATCCCAGCCCGAACCGCTGCTCCCTTCCCACGGTTCTCCTGCAGTTTGATTACTTTGTCCGCACCGGCGCGACTTGCCACTAAATCTGTGTCATCTCCAGAACCGTCGTCAACGACGATGATTTCCACTTCCGCTGCTGGCATGGCGCTACGCACCCGAACCACGGCCGTTGCAACGACTGACGAAGCTCGGTAGGCCGGCAGAATCACCGAAATGACTGCCGGTGTCATGCGTGCACCTTTCGACCTTTTCTCCGTGCCCCAACTAGAAGGCTTCCTACCCCAATCACGGTTATTAACCATCCGAGGTACTCCACCCAGGTGGCCCCATACTCCAAAACAACTTCGTGTTCAGTTGGGACCACAATCATCCAATTCGGGGTCGCTTGGTAAGGCCCAAGCGCACCTTTGGCTGACCAGTTAGGGAAGTAGGACGTTTTAACTACGACGGGGATTCCGACCCGATCAACGCTGAAACTAATTCTCTCACCTTCGTCGACGATCTCTGTCACCGAAACTGCAGCTAATGGTCGTTCTAAGGAAGGAGCAAAACGTGCCCTAACAGTCGACATCTGGTTTAGGACGTCTACGCGGTTCCAATGCGATGGTCCGTCGCTGGCAATGAGCACGTCCCACCTTGTCGGATCGTTAAACCACTCAGTCGATGGGTCGGTCCATGACCTCCCTCCCGTTATTCCCGCTTTGGAGACATTGGGCTCATGGCTAAGACCTTCAATAAGGTCAGCGTCGATCACCCGGTAAATGCTCCACGGATCAGATCGTGCAATCAGTTCTAAGCGATCAGAGAAACGTCTTGCTTCCTCAACCGCCTGCTCACTGAACGCCATGTAATAGCGCACACCTGACATTTGGAGATGTCGAGTGCCGTTATTTAGGTCGAGGCCTCGATACGTTAATCCTCGCATCGGTCGAGATGGGTTAGCCGAAAGTTCTGACTGCATTAAGAAATGGAATGGAACGGTGGCCGAGGATTCGAAATACAGTCCCTCCATCGAACCGATACATCCGTCAGTCCAATAGGGAAGCAACATGGGAGCCATCGGCGTTCCGTAAGACCCCAACTCGTCTCTGTCGTATTCCCATAGGGCTCGTCCACAACCGTATTCTTGACCGACAGATGTCATGGTTTCAATGAGGCTGTTCAAGGTCGGAAATGCGGGGCGCGACTCGTATCCGCTGAAGTTCCATGCTGCCCAGCCAGCGACAAAGTTTCGGTCTTCTGAGGCGACGGTAAATGGACCCCACCGAAAGTCGCCGTCTTCTTCGTAGCTGCCGCCAGGAGCAACTCCAAGGTAAACCGACACGAAAGCGGTGGCCGCAACTAATGCCAGGACAGGAGTAGCTAAAGAAATCCATCTTTTCGGGGTGCTGCGAGGCCATGACTCTTCGCTTAATACCTCAGTGGATTTGAGTGACTCGGAGAGAAAAAGCAAGCCGACCGCGACCAGAAGATAAATCGTTAGATACCAAAACGGGAGTAGCCGAGCGTTCCAAAGCCGATGCTGGGGCCAGTAGATGAAGCCCAAGGCGGCTACGAAACCAATACCTGAGAGCAGGAGAGCCGGTTGGAACCATCGCACTAGGCCTGCGAGAACGCCGAGGGCCGCCAGAGCAAGCAACCAAATGATCGTCATCTTGGCGCTATCGCCACCTAACCGATCAGGGAAGAACAAATTCTCTGGGACGTTGTCGAGTTTTTCCCAACCCATGTCATTTAAGTATGAGCGTCGGAGTAGGAAAGGTATTGTCCAGAATGCTGACAGAGCTCCTCCCAACACCCCAACGCCAAGCAGGCGCATAGAACTGCGAAATTCGAGAAGTAGCAAACACAGCAGCAGCAGCGTGACAACCAGCAACCTCGGGAAGAGATGGGACGTCACCGAGAACACGCCGACAAGGATCAGGGTTGCGAGTAGCAGCCCTACCACCGTTGGCTTCACACCGAGACGTCTTGGAAACCCGTGGACTGCTCGAACCGCGATGTGCACCACTGTGGCGCTAACCGAGAACAACAGGGTGATGGGGTGACACAACGCGACCACGGCCAACATGGCTGCCGCTCGCCCCTTATGGGTTCCGTGTTCGATCACGCGGTGTACCAGACCCAGGTACAAGAGAGATGCTGCAAGCCCAATGGAAAACGCGAACTCACCGGCGAGCGTTGAAGCAATGTTGCCGCCGTAAATCGTGAAATTGAAATCAAACACGAACAGCAGCGCCGCTACTGCCATCAAACCTGGTAGCGGCTCGCGCCATGATGAGAGTCGACCCATAGCCCATGCGGCTAACGGCATGAGCACTACTCCGGAAATAGCGACCATTTTGAAAGCGATGCCGTAGGGCAACAGCAAATCGAACACAACGATAAAGAGGTACGGCAGCACCATGTAGAACTGCATCGCCGGAAAGCCCGCGTACCAATCGGGGCTCCACCCTCGAAGCTGAAATGAGGGCAAAAGGTGGTCACGAAGAAATGCGGGGCCCCACACGTGAGCACCCATATCTCCACCGGTCGGGGTGCTATCAGTGAAGATCTCCGCGGGTCCTAAGCGCCAAAAGATCACCGCACACGCAGCCACGGCAACAAAAAAAGACGTCCAACATTCGAGCGGAATCTTTCTGCAGCTCGAAATGAGACTCCGTCCGAAAGCGGGTGCTCTAAACCGAAAGTCTTTTGGGACCGACATTGAGCACCATGTTGGCATCCCCGTGGGGATGAGAGGAATCGGCAAGCGGGTTAATTGCGGACCACAGGTACTTAAGTATCTGTGGGATTTAGCAGATCACATTCGAATATCGCCGCATTGCCGCAAGCGCCTAGCGAGTTCTATCGGACGTGACGGCTTTCGTCGGACTCAGCTGTCAATTGAGTTTGACGCACATCTTGGCAAGACCACCCGTGTGGAGGGCGGAACGTATCGGCGTGATTGGTGCATAGTTCGAGAAGATTCGAATCGCGCACTCTGTTAAGGCCTCGAAGTTCGACCAGTCGAGTTTCGTATTCGAAAAGCAGCAGTACCTCGGCATCATTTGCGCACAAAGGCCGACTACATAGACGAGATTTAGAAATGGTCACTCGGCCGAAGATACCGAACATTCACCTGGCGTCTAGGGATCCGCAGCCACTTCAGTTCGTACCTCACAGATGAATGAGGTGAGGTCGCCCCTAGCATGATCCCATGGCCTCCGACGCTCAGGGACCCGAAGAACAACCCAACGAACGTCACCGCGCTGAGGGTTGGCGTAGGTGGTCCGTGTGGATACTGGTCGCACTAGTTCTTGCATCAGTGGCCCTTCCAGGTCTTCTCAACCGGGATGACAGCACAGCAGTCGATTACAGCGATCTGATAGATGAAGCGGCCGACGGGAACATCAACTCCATAGTTGTCACCAACGAAACTGGTGCTATCTCTGCCGAAGCGGTTGACGGCACGACCTATTCCAGCAAGGGTCCTGTCGAGTTGCCTGAACTTGATCTGAAGCTATTCCGCGATCGCAATATCGATGTGGAGTTTCGCACCGAGAGTTCAAACCCGTTCCTAAGTTTTCTTCCCATCTTGCTTCCCTTCGCCTTGATCATTGGACTGTTCTGGTGGATGCAACGTCGAGCGCAGGGTCAGATGAGTGGGATCATGTCGATCGGTCGGAGCAAAGCGCGGATGTACACCACTGAACGTCCAGAAACAGGCTTTGACGACGTCGCTGGCTATACGGGTGTGAAGCAAGAAATCACCGAAATTGTTGACTTTCTCAAAGCGCCTGAGCGGTTCGCTGCTGTTGGCGCACGCATTCCCAAAGGCGTATTACTGGTTGGGCCTCCTGGCACCGGCAAAACTCTCATTGCGCGCGCTGTAGCTGGAGAGGCTGGCGTCCCGTTTTTATCTGTGACGGGGTCCGACTTCATGGAGATGTTTGTCGGCGTTGGAGCGAGCCGCGTCCGCGATTTATTTCAGACGGCTCGAAAGTTGGGTCGGGCAATTATTTTCATCGACGAAATAGATTCGATCGGACGTAAACGAGGTGCTGGCTTAGGTGGGGGGCATGATGAGCGAGAACAAACTCTCAATCAGATGCTTGCTGAAATGGATGGGTTTGAGCCGACTGAGGGAATAGTGATGATGGCCGCGACGAACCGGCCAGACATTCTTGATCCAGCGCTTCTTCGCCCAGGTAGGTTCGATAGGCAGGTGGTGGTCCCGCTGCCCGAATTTGGGGAACGATCCGCGATTTTGAAAGTTCACGTTCTAGACAAGAAAGTTGACGAAAGCATCGATCTTGACACTCTCGCCAAGAGCACACCGGGAATGAGCGGCGCTGATCTTGCGAATCTTGTGAACGAGGCCGCGTTGCATGCAGTGCGAAGCGATCGTGAATCAATTACCCAAGCTGATTTCGAGGCAGCTCGTGACCGCGTACTCATGGGGCAACGCAGAGAATCAGTGGCGATGACCGATCGTGAGAAAGAGGTGACCGCGTATCACGAGGGAGGGCACGCCCTAATCGCGACGCTGTTCGCTCACGCCGACCCGGTGCATAAAGTGACGATTCTTCCCACGGGTCAAGCTCTTGGCGTGACAATGCAACTTCCTGAGGAGCGACACGCGTACAGCCAAGACTATTTAGAGGACCGACTCGCTGTTCTCTTCGGTGGCCGCATGGCTGAAGACACAGTATTTGGTGTGACCTCTACGGGTGCTGCAAACGACCTGGTTCAAGGCACGGAATTAGCTAAAAAAATGGTCATGGAGTGGGGTATGAGCGACAGGATTGGGCCTATGGCGTGGAGTTCAAACAACCAGGTGTTCTTAGGCGAGGGCCTCGTAAGCGGGCGCGATTACAGCGATGAGACCGCTCGGGTTATCGATGAAGAAGTTGAACGAATTTTGCGTACGCAAGAAGCTCGTACTCGCCACGCCTTAATCGAACACCGTGGCGCGCTTGATCGAGTGGCTGCGGCGTTATTGGAGAAGGAGACTATTAGTGGTGACGATGTCGCCATGTTGGTCCCGACACCAAATGGAGCCGAAGAAGACCCAAGCTCAGCAAATTCACCAACGAGCTCACCGTCCCTGGATCAGTCAAGCTCTGACTGAATGACCTGAGCCAACGCCAAAGTAAGTTCGCTAAGGTCAACTCTGCCTGTCCATCCAGCAACGACACCGCCTTTTTCGTCAACGACAACGGTTGTTGGAACTGTGTCGATACCAAACTGCTTATGTAGTTTTGGCTGCGCACCGTATTCGATATCTGCGACCGAGATTCCGGCGCCAGCTGGTCCTCGAATCAGTCTTATTGCGTCCTGACAGCTACGACAACTCGACTCGGTAAAGATAATGATGGCTGGCCCGTCACCTAGACCAACTTCTTTGGCGGGCACTTGCGTCGGCAGAGCTCCTCGGCGAACAGCGAGTGGATGTGCTGTGCGACGCCGGTCCACGAAACGCGTAACCAAAGTCACCAATGCAGCTAAAGCGGCCGCAATGAAAAGTCGGGTCATTTGTTTTCCTCGGAAAATTTGACCGGGAGAACGGAACTGAGACCTGCACCATTTGATTTCTGGTGTACCGCGGCTACGGCGATGGCCACATCGGCTCTGATTTCCATGGTGGTTCCTGCGCCTATACGAATTTGCTGGTCAGCGTAAGCGCCGAGTCGCATTTGGTAGCGGTCACGTTGCCCGTAACGAGACAAGACAACAGTGGCTGTTGACGCTGACCCGTTTTGAATTCCGACTATCACCTCTCCGGATAATTCCGGCACTGTCAACACCCAGCCATTCGATCCATTCGGTACTCCGGAACTAATTGAAAGCCCGCTTACTCGACCAATCGGCAGCTCGATCTCGCTACCTTGATCATCTTCCAAAATTAGGTCTTCTTGTGGACTTTCGCGACCAGGAGAACCGTCGGGGCCTGAAGCAGTTTCTACACCCGACACGATGGGAATTCCATCAGAAGATTCGACGATAATTCCAAAGAGGCCAACAGGAGCAGCCAACGTTCCAGGTGCGATGTCTTCTTCAAGATTTGATCGAACGTCGACCCGTGTTACGTCGTAAGGACCGACGCTAATGGCGACAGATTCGACCTTTCCTTCGCCTGTGACCACAGTCACGTCTACGGCGGTGACTATATCCGTCGGGTTCGCCACCATTACCGATACGCGTGTATCAGCACCCAGTCGGACTACAGGGTGATACCAAACCGTCGAACTTGTGGCGGTGGCAAGATGCGCCGAAAATCCTAAGCGTCCTGAGGACCCGTCGAAGGTTTGGAGATGGTCTACCACCACACGACCCAAGCGAGCCTGCACCGTAGCGGCCACTATGTCGCGTCGACGAACATGTTCGGCGATCTCAATTAAAATTGAACTTGCTGCTGGAACAACTAGCCCAGACAATTCAGGGGACACGTAAGGGCCTACTTCGGCCTCACTGGCAAAGCGTAAATCAACAACCGCGTCCGTGGGTAGCGGGTTATAGATGACGAGTTGATCCAGGGCATCGGCTTGAGTGTCGCCGGAAATTACGTACCATTCGTCCGCGACAACCGAAGAACACGTAGCGACATCAGAACCGATGCTTGATCGGAGGCGACGGGTCACTACAACACCCGAGGTTGGAGCCTCGACTAACGCTGATACGAGCTCGTCATTGGTGTGATTTGCCACCTGAAGTGACCGAGTAGTCAGCCCTGGAACCTCCAGGTAAAGCAACTGACGCGCACTCGTGGGACTAAGCAAGTACACGCTTGCCCGCGTCGGCTCCGCAGCGGTGTTCGTCACTAAGAGTTCAACCTCTGCAGCAACTCCGGAGCCGACAAGTTTTCGGCTGTGGGCAGTTGGGCAGTACCAAGTGGAAGTTAAAGATCGATTGCCAGGCACTTGAATTTCATTTTCCACTATCGCAGACTCGTCTTTTTGCTGAACGGGGCGATTAGCGCCTTGGTCCACGATGAGTCCACCAACCAAAAGTGCTGGCAATGCCAGCCGAACTACCCACAGCAAGAAACTCATGTCGGGGACCCAGTCCGGCGCGCTTTTCGGCGCTCAGAGATCGCTATCCGTGCGACGACTGCCCATAAAACAAGTTGAACAACAACACGATCAGCAACTGAGTTGGGCCGTACGTGCCACAGGGCAGCCGGTCCCGCTACCGGGCTACTGAAACGCATCGCCCACCCAAACGACATCTCGGGTTCAACGATTTGATCGCCCACCAGCAACCGCCAATGAGGGTCAAAGGCATCAGCAACGAGCACCTCGCCAACACCTACGAAACCGTGCTGTTCCCTAGAAGACTTCCGCTCAGTCAAAACGGGAATACCAGACGTCAGGTCGGTGACAACCAATTCCCCCGGTTCATCGAGACCAGCCAAGCGCACTGGTTCAGAGAACTGGGCTCGACTTGACATCCAAGATTCATTTATCAAGACCATTACTGAAGGATCTGTGGCAAGAGGTCGAAGATCCAGCTGAGAGTTCAAGGCTTCTCGAACCCGTGCATTAACTGGGCGTTCTACTCCTTCAGAAAATGAGGGCGTCGAACGTTCAACCACCGCAAGGTATTTGACACCGAATGGGGCCAGTAGGCGACCCATTCTCACGGTATCCCCAGACAAACCAATCTTGACAGCATTAACAAGTTGGCTGTGTGTACCTGTCGGCGAACCCGCCCACCGGTGCCGGACGTCAGGGTAACCTCGTACGGAGGTTCCAAGGTGCAATCCTTCCGCTACGGGCCAGCCTTCTAATGGCAAAACTTCGGCGCTGCCCAGCCAAAGCACGCGATAGGACGGGCCAAGATCTCTATCATCCAGCAACGACAGAGCTATTCTCAGGTCGTTGGTTGGGGTTCCCCACCTTCCGTCGGCACTTTCGAGTAACAGCACGCCGCTGCTCAGCGACAACGATATCGCGCCTACCCCAACGACAATCTGCCGTAAGAAAGCTGGTGATAGTTCACCGTCAATTCTGACTGCCGACGGGCCAATAGCGGCAGACCAACACACGCCAACTGCCGCTAGTACCAGCAGGCTGTCTCCAATAAACACATCGCGATCCATTAGGCCACGTAACCACCCGTTGCCTGATGCCCAGGCCAACCCGAAAGCCGCAGTGGCGGTAACCCCGGCGAGAACAGCAATTCTCAAACGGGCAGCCCGGGCCAACAAAAGCGGAACCACTGCGACGAGTAAAGGCGCCCATGACACCCACGCGTTCCCATAAGACCCCGGAGCAAAACGCAACAAGGAAGCAAGCTCAGCGGTTGCTGGTGCGCCCGGCCGGCCGAAAACGTGCTGAAGAACAGCATCACTGTCACCCAACACCGCTACCCACGGGAAGTGCATCAAAGAACTAATACCGAGAGCAACTATGACGACAACGAGACCTCGAAGGACTCCTGTTAAGCCACATGTTTGGCAGCCGATTACCGCCACAGTGAGACAGATGACCGCTAGCAACAACAACATGAGCGGTTCGAATGCCACGACGACGCCTACTAGGAATCCAAGGGCAACGGATTGATGGAGCAGCCCTCGACCTGAGGCGTCGTAGGGGGTCACTCCGAATGCGCGAATCACTCTGAGGGCCACAAAGGGAGTTGCGGCCACCAAAAGGAGCGTGTCCCACCGGCCTGCAACGAGGGCGCTGTAGGGAATTGGCAGCGCGGCGTATAGGACTACTGCAACAATCCGTCCCCAATCTGAATCGATAGGACTCGACAGGCGCCACATCCCGAGAAGTCCGATTGGCAAGAGTGCCAATATCAGCACGAGACGCAATGCGCCCATCGCTCCAAAACTCAGTTGTCCCAATACCCCAAGAAGCCCAAGCGCTGCTGGTCCGATGCCGATGACGCCGAGACCGATCTCTCGCCACCCGCTCCAATATTCGGAAAGAAGAGAAGTGGCGTCCGGGAAATCTGCGAACTGACCATAAGCAGGCACGCCTCGGGTAAGGAGGTGGCGGCTACCAAACGCCAAAACGGTTAGAAGAATTCCCCAGGCCAGAAAGGCGCTCCGCCGCGGTCCGGCCAAAAAGTTGTCTGCTATTCGTCGTCCGGCGCGACCTCGCAGCGTTTGAAGGGCAACGTCGCCCCCAATTCGCCCTTGAAAAAATGATTTCAAACGCGTGGACCCCGGCGACTGGCGTCGTCGAATTTCTCTATCTCGCGTCTTTCGTGTACGGGCTATTTGGCGGCGAGAAGACAGAACATACGGAATTTGGCACAGATTCCAGCCCCACGCCCAAGCCACGTCTCGCGCCTGGCTAAATCGCGCCACCACCAAGCTGTAACTGAATTCGAGCAGCGACAAAAGAACGGCGCCAGCCATCACCGGGACTAGATGAACCCAGCCGTAACACTTGGCAATGACGTGATGGCGGTGTCGCATGGCTAGCCGGCGAGAGCGTTCGGACTCATCGCGGGGTCGTCGGTCTCGATGTCGAACTGTTGCCTCTGGCACGACGAGGACACGACCTCCAGCTAATTGTGCTCGCCAACAAAGGTCAATATCTTCGCCAGTGGATTTGATCCGCGGGTCAAAGCCTCCGATTGTTGCGAAAAGGTCCGCACGCACAAGCATCGCCGCGCCTGTGACAGTAAATGCTTCTCTGACGCGGTCATGTTGCTGTTGATCTAACTCCCCAGATTCAACGTATGGCGTGAGAACGCCGAAGGCATCAACCGCCCCGCCCATAGCCAGAATCCGCGTAGAGTCATCCCACTCCAAGATCTTGGGACCCAAAACGCCCGCGTTTGAATCAAGCGCTTCGGCGACCAACAAGCGCAGAGCATCCGGAGCAAGAGCAACGTCGTCGCGCAAGAACAGAAAAAATGCTGACCCCTCTACCAGCGTCTGAACCTGATTCGCCGCGTCACCAAACCCTTTGGCGTCTGAAGCCTGGCGCACCACAGCATCGGGCATTTTGTCCAGGACCCGGCTTTCTATTGACCGGGTACCTCTATCCATAACGAGAACCCGGAAGTTTTCATAGTCCTGCCCAGCGAGACCATCGAGTACCTCGTCAAACCACGCTCCTGGTTCGTCCGTAACCATTACTGCCACAACTGGCGGGGCGAAGTTTGGTGCGATGGTCACGACGCTTTGAGAGTACTTCGATCCACGTTTAGGCCAGGGTCACTCGCGTAGAAGGTTACGGTACGACTTCCATAGCGACGACGGTGCGTTTTGCGACACTGCTCGCGAAGTCAGGGGCATCCCCAAATGGGAAACTAGTGCCATCGTCCCAAACCAACCAATACCCGTCGTTGGTGTTAGTGACCGCCATACCCGCCGTTGAACGACGGTTCTTGCTCCCACCACGGGAACCGAAAAACTCGACCGAACCGAAAGCAAAAACTCCTCCGTCAGATGCAACAAACCAGTAGCCCTGACCGTCTCTTGCTGCAGTCATCGAGGTAATGGGTTTGTTGAGCACAATGTCACCAGTAGATCCAAAGAATCCGGCATCTCCGAAGCTGAAGATTCCGCCGTCGGAGGCAACCAACCAATATCCCTTACCGCTGCGGGTGGATTCCATTCCTACTACGGGCTTGTTGAGAGCCACATCGCCCATGGATCCGTAGAAGCCAGCGCTACCAAAAGAGAAGACCCCTCCATCGGCCGTGGCGAGCCAGTAACCGTTGCCTGTCGGGTGGGCAGTCATTGCAACTACTGCTTCGTTAGGGGTCTGTCCGCGCAAATCCCCATGGTGTACAGCATTCCCATATGCAAACACTTCGCCGAGATCCGATACAAGCCAATAGCCGTCGCTGGTCGATGGGGCCGCAATGTCGACGATGGGTCCGGACCGGTCTGCTTGCTTGGCATCCCCAAAGTGTTTTGCGGTTCCCACTGCGAGGACTCCGCCGTTACTTTTTGCTAACCAAAATCCGGGGTCGCTGTACTCAGGGAATTGAGGGAACTGATACCAATCGGACTTGAGGCCTAATCCTCTGCGGAGCGGGTCCTCTGCCCAGTTGGAGATGTCGATAGTGGTATTGGTGACCGTGCCGCGGAGTACAAGTTGCCTTGTTCTGCCACCCCAGTCACCTAATCCGTTTCTTAGTGTCACCTTGATTTCTTTGAGTTGGCCAATCTCGGGATAGATCGACTCCACGTCGCTTCGTTGAATGTTTTTTTCCCACAGGTGGTGGGGATTCCCTTCGACGTCGTCGCCGTCATCAACCACGGCCGGGAAGGCCGAAAGCTCCGATTGGGGTGTCGTCCATCCACCACTGCTTGAACCAAATTCAGCGAGTGGAATCGAGCCGTCGTAAGCGACACGGATCTGCCCCGAGGTATTCACGACTGCAGCTGTGGTTGTCCAAAAGTCGTTGCCGTAGTCAAGGGGTTTACCGTTGGCACTCGCGCCCAGGTACACCTGGCATCCCGCGGTGTCACAAGTGTCGGTCATGTAGCCCTTGACTTGGCGACGTTCCGATATCGCTTCAAGGTAGGTTCGAGCCGCGATCGCTTGTGCCTGCAGGGCCTGCATCCCTAATCCCCCTCCGAGCGTGCCCCAGTAAGACGGCGTTTCTTGGGGCACTACGCCTCTTAGGTATTGCTCTCTTAGTACGCGATTGAAGCTGTATTGACCGTTTTGTTCGATGAGGCCTAGCGAGCCTCGGTAGTGCCGTCGCGAAACCTCTATGGCGGGATTCGACCGATCACATGTGATGAGTTGTAGCAGTTGGTTTAGATCATCCACTGCAGAGTTGAGGTTCAGGGGCTGGGCTTCTATAAATGTGCGGCCGCTGCTGTCAACTCTTCCAGGATGACCCTGGTAGATGGGATAACCAACATCGGCGCATCCCGCGGATTGGTTGATGTTGAAATTGTGGGGGCCGCCGGCTGTGAGCCGAGCGATCTGTCCCCCGTAAAACTGGATTCCTTCTACGGTGAACGGATTTGTCGAGGTGACCAGCAGGTCCATCTCGTTGTTACGTGTGATGTGAACTTTGATTTCGCGGTCCGCTATGACAGAACTGTTCGTGTTTGAGTAGTAGTGCTGGAGAATTTGTTCGGAGGACCACAAATGATCAATGGCGTACCCAAGGGCTCCCCACTGTTGAAGGCCGCGTCCGTGGCCCCATCCTCGTCCTTGAACCGTGATGGTGTCGGGAGCGAGTGCGTTTACGGCACCAGCTGGGAATATCAATTGCGTGAGAACAAAACACGCGAGGAGGGCTGGCACTATGCGGTGTCGTCTCACCAGCCACCTACTCGACTGCTCGCGTCGACGATTGATCCACGCAATTCTCTTGAGGCACCGCTCCCAAGAAATGGAGAGTTGAAGTTAAAGACCCCTCCGTCTGCAGCGACAAGGTCGTATCCCAAGCGAGTTTGAATGACAGACGTTATTGGTTGATTCAGCGTCATCGCTCCCGTCGAACCATGAAAACCAGCGTCACCAAATGTGAAAATCCCCCCATCAGACGCAACCAACCAATAACCATTACCCGACGGAGTAACCCCAATACCAACTATCGGTTGATTCAGCGTCATCGCTCCCGTCGAACCATGAAAACCAGCGTCACCAAATGTGAAAATCCCCCCATCAGACGCAACCAACCAATAACCATTACCCGACGGAGTAACCCCAATACCAACTATCGGTTGATTCAGCGTCATCGCTCCCGTCGAACCATGAAAACCAGCGTCACCAAATGTGAAAATCCCCCCATCAGACGCAACCAACCAATAACCATTACCCGACGGAGTAACCGCCATATCAACAATCGGCCTGTTTAACGTGACTTGCGCGAGATCTCCAAGGGGCAAAGCATCACCAAAGGTTGCAGTCACGCCATTAGAGCGTGCCAGCCAATAGCCAAGCCCGCTGGCATTTGCGGCAATTGCTACCACGTCTCTGACGGAAGCTCCATCGGTGAAATCGCCGAGATGTTGTGACTCCCCTAACGCTAGGACTTGTCCGGTTGTCGTGACTTGCCAGTGGGTCCTATAGGGCAAAGTCACTGCTCGCTCGGCATTCAAGATTTTGTAGCTCAATTGAGTATTTATGTCGGTGTGCGGTTGGGCTGCTCGAAGTAGTTGTCGAGAAATTTGAGAGGCGTCGAAGTAGGGAAACCGGGCCTTGATGAGAGATGCCGTTGCGGCCACAAGCGGCGCAGCAAACGATGTTCCCTGTCCGAGTCGCACACCATTGCTCAGCCCCGCTCCGAGCGACAGTAAACGAGCGCCAGGCGCCATCAGGTCTATCCAGTCCCCTCGATTACTAAACGTTGCGACACCAAGAGTTTTATCGATTGCACCAACACTCAGGACGCCTGTTGCCGCTGCGGGAAACCGCTGACGTGTATCGCCATCGTTTCCCGCTGCAGCGACAACTAGAGCACCCGCAGCTACGGCCTCGTTGATCGCGTCTTCAAGTACGGGCGACAGTTGAGTTCCGGCCTGTACAAAGGACAATGTGATGACATCAGCACCGTGACGAGCTGCGCACCGAATCCCATCGGCAATGTCGCTGGTGGTTCCGTTGCTTCCATTCATCACTCGCACATCAAGTAGGTCGGCGTTCCAGTCCAGCCCTGCAGTTCCTATAGCGTTGTCACTCGCTGCGCCGATCAAACCAGCGATAAATGTTCCATGGCTTGTGTCGTATGTTGCATTTGGTCCTAATCCACATCCAGGGATACTTCGAACTCGGCCAATCAGGTCCGGGTGGGCGGTGTCGATGCCGGTGTCCACGATGGCGATGGTGACTTCGGAGGCACCGGTGGTGATATCCCATGCGTTCTGAGCGCCAATTGATTCGAAATACCAGGGAACGTCGTAAGGGTGACAACCACTCAGGCAGGGGTCATTGGGAGCCAATGCCGGCGCGAAGTCCGGGCGGGCGATTTTGTTTAACTCGATGCCTCCAGCAGGCGCGATCAACCAGAATGAGCTAGTGGCTAATAGAAATACCGCTGCTAGAGCCTTGAATCGATCCACGTATCTTCCAGATGGGGGTTGGCTACAGAGAGTACCGACCATTCACGAATGCGCAGAGTCGCCTGGTCGAGTTACAAAACCGTTAGGAAAGTTTGCTTTGTTCTACGGCAAGGTCGTGATCGACCATCATTGTCACTAGCTCCCTAAACGAAACCTTGGGTTCCCAACCGAGCGTTGTTTTTGCTTTAGTTGCGTCGCCGACGAGAAGGTCAACCTCTGCTGGGCGAAAGAAACGCGGATCAATTCGCACGTACTTTTCCCAGTCGTCGATTCCGGCTGATGCAAAAGCAAGTTCGACGAACTCGCTCACAGCGTGGGTCTCTCCGGTGGCGACCACGAAGTCATCAGGTTCGTCTTGTTGCAACATGAGATACATCGCTCGGACGTAATCTCCAGCGAATCCCCAGTCACGTTTCGCGTCAAGGTTTCCTAGCGCTACATGATCTTGTACACCGAGTTTGATTCGAGCGACGGCATTGGTGACTTTTCGCGTTACGAACTCAATCCCACGGCGCGGTGACTCGTGATTAAAGAGGATCCCACTGCAGGTGTAAAGCCCGTAGCTCTCTCTGTAATTCACGGTGGTGTGGTGAGCAAAGACTTTGGCCGACCCGTAGGGACTGCGCGGATGTAACGGGGTGAGTTCTGTTTGTGGGGTCTCACGGACCTTGCCAAACATCTCGCTAGAGGAAGCCTGATAGAAGCGAATAGCGTTGTCTTGACCTCCAATGAGCCGTATCGCTTCAAGGAGTCGCAGTACCCCCAATCCTGTGATGTTGGCCGTTAACTCCGCTTGTTTGAAAGAGAGGGCAACAAATGAGATGGCTCCAAGGTTGTACACCTCATGTGGTTGCGTGTACTCCAAGGCAGCGATCAACGAAGAAAGATCCTGAAGGTCACCTTCGACCAGTTCAACGAACGGTAATTCGCTCGTTATCAATTCAGTCTTAGGGTTATGTTGACCCTTAATCAGGCCATAAACCTTGTATCCCTCATCGTGAAGGACTTCCGCCAAGTACTGGCCGTCTTGGCCGGTGATGCCGGTAATTAGAGCAGTGCGCAAGTGGCCTCTCCGCCTTCAATGTATTGGATTTGGAAAGCCTACGATGACTTCGACTTGGTTGTGTGCACCCCTCAAGGCAGTTGCGACTCGTTCTCGTCTTTAGAGAAAAGAGTCGTACACGTCAATAAGTTCGCTAGCGGTGTCAGCCCAACTGAAGCGGGCGGAACGATCCCGCCCAGCTTGAATTAGGTGTGCTCGAGTTTGTTCGTCGCCAAGAACATGTATCAACGCGCTTGCGAGGGCGTCGACATCACCGGGGTCGACCATCAGCGCGGCATCACCCGCAATTTCTGGAATCGCTCCACCGGTGGTGGTCACAACCGGCGTTCCTGACGCCATTGCTTCAACAACCGGGAGACCGAACCCTTCGTAGTGGCTCGGATGAACAAGAATTGTGGCGTCAGCGATACGTCGATCTCGTTCCTCATTGTCAACGAAACCAATTCTCTGAACACGCTCTGCGATGCTCGCAGGTAACCGTCCTACCAATTGATTGGTTCGATTTTCGTCATCTCCCGCCGGCCCAATGATGTGAAGCTCGACGCTCTTGTTCGCCTGCGCGATCAGTCCAAAAGCGCGTATCAGATCACTGATGCCTTTACGCCTTTGGGTTGCTCCAAGCGTTACAAGCACCGGACTCGTGCCTTTGGGCTCCGTTCTTGGCGGACGGGGGTGCACCCCGGGGTACACCACTCTGATATCAGGCGCCGCGTAACGGTCACGGATCTCATCTGCTACGTAGTTCGAAATTGCGTGTACTACAGCACCGGTATTAACAGCGTCTGCTACCGCACGATCAAAGCGCTCTATCGGACCTGACGCAGCCACTGGTTCATGCAGAAACGACAGGTCATGGACTGTGACGAGGCGCGGGTGACTAGACGGAGGGACTAAGTAGTTGGTGCCGTGCACGACGTCGACCTCGCCCACAAATCTCTCAATCCGCGGTCCCTTGAAACGACGCCAAACAGTTGCCGCCTTCCCAGCAGGTATTGGCACCCACGCCCCCTGCGTTTGTCCTCGTAGGCGAGCTCCGACGGACAGGGTGTATGGGGCTATTTCGATATCGATGCCCTCCTGTTCCAAAGCCTGCATGGAGTGGAACAACTCAGCGACGAAAACACCGATGCCGGTACGTGTGCCAATCAGTGGCGTAGCGTCAAGAGCAACCCGCATGTCCCAGGTACGCTATCGACTCGCCGACCACCAAGTAGGACGGGCCGCCGAAGGACCCTGTTGATGAACGATTCCCAGTCCGATGCCACCTATTTCAAGTCGGTGGTGAGCGAAATCGAAGCAGAGGCCCAACGGCGTTCCGCCAGTGGCCAATATCCCAGAGCTTTACTCCGCAGCCTGGACGAAGAGTTTCGACGTTGGATTCCGGACGCGAGCCTAGAGAACGGGGTCGAGGACACGATTAGAGGCGTAGAGGCTGCAGCTTACGTCGATCCCGTGGTGCCGGTGGATAGCCGGAGCCCATTTGGGCGTTACATCAAATGGGCAGTTCGGCGCTTGACCTACTTTTATCACCGACATATTGCGCAACAGATCACCGCACTGGGTATTCACATTACGAGGCCACTTCGTCTACTCGACGCAAGCGTCAAGAACGTGGACCGCAGGCTTTCGGCACTTGAAGATCGATTTGATGTCGGGGCGACTGCTCGAGCCGAACTAATTGCAGGAATCTCGACGTTCCCGATCTCATCGGATTTCAAAGAAGTACTCGCTTCGCATTTGGCTAACGCCTCGGGGCGAGTGCTGTTGGGAGATCAGGTTGACCCCGATCTTCTTCAATTTCTTCGTGCCAGCGGGGTCGATACCTATGGCGTGACTTCTTCAAGCGAACGAAGCGACCTTGTTGATGTTCGGCAAGAGACTCTGATCGAACACTTGGAACATCTGGAAGATAAATCGCTTGGTGGTTTCGTTCTCTGTGGTCTCACGGGCCGAGCGTCTCTCAATGAGCAACTTCGCGCTCTGCGCCTTCTCTTGCTGCGATCTAAACCTGATGCGCGTGTGGCTGTAATTGTGGTTCATACCGAGACTTGGTCGGCTCGTCTTGGCCCCGTCGCCGCGGACCTACTTGATGGGCGCCCGCTACACCCAGAAACCTGGACTCATTTGCTTCTACGGGAGCACGCCCTGGAAGTCACCGCCGTCGAATCCTCAGATTCCGAGTCGACTTTGATTACCGCAAAACTTCCATGACCAGTGTGCATCAACTGGTCCCGACCATATCCCCGCGCGACGCGGTGGGTAATCACACACTCGCACTCCAACGCGTACTGCGAGGACTTGGGTTCGAAAGCGAAATTTTCTCAATGTTTCGGCATCCAGATTTGATGACCAAAACTCACTACGTGGATCAACTCCCACCAGACGCGGATGCCGTCATCTACCAACTGTCAATTGGTAGCCCAGTGGCTGACCGTTGGGCTCGTCATCCGGGCAAGAAAATCGCGAATTACCACAACATCA
>Ga0302119_10000221_pt1 | contig 24819 bp, 11 predicted proteins | sample AG5_Tmax_MG_FD_203114 | JGI IMG/M metagenome (GOLD analysis project Ga0302119, IMG submission 203114) | Marine microbial communities from Western Arctic Ocean, Canada - AG5_Tmax | ecosystem: Environmental > Aquatic > Marine > Oceanic | place: Canada: Western Arctic Ocean | collected 2017-10-01 | reverse complement strand
GTGTCCTCGACTCCGAGTTCGCTCGCGAGATCGCGGAACATCCCGTCCTCGTTGCGATAGAGGCAGTTTCTTCCGAAATCATTGGCGACGTAGAGATCGAGGTCGCCGTCCAGATCGTAGTCTTCCCAGGAGGCTGCAAAACTGAAGCGCGAGTTGTTTTCGTCGAGCCCGACTTTCTTGGTGACCTCGGCGAAGCGAAACTTTCCATGGTTCTCAAGGAGGGCGTTGGGCGATCCGTTGTTGGCGTCGTGGTAGGGGCTCGGAATGGTGGAAGTCACGCCGCGGTTTCCGAATCCGGTCGCCTTGTTGGGGTTGGTATAGCTGCACACGAAGAGGTCGAGATCCCCATCCCCATCGTAATCGCCCGCACACATCGAGCGGGCCTGAGCGACCCCGGAATGGGCGCCGGCAAGGGCAAATTTTCCGTCGCCATCGTTCTTCATGAACAGAATCATGGCCACGGTCGCCAAGACCAAGTCCTGATCTCCGTCGTTGTCGAGGTCGACCAGGAGCGCCGCCGGGGTGTATTCGAGCCAGTCCACTCCGGACTGGAGTGACACGTCGAGAAGGGTGCCATCTTTGTTTTGAAGGTAGAGTCGATTGGGCAGGCCGCCTCCGTCACAGACGTAGAGATCGTCCAGGCGGTCGCCATTCACGTCGCCGATCGTGAGTCCGTGATGCCCGAGGAAGGAGGTGCCTTCCAGGATGCTGAGGCGTTGCGCCCAATACGCGTTGCCCCGTAGAAACTGGGCGCGGAAACTTTCTTGCTGCGCCATCGCAGAGAGCGTGCAGTCTTGAAAAATGGGACCGGGCGCGGTGCGGTAGACCTCTTCCTGAGATGTTTGGATGATGGATCTCACGCGCAGGGTTGCTCTCTCCGCAGTGGGCTTGTCCCATTCACAATTCCAAACCGCGTTTTGTTGTCGGCTGCCCCCCGCTGCGTCGCGACGAACCAGTTCGACCGAGACGCGGGTCTCGAAGCTCTGGTCGCGAATCGCGATCCCTTCGATCTTGAAGGTGAGCCGGGCGGCCGACTCCGTTGGCTTCGCGCCGACGAACTGTGCGGCCAGGCGTCGAAATCCTCCCAGGTCGGAGGGAACTCCAGGTCTGGACTTGGTGCTATCGGAAGGGGCGATCGAGCGTCGGACGGAGAAGACCCCGTCGTCGAACAAGGGCGTTGACTCGACCGGCAGCGTCAGGTCGCAGGTGAACTCCTCCGCGATGAGGGCTGCTACTTCGTTGGTCCAGAGTGCGTCCTCGTGCGGCGCGAGCATCGCTTTGGCCAGGGTCTTGAGTGCGACGGAGGCAGATTCGCTCAAGGCCTCGCTCTCCCACCCGGAGGCGGTGGGATTGGCGAGGGCCATTTCCTGGCGCAGGGCGGTATTGGTCGATTGATCGGCAGCGAAGGCGACTGGCGAAGAGCCCTCGCCGGGCTCTTGGGGCTCCAGGAAGGGGCGCGAACCTGGGGAGGTCTGACGCCACTGGATGGGCAACAATTCATCGGACTCATCCTTCGCGATCTCGCGGACTCGCTTGTTGAGGAGGAGGATGATGACCAGCACTCCTGCCACGATCCCTGCGGCAACGAGGTTGCCCCGGAGGAGTCGGGCTCTCCCGTCGCCGGTTTTTCTTTTTCTGGTTGGGCGGGCCACTGGAGTCGGAGCCTATCAATTGGATTGCGTCCCTGAAAGACCGACCGTAGGGTTCGGTTTCTCCCTGAAACCCCGAGCGAGTTCAGATATCCTCCCCATTTATGAAATCCCGGACCTCTGCCGTGCCGCTTCTGATTGTGATTTGCCTTTGTACCGCAGGACTGCGTGGTGCGGTGAGCTACATTGGCGACGATCCCTCCTCAGGCCAGGCGGTCACCTCGGGGGGGGCGGGTCCGGACGGCGCCAATGGGGGCAACATCACCTACGCGTTCATCACCGGCTCCTACCCAAACAGCAGCGGGGTTTCCCTTGAGCTCGAGATTGTGGAGGTCAACTTCTGGTCGAACGCCGCGGGCACCCTCATTCCGTTCGTGGCCACCTATAATGGGGCGGGAGTGGGCAACGGATCGAACTTTACGGTGGTGGCGGTGGGTGACCCGATTGCGGGAACGGCCGGACTGAACAATGCGGACTTCGAAGTGGGTGGCGTCACTCCCTTGGTGACGGTCTCCGATGGCGAATCGTTGGTGGCCGGATTTCACCAGAGCACTGGAATGGTTCCCTGGGATGCGGGGTCAGCGGATTACCTGACGGATAGCAATGTGATCCCGGCGGTGGGCGGATCCCTTCCCGCCCCAAACTGGAGCACCCTCGGGCGCGGCTACAAATTCAATGTGGGCGTCGAACTCCGGTCGGCCCCTCTCGCTCCGACCGATATCGGCTTGAGCAATTCCGAACTGCTGCCGAGCTCGCCGGTCTCCACCGAGGTCGGGACCTTGAATACGAGTGACCCGAATCCAACTGACAATGTGTTCATATACCAACTCGTCAGTGGTGCGGGCGACACCGACAATGCCCTCTTTGCGATTGCGGGCCCACGACTCGAAACAGCCGCTGCGCTCGGGGGAGCCGGCACGGACTATTTGATTCGGGTCCGCTCGACGGATCCGGGAGGGCTCTCCTTCGAGAAGAGTTTCACAATCTCGGTGGTGGCCGGCGAGGCTCCGACCGCGTTGGGCCTGAGCGCGACCATCGTTTCCGCTGATTCCCCGCCTCACACCACGGTTGGCAACTTCGAGACCAGCGATCCGGATCCCGTCGATGTGCACACCTACACCTTGGTTCCGGGGCCGGGCGATGCCGACAATGCGGCTTTTTCGATCAACGGCAATCAACTGCGCACGGCCCAGGTCCTCCCGCCGGGAGGCGCGACGCTCTCCATTCGGGTGCGCACCAGAGACCTCGCAAATCTCTCGATCGAAGGGACCTTCACCATCCTGGTGGTCGGCCCGTCCGTGCGCATCAGCGAGTTCATGGCGAGCAACAGCGCTTCTCTTCTGGATGAAGACGGGGAGTCGTCGGACTGGATCGAGATCTTCAACGAGCAGTCCGAAGAGGTGAATCTCGCCGGCTGGTATCTCACCGACGATGCCAACGACCTGACCAAGTGGCAATTTCCTTCCCGCGTGCTCGCTGGCGGCAGCCGCCTGGTGGTGTTTGCATCGAACAAGGATCGCGCCGGAGCGAATGACCTGGAGTTGCACACCAACTTCAAACTCACCTCGAGCGGCGAGGTTCTCGCGTTGGTGAAACCAGACGGAGAGACCATTGCCTCCGCATTCTCGCCAACCTATCCCCCGCAGACCACCGACATTTCCTACGGAGTGAGTCCCGATGGGAATGTGGAAGGATACCTTTCCCCGCCCTCCCCCGGGACTGTCAATGGGACGCCCTCACCGAGCGGGATCAATACTGCGGAGCTTAGCGTGGGACGTGGCTTCTTTGATACTCCGTTCGACCTGACCCTGACGCCGACCATCCCGGGCTCGACCGTCCGATACACCCTCAACGGAAGTAAGCCGACGACTTCCTCGGGAACCATCTACTCCAGGCCGATCAAGATCGCGGCCACTACCACCCTGCGGGTGCTTTCCTACAATCGTGTCCGGGGAGGACCCCGATCGGTGGTCACGACGCACACCTACCTATTCGTCGACGACGTGATCACGCAGGGTGCCATGGCGACCTCGATCACACAGCATCCCCGCTGGGGGCTGCGCATGCGGAGCTCGCTCTTGGACCTGCCCACCGTCTCGCTGGTCAAATCAGGCAGCGTCTCGACAAGCGAATCCGAAACCTCGATGGAGTTGATTTTTCCCGACGGCACGACCGGCTTCCAGGTCGATTGCGGAGTTGAGCATTTTGGTGGGCACAGTCTCGGCTCGCCCAAGAAAAACATGCGCATGAGCTTCAAGAAAGTCTACGGGCCGGCGCGGCTGAACTACGACTTTTTCGGTGGCGAGGCGGCCAGGGATTTCGACCAGATCATCCTGCGCACGGGCTCGCACGACACCTGGTTCTGGACCCATCCGAGCGGCCACGGCGGAATTTTCATCCGCGGCCGATGGGCGTTCGACCGGCAGCTCGAGGCCGGCCACGTCGCCCCGCGTGGTCGTTGGGTCCACGTCTACCTCAATGGCACTTACCACGGGATGCACCACCTGATGGAGCGCCCGAATGCGTCCTTCATGGCCTCCTATCTCGGCGGAGAGAAGGAAGACTACGAAGCGCTCAATGCCGGGAGCCCGATTGACGGCGACAAGAGCACCTGGAACGCGATGAAGGCCGCGCTCAGCGACTACGAGCAACTCCAGACATACATGGATGTGACGAACTACGCCGACTACATGCTCTTGCAGTTCTATGGCGGGAACGACTGGGATTGGAACACCTCCCAGAACTGGTCCTCGGCCAGCCACAAGGCGCCAGGAGCCGCCTACAAATTCTTTGCCTGGGACAGCGACGTCATGATCCGCACCACCTTGAACGCAAACGTGGTCAACCGGGGGGGGCCGGAAAATCTCTGGAACACGGTCAAAAATCACGATGAGTTCAAGTTGCTCCTCGCCGATCGGGCCCAGAAGTTCTTCTACAACGACGGCATGCTGACCCGTGACCGCGTGCTGGGGCAACTGGATGAGCTTGCCGATCGTATTGACCGCGCGATCATCGCGGAGACCGCCCGCTGGGGAGGTGGGGGCTACACGCCGAGTAGCTGGGAGAACGAGATCAATGAAGTCAAGAATGACTTGGTCGACCAGCGCACCGGGGTGGTCATTTCCCAGCTGCGCAGTGCGGGCATGTTCCCCCGCTTCGATGCGCCGCTCTTTAGTCAGTTCGGGGGCCAGGTGTCTGCCAACTTCCAACTCACGCTCTCCCTCGCGGGCAACGCGGGCGGCGGGCAAATCTTTTACACCCTCGATGGCGCGGATCCCATCGGGGAAGCTCTCCCGCCGGGGAGCACCGAAACGATTTTGCTGGATCAGGGGGCCGCGGCCCGGGCGCTCATCCCGTCGGTAGCCAATGGTGGCGCCTCATTGGGGGACTCCTGGAAGGGCGGCGCGGAACCGTTCGACGACAGTTCCTGGCAGAGCGGGACGAACGGGATCGGCTATGACACGACCAGCAACTATGACTCCCTCATCGGGCTCGACGTCCTGGCCATGCAAAGCGTCAATCCCTCGGCCTTTGCGCGGATCGCCTTCAACCTGACCCCGCAACAATTAGACGACCTCGACCAGTTGCGCCTCGACATGAAGGCGGAAGACGGGTTCGTGGCCTACCTCAACGGCGTGGAAGTGACTTCCCTGGAAAAGCCCTCGCCGCTCAACTGGGACTCGATCTCCGACGATGCCACCAGTGACGCCGATGCGCTCCAGTTTCAGCCCCACGACATTACTCCTCATCTCGGGGAACTGGTGGTGGGAGCCAACATTCTTGCCTTTCACCTGCTCAATCAGAGCGAGGGCAGCAGTGACCTGCTTTGTCTTCCTCGCTTGGTGGGAATCATGTTTCCCCAGGGCCAGGGCGGCAACACCGGCGGACAACTCTACACCGGACCGGTTTCCCTGTCAGAGTCCGGCATGGTCCGGGCGCGGGTGCAACTCGGCGGGCAATGGTCAGCACTGGACGAAGCATATTTCTATGTCGACGCCAGCGCGCCTGTGCCCGGCGACCTCGTCATTTCGGAGATCAACTACAATCCGCAGGGTGCCGATGATGCCGAGTTCCTCGAACTCCGAAACCTCAGCGCAAAGAATCTGATTCTGGACGGGCTTCAATTCACCGACGGAATCCAATTCACCTTTCCGGCCAGCACCGTGCTCGCGCCCGGCGGGCAGATCGTGGTGGTCGGCAACGAGTCGGTCTTTTTCGGGCGCTATCTGGATTCCAGCTCTCCCTGGTTCGCAAGCCCGGTGATGGTGGCGGGGACCTTCAGGGGCGCGCTCGATAACGCTGGCGAAATCCTCCAGCTCCGAGATGCAGGGGGGGCCGCTCTGCTCAATTTCCCCTACAATGATTCCGGGAGTTGGCCCGGTCGCGCCGACGGCAAGGGCAGTTCGACCGAGCTCGTAAACTTGGACGGAGTGCCCAGCACTCAGCCCGAACTCGATGCCTATCTCGCCAACGGCGAGCGGTGGCGGCCCTCCAGTGAGTTCCACGGCTCTCCCGGACGAGACGGCAGTGGCCCGGACAACCGCGTCGTCTTCAACGAACTGCTCTCCAATCCCGGCCTGGCCGCGCTCGACTGGTTCGAACTCTACAACACCACCCTCTCGACTGTCGACCTGGGCGGCTGGTTCATCTCGGATGACAGCAGCGAGTATAAAAAATTTGAGATTCCCGCCCTTACCCTCGAGGAGGGAATGGTTCTTTTTTACGACGAGAGCGACTTCAACTCCGGGGGCAACCTGGTCGACTTTTCCCTCGCTGGTGCAAAGGGCGACGATCTCTACCTGCTCGAAGCGGATCCCTTTGGCAACCTGATCCGCTTCGTCGATCGGGTCGAATTCGGAGCCGCAGTGAGTGGCGAGTCCTTCGGACGCTGGCCCGATGGTTCGAGAGATCTCTACCCGATGCGGAACCAGACCCCCGGCCACCTGAACAGCACGGCCGGAAATTCTGTCCGGGTCGGATTGGTCATTGTGAGCGAAGTGATGTACAACCCGAACAGGGCTCCCGATGACGGCTTGGAGTTCATCGAGATCTGCAATCGTGGCGCCTTCACCGAGAATCTAGCCAACTGGCGGCTGAGGGGCGAAGCGGAGTTTGATTTCGCCGCCGAGAATCTCGGGCTCGGCGAGCTTCTCCTCATCGTGGATTTCGACCCGGGGGTGGAGATTGCGGCCCGGAACAACTTCCTCGCGGCCTATCCCTTGGCGGCGGTCTCTCAGCTTCGGGGACCATGGTCCGCCGGGGCCGGCAATTTACTGGACAACGGGGGCGCTGCGATCCGGCTCCAACGGGCCGGTGCTCTTGAAAGCCCTCCGGGCGAGGTCCCGTTTTACCCCGCCCTCTTTGAGGACGCGGTGACCTTCAACGACCGCGCCCCCTGGCCGACCGGCCCGGACGGTAATGGCCCGTCCCTGAACCGGATCAGCGCAAGCATCTATGGCGACGACCCAGGGAACTGGCAGTCCGCCCCGGCCAGCCCCGGAGTCCATCTTGACGGGCTCACTACTTACGACTTCTGGACCACGGTTTACGCACTGGGAGTGGGCCCGGACGCCGACCGGTTGGCGGATTTTGAAATCGACGGGATGATCAATCTGCTCGAGTTCGCCCTTGGCGCAGATCCGACTGCGACCGATCTCGACAAGTTGCCCCTCGCCTCCGTGCAGACCCTCACGATTCTCGGGCAGACCGACGACTATCTCACCCTCACCTACCGCAAGCGACGTGATGCGCCCCACCTCATCTACCTCGTGGAGGTGAGCGAAGACCTCGTCAATTGGCAGACCACGAACCTGCAGGTGGGCGCTCCGGTGGACAATGGCGACGGGACTGACTCGATCACCATCCGCGACGAGCAACCCATCGGAGCGAGCACGCGCCACTTCCTCCGGCTGGTGGTCTCAGATCTTTAATGTTGGTCGATCGTCAGGGCACGGTCACGTGGAAGTCGTCCACATGCCATCCCGGGAAGCTGGAGTTTTCGAAGTCATCGGTGAGGAGCCGAAACTCGATTTTGATCGTTTTACCGAGCGCCTCGGGGGGAGAGCTTTGGTGACCTGTTCCCAATCGGCCGTCACGGCATCGACTTCCTCCTCGAGGACTTTCAGCACGGAGTCGTCACTGGCATCAAGGACGGACAACACTCCAAAGTCGAAGGACAATCCTTCGACATCCAAGAATTGATAGTAGGACAGGGTTGCCTCGCCTCCCCGATCTGGGAGGGCGACTTCGCTTGGGCCATTCCGAGTCCGAGGCCATACTTTAGCGTGCTCTTCCCGGGGGGCGAGTTCTCTTCCCTCGCGACTGGCTGGCAGGTTTGGAATTGGTTGGCCCGGTCAGTGACGGGGGTGTCCGGAGCGCCCTACCCGAATTATCAATGCTCCCTGATGAATGGTCGGGGCGCTGATTGAGGTGGATTTGGGGGTGCCTGGGTCGGGTAGGAGATGTTATGGAGAGGGAGGGATGACTCGGGACGAACTGTTTGAGCACTACGTAGCGGACACGCTCGATGAGGCGGTGATCGCTGAGTTGGGGAAGTTGTTCGCTGAGGATCCCGCATATGCCGCGCAGTTTGCCAAGGATCTCGTGGCCACCGGGAAGTTCAAGGAAGTGGGGTCGGAGTTGCAGAGAATTGAGCCCAAGCGACCCAAGCTCATTATGGGCGATGCCGCCGACTTGCCGAAAGCACTGCAATTCCTGGGAGTGGGTGAGAAGCCTCCTCCAGGGTTTTATGACAAGGCTGCGGTGGAGGACCCCGAGCCCGAGCCTCCCGGACCCGCGGAGGTGATGCCTCCGGTAGAGTCCCTTGTGGAAGAGGTGGAAGAGGTGGAAGAGGTGGAAGCCTACGAAGAAGAGGAAGTGGAAGAGGTGGAGGAGCGAGTTCGACCTGCCGCGGTCCGCCAACCGCCTCCCCCTCCGGAGCATTTACCGAGTTACACTCAGGCCCCTCCGGTTGCAGAGGTGGAGGAGCGAGTTCGACCTGCCGCGGTCTGCCAACCGCCTCCCCCTCCGGAGCATTTACCGAGTTACACTCAGGCCCCTCCGGCTGCAGAGGTGGAGGAGCGAGTTCGATCTGCCGCGGTCCGCCAACCGCCTCCCCCTCCGGAGCATTTGCCGAGTTACACTCAGGCCCCTCCGGGTGCAGAGGTGTTCGGTCATGCTCATGGTTCCGGGTTTGCTCGGGGACATCATGGTCAACCGGCACTGCGTTCGGCAACTCGGAGCAGTCCCATCGTATTCATCATCATCGCGGTCTTTCTGGCCCTGGCGATTGGAATTGCCCTGTTCATTGGTCTGAACCGCGAAGCGGAGCTCCCTCCGGAAGGTGATTCCGTGATCGCGAAGGTCGATTTCCTGGAAGGCGATGTGGTCTACATTCGCGAGGTGGGTGAGATCGAACTTGCGCCGGGGGTGGACCTGAAGGAAGGAGACCGAATCAACGTGCGCCATGGTTCGGTCCGCATCGCTTATGTGGGAGAGAAAAGCTATCTGCATGTTCGTTCCGGCAGTGAGATCACGATCGGAGATCATCAGGAGGGCAAGGAGGTCAGGCTCTCTCTGGGAGAGGTGACCGTGGAGGCGGCGCTGCAACCGATCGGTAAGCCGATGATCGTGCAGAGTGACAATGCCCGTGCCACCTTCCTGGGGGCCAAGGTGACGATGCGGAGTCTCGGGAAGGAAACCTTGGTGGAAGTGTCGCAAGGAACGGTCCTGGTGGAACGTCTGCGAGATCGCACCAGTGTGCAGCTGGGAGCCGGAGCCTGGACCCTGGTGAGCGGGGCAGAGCCCCCCTTGGCCTGGGAGTTCATGGCGGGAGTCAACTTGAACGGAGGCGAAGTGGAGATCGATGGCAACAAGTGGATGTCGGATGCAGGGGCCAAGACCGCAGGGCTTCAAGTAACCGCCATTGGGAAAGCCCCTGAGATGCGCACCTCCGTCCAGCAACCGGTAGGTTATGTCCCCAGTCCCGGCCTCCGGTCGGTCTTGAAGAGCAAGGTGGTCGCAAGCAAGACGAAGCTTGCGATCAAGTGGCCGCAAGCGAATGCGCGCTACCAGGTATTTGTGTGGATGCTGGAAGATGAGGGGGACTCGGTGCGTGCTCTGCGGCTGAACGTGGAAGAAAAACTGGTGGGATCAGATCTCGGCAAAGAGCAGGTCCTCGGAGGGTGGAATCGCTTTGGTCCGTATCAAGCGGATGTGAAAGACGGGGTTCTCGATTTTCTGCTGAGTGCAGATTCCAAGTTTCAGAACCACGATCCCCATCTCTCCGGAATTGCCATTTACCGTCTGGGGAGCGGTGGTGCCCCTGTGCCCGCTCCAACGAGTGCGGTCCCCGCTGCACCCCTTGTCCCTGCGCGGGCTCCTTCTCCGGGAACTCCGCCCGCGGTCGTGCCAACGATTCCCGATTGAATCTAACAAGGGTGGCGTTTCTCGCTTTACTGTTGCAATCGCAACTCGCTATTTCAACGAGAACGGTTCCGTTTCCTTGTTGAGGGTGAGGGCTTCGAAGTTTTCGTGGAGCCAGCCGGGAAGCAAGTCGCCGCCCCGGTGGTCGAGGGCTTTGCCCGGGAGTTTCAAGTCGGGCGCGCGGTCCTCGGAGGCATAGTGAGTGTAGGCGATGCGGAGCGCTTCCTTGTCACTCAGGAGGACTGCAATAAGGTGCGAGCGCGGTGCGGCGGATGCCGGGTTCGAATTGTGCGCGGGACCATGCTTCCGCGAGTCCCGGATCGCGAGCCAAGGCTTGCAGGCAGGCGGTCGGGTCTTCCAGTCTGCCACCGTTCCCGCAAAGGGGGGTGGTGGACATGATCCGGGAGACGGGGAGGAGAGCAAATAGATCGATCGTGGCGTGCTTCCCAGAGAGTTTGGATCGGCCCCCTTGCAATCGAGTTCAATGTTCGGATGGACGAGGTCTCTCTCCGGCAGCGGAGTGGACTGTATGATTGTCCCGGAGCACGTCTTGACGCGGCGAGCGACGATCATCGGACATTGGGACGATTTTTGACCCGGAGAGGTTGTCCTTTGGTTGTCGGCGATGCTCTGGCGGCCGCGACGGTCGAACTCGAGTTAGTTCGATGATCTGACCTCGGTCCCGGTGAGTGCGCAAGGGCGTGGAACGCCACGACTTTCGAAGACCCTCTTCTAGGCGTTTTGCTTTCTCTTGAGGGGCAGGAGCTTGGTCACAAATGCAGTTCCCAGGAGCGCCACCGCCATTCCGATGATCATGCGGACACTGACTGTTTCATGGAGAAAGAGTGCGCCCCAGAGGACTCCGAAGACGGGAATCACGAACGTGACGGTGGCGGCTGCGGTGGCCCCGGTGCGGTTGAGGAGGTCAAAGAAGAGGACAAAGGCGAAGGCCGTGCAGAGGAAGGCGAGCGTGAGGGTTGCGGCGATGGCCCCTGCACTCGGCATTGCTGGCGGAGGAAAGAGGAGGGCCAGAGGGAGAAGGATCAGGGCGGCGCAAAAGAGGCTGCCTGCGGAGACGAGCAGCGGAGTGAAGTTGGCAAACCTGGTTTTCGCGTAGTGGCTGGAGACTCCGTAGGAGCAGGTCGCCATCAAGACCGCGACAATGGGCCAGCCTGTTCCTCCTTTTTCGAAATTGAGTTGATCCCCAGTCAGGATGGCGATGCCTAGAAAGCCAATGAGCAGTCCGAGAATCTGGGAGCGGAGGAGGGGAAGGCGCAACCAGAGGAAGCCGACGATGGCGGTGAAGATCGGCGTTGAGGCATTGAGGAGGGAAGTGAATCCTGCAGCGAGGCTGGTGGCGGCAAATCCGAAGAAACAAAAGGGAAGGGCGGCATTCACAAAGCCGAGAAAGAAGAGGGAAGCCTTGTTTTGGAGGACGAGGCGACGGTTCTCGGGCCGGAGGAGGACGGGCAGAAGGACGAGTGCCCCACCACCAATGCGGCCGAAGATCATGGCGAAGGGTCCAAACTCCGGGACGGCGATGCGCATGAACAGGAAGGAGGCGCCCCAAATCGCGGAGAGCAGCATCAGTCGAATGGCGTCGGAGAGGCTCACCGTCGAGTTGGTCGCGAGGCTAGGGCGAAGATCGCCCCGCGGCGAGGGGGAATGCGAGCTCCACGCAGGGGAATTCTGACGCCAGCTTTGGCTCTCACTGAGGGCTTCGTTGCGCCCTCCTAGCCCAGCTCAAGAGCTCCATCCTTGCAGTGCTTGGCGCTGCCGAAGGTCTTCAATTGATGACCGAAGGAGTGGGCGAGGGACAGAAGAAATCGGTTGTGAGACTGCCCCTTGAAGTCGTGGCACTGTCCCATCTTGAAGCCGGCTCCGTTGCCCAGCACGAGGAAGGGAATGTTGTTGTGAGTGTGGGAGTTGCCCTTTCCGAGTTCGTTGGTCCAAATGATGGTGGTGTGATCAAGCATGGATCCCGTCCCGCCGGGCTCAGGGGTCTCGGCGAGCTTCTTGGTGAGATAGGCGAGCTCTTGGGCGAACCAGGTATTGATGCGGCGGAGCTTGTCCTGGGCATTCTTGTTGTCGTCTCCCTCGTGGGACAGGGAGTGGTGTCCTTCCTCGACATTGAGCCAGCGCATCCGGGCCTGACCGACCGAGCGCATGTACTGCAGGGTCGCAATGCGAGTCATGTCGTTGGCCATCGCGTTGACCAGAAGATCGATCTGCATTCGGCTTACCTCAGGGGTGTTGTCGTTGACCAACTCGATGTTGGGATCGAGCTCCGGCTCGGGATGAACAAGTTTTTTGTCATCGGCACGTTTCAATTCGCTCTCCATCGCGCGGACTAGATCGAGGTGATCGGCGAGGCGCCGGCGATCTTCCTTACTGATCTTTTTGGAAACCTTTTTGAGGTCGTCGCTCACATCGTCGAGAAGTCCCACGAGGGTGGCCTTGTCCTTCATTTCCCCATAGAGCTTGTTGAGCATCTGGTAGGGATCGTCGATGGGCGCGACGGGCTTGTTGGATCCGGCATAGACCATGCGGGTCCAGGGGTCGGCACGACGGGGAACGGCCACTCCAAACTCAAGGGAGCCGAATCGTGTGCTGGTGGCGGAGTTTTTCTGGAGGAAATTCTTGAGTTCCTGGTCGATCGAGATTCCGTTCGCCCAGCCGGCGGGCGTGTCCGAGCCGCCCTGGATGTTGCCAGGGAGGAGTTCGATGCCGGTGAGGAGGCAGCTCATGCCGCGCATGTGACCGTCGCCGTCGCCGCGGATGCGGTTGGAGAGGCCCTTCAGGAGGAGCATGCGCTCCTTGTAGTCCTTGAGCGGTTCCAAGATGGGTTTGAGCTCTCCCAGTTCACCCGGGTGGTCCGGCCAGAAGTCCGGCGGGAGGGTGCCGTTGGGCGAGAACATGATGATGAGGCGCTGCCTGGGGGCGGGGTTCTCTGCCCCGTAGAGGCTGGGCAAACCGGAGACGAAGGGGAGGGCCGCGGCCGAGAGGCCGAGGTCGCGGAGAAAAGCGCGGCGGGTTCGCATGATCATCAGGAAGAGAGGGAGATTAGTTCGAGGAAGCTGCGGCGGTCTTGCGATCCAACTCGTGGGTGGCGGCCATGCTCGTGATTTCTACGAGCAGGCTTTGAATGTTATAGCCGGAATCGGCGAATTTTTCACGCAGAGAATCCAGGTGGCCGGAGCCATAGGCTTCGGTGGATTGCTTGGTGAGATGGTGAACGAGGTGGGTGATGAAGGCGCGATGCGCGATCTTGCTGGCGACCGCGAGGTTGGCGAGATCGCGGGCACTGGTGATGCGGACCTTCTGGTCATTGTCGGTCAAGTAGTCGCTCACGGTGTTGATGGGTTTCTTGTTGTCCCTGGTGCGGAAGCGCCCCACGGCGTCGAAGCGTTCCAGGCTGAATCCGATCGGGTTGATCACGCGGTGGCATTGCATGCAGGATTCCTTCTTGGTGAGCTCGGTCACCTTTTCGCGCATGGTGAGGGACGGGTCAAAGTCCTCGTTCTTGAAGGCGACGGCTTCGGGCGGAGGTTTGAGGAGGTGCCCGAGGACCTTCTGGCTGAGAAAGACGCCCCGGTGAATGGGCGAGGTGTTGTTGTGGTAGGCGTTCGCGGAGAGGAGGTAGGGGTGGGTGAAGATCCCGGCGCGCTCTCCCTCAGGAAAGGTCACTCTGTCGAAGGTCGAATTGCGGGCCCCATCGGCCTGGTAGAATTTGGCCAGGCGCGGGTTGAGGAAGAGATAGTCAGCGAGGAGAAGTTGGCGATAATCCGAGGCGGGGCTCCAGACAATTTCGTCCACGAATCGTTCCAAGGAGCTGCGGAGATCAGCCACCACGTGTTGGTCAAAGTCGGGATAGAGGGTGGGGTCCTTGCCGAGGTCTTCCCGTTCGTCCATGGCGAGCCAGTGATGAAAGAAGCCCCGCATTTTCTGCCGGGCTCGGGGATCCTGCAACATGCGGCGCAGTTGCGCGGTGATCTGGGCGGGCTTCTGGAGTTTATTTTGGGCGGCTGCCTCGCGAAGTTTCTGGTCGGGAAGGGAGTCCCAGAGGGTGAGGGCCAACCGTGAGGCGAGGGTGTAGGAATCGGGCTTGCCCGGATTGTCGGCGAGCCCGGGATAGAGGAAGCGCGGCGAGGTCAGAATGAGCAGGAGGGAGTGACGGAGGGCGATTTTGGGATCGGATTGGCTTTCAAAGCGGGAGTCGATGAAGGTCTCTTTCTGTTCGGGGGTGAGGGGGCGGCGGAAGGCGCGCTCCGCCACCTGGTGGCAGAAATGGCGGACTTTTTCGGGATCCTTGATCTGTTCCCGGTTGAGCGGAGTAGCGCTCAGCATGTTGGCGAGGACATGGTTGGCCACCTCGATCGCGGCATAGGTGGTGGCCTCCTGCCATTCTTTGGAAATGTCAGAGCCGCGCTCGTAGCCGAGGCTGCGATCATCGGCGGGAAACTTCGTGTCGACGACAGTGACGGGATCCACCACATGGGGTGAGAGGAATTCGTTGGGGATGACTTTCCACGCGCCGTGGGGTGGCTTCCATTCAAGCTGAATGGAAGCGAGTTTTTCCTGATAGCTGAAGTAGCGCAGGAAGAGGGGATAGGCGCGACCCCCGAGAAGATCCATCCGGCCGGTTTTTTGCTGGATCACGTTTTTGGTGCTGACATAGGCGTCGATGAACGCAGCCTTGTCGTCGTCTCCTTGGAAGGAGTTGAGGAGGAGGAGAGCTCCGTTGCGGGTGCGGACCCGGAACTCGTAGGTCCCCGAGTGCGCAGGGAGCAAGGAGCCGGACCATCGAATCGAAAAGCCACTTTGTTTCATGCTGGGGGCAGGAATGCCTTTGCCCCAGTCAAAGTTGATTTCCGGATCAACGCGCTCGAGGATTGATTTCTTCTCCTTGTTCATCTTCTCGGAGTTGAAGTAGCGTCCTTTCAGTCCACGGTCAGGCGAGAGGTGTTGGGAGCGTTTGAACGATCCCAGGAGATCGCTGACGGACTGCCGGTATTGATTGTTGGTGAGACGGAGGAGTTCGACGCGAGGAGGGCTACGGCGCGCGTGGGCGACTGGTCCGTAGAAGGCGTCATAGATGTACTGGGCCACGGTCATGGCCTCATCGTCCACGACGGTGTCCTCCTTGTCCTCGGGCATCGACTTATGGATGTAGCGCGCGAGTGATTCCACCGACTTGCTGCCCCAGAGTGATTCGTCGTATTCGTCGTCGACGCCTTGGCCTTGGTCGCCGTGACAGGAGGCGCAGTGCTCAGAGTAGATTTGTTGACCCGTCTTGACGTTGCTCGGGCCGGGTTTTTCGCTGCAGGAGGTCAGAGGGGCCAAGAGGACGGCGAGAAGGAGTGGCAAGGAGGGGGGGCGCATCCGGGGAATCTTACGGGAGACAGGGAACGCATGTTTCGCATTTAGCGGGAAGGCAAGGGGCGAAATTGCCGGAAGGAGGGATTCCTGCGGAAGAATCGGTTTCCGGGCCTGATTGGGAACCGGGAATTGGCGTGTCGGGTCTGCGCCACGGTTGAAGGACCCCATTCTGAATAGCGAGGAGCGGTTCGCTAGTCGTAGATCGGGAGCTTGTATTTTTCGCTCTTGGTGCGGTCCTTGCGGAAGGCCTCTTCGAGTCGTTTGACGATCTCGGGGTGTTTGGTTGCGAGATTTTGGGCTTCCGCGGGGTCGCGATTCAAATCGTAAAGTTGCCACTCTCCCGGCTTCTTGGAGCGAACCCTTTGGCGCACGGCCTTCCAGCTGTCATCGATGACCGCGAGCTGTCCGCCGTAGCCATGGAACTCCCAGATCATGGGCTTGTGGCGATTGAATTTCGCAGGGGAGGGAGTTGCGGTCTGGATGACCGGGAGGAGGCTCTCGCCGTCCAGATCCTTGGGTGGCTTCGCCTCCGCGATGGCGCAGAGAGTGGGAAACCAATCCGGGAAGTAGGAAGGAGTGTCGGTCTTGCCGCCGGGTGCGGTGCGACCCGGCCAGCGGACGATGGCGGGAACGCGAATGCCGCCTTCATTGACGCTGCCCTTAAAGCCTCGCAGCCCTGCAGTGGAGTTGAAGAAGGCGGAGTCCACGCCGCCGACGCCGAACTTGGGATCACGTGAGCCGTGGGTGGTGCCATTGTCTGAGGTGAAAATCACCACCGTGTTTTCCACGAGACCGTGTTGCTCGAGACGCTGCAAGATCGTGCCCACGTGCTCATCGAGATCGGAAATCATGGCGGCGTAGGCGGCGCGCGGTCGAGGGTGGGGCAGGTAGCCATTCTGCCCGCGATAGACTCCCTTTTCCTGGTCCCACTCCTTGGGGTAACGATCGATCCATTCCTGTGGCGGATGCATTGCGACGTGAGGTTCCACGAAGGGGCAGTAGAGGAAGAAGGGCTTGGTCTTGTTGGCGTCGAGAAACTCAAGCGCTTCTTCGAGAATGCGGTTGGGGGCATAGGTCTCCGCGCGATAGTCCTCTGCTTTTACTTCGCCGGTTGGTTTGCGTTGATGACCAGGGATGGGGTCCTTGTTGATCGAGTCGATGCCTTCATCGTCGTCGAGGAAGGGAGGATAGAAGGAGTGCGCGTTGCGTTGGCAGTTGTAGCCGTAGAAGCGGTCGAAGCCCTGCCGGATGGGAGAGCCCGTCGAGTCGGTGGGGCCGAGGCCCCACTTGCCAAATCCGCCCGTGGCATAGCCGGCCTCTTGCAGGGACTCGGCGATGGTGACCGCATGGGCCGTGATCGGCCACTGGCCGGGGAACTTGCGTCCGTTCTTGGAGTCGCCGTTGCTACGGATCTCGGCATGGCCGAGGTGGCGTCCGGTCAGGAGCACGCAGCGGGCTGGCGCGCAAACCGGCGCACCGGTGTAGTGACGGGTGAAGCGGATTCCCTCCTTTGCGAGGCGGTCGAGGTTGGGAGTCTTGATTTTCTTCTGTCCGTAGCTCCCGAGTTCGCCCCATCCGAGGTCATCGGCGAGGATGAAGACGATGTTGGGTTTTGCCGCAGGAGTGGCGGCAGAGAGGGCGCACAGGATCGCGACGACCAACAGTCGGAGGGTGATCATGCGGAGTTGTTAGCTCCTGAAGGCCGGGAGGACAAGGGTGGCTTGTCGCAAGCCTCCTGAACTTCCGCCCTGGCGGGGAGCGATCCGCGCTTTCCGAGGGGAGAAATCGGATTACGGCTTCTTCTTGCCCTTCTTCTTTCCGAAGCCCGCTTTGCGGGTGTGTGCGATCGCTTCGGTGGCTGCGCCTTGATCGCCTTGTGATTTCATCCAGGCGTCCAATTTGTCGGAGAGTTCCTTCCTGACTGCTGAGAGGCTCGAGTTGGCGACCAGATTCTTCAAGCAATGGGGATCGGCCCGGACATCGTAGAGTTCCTCGGCGGGGCGGCTTTGGTATTTGGAAACCATCGCTTGGGCATGGGGATCGTTCTCCAGGGCCTTTTTCGTCCAACTGGTCCAGTAGTCCATTTTACCGCCTTTTTTGGTGACTGCATTGGTGAACCTGGTGTCGGGATGGAGATTGCGGATGTAGCGGTAGCGTTTCGAGGCGCAGCTCCGGATGCCGAAGGCCTCACTGCCATTGATGATGCCGCGAGTGGTGTGCAGTCCGTAGGTGTATTTCTTATGTTCCTTCGTCTTGCCCAGGAGGACTGGAAGGAAGGACTTGCCGTCAAGGTCCTGTGCGCTCGCTCCGGCCACTTCGAGAAAGGTAGGGGTCACATCGACATATTCGACCAAGGCCTCGGTGGTGGACCCTGGCTTCACCTTGCCGGGCCAGCGCGCGATCATGCCGGAAGCCACGCCCAGTTCGAAGCAAGTCCACTTGGCAAAGGGAAAGGAGGAGCCTTGCTCGGAGACCGCAATGACGAGGGTGTTTTCGCGGAGACCAAGGTCATCGAGGAGAGCCAGGAGTTGTCCGCATTGCCAATCGTAGAAGGTGATTTCGGCGAGATACTTCGAGTAGTGCAAGCGGGTTTCTGGAGTGTCGACCCACGAGGGCGGGAGCTTGAGGGACTCCGGCGGATAGGCGGACGGGTCGCCCTTGGTGTAGGGTGAGTGGGGCTCGTTGGAACAGGCGAAGAGGCAGAAGGGGGTGTCGGCGGCCTTGCTCTCCGCGAAGAGTTTCTTGAGATTGGCATAGAGCGGCTTGGTGCCCGGGCCGTCCTTGCGGAAGTCGGCGGAGTATTCGAAGGGAAAGGACTCCCGGGGCGAGATGTGGGTCTTTCCACTCAGGGCGACGCGGTAGTTGGCATCCTTCAGGTAGTGGGCAATCGACTTGGTGCCCGGATAGACGCAGGTGTGATTGGGCCAGGCACCCGATCTCACCGGGTAGAGACCGGTGTAGATGTTGTGACGGGTGGGTGAACACATGGGCGCGGTTTGGAAACAGCGCGTGAACTTGAGACCCTCCTTCGCCAGTTTGTTGAGATGGGGCGTCTTCGCCTGTCCCCCGTAGACCTCCATGTCGAGGTAGGTGCAGTCGTCTGCAATCATGAAGACGAGGTTGGGCATTTGCGCACCGGAGAGGACCAGGGCGCAGGAGAGTTGAAGCAAGAGGACGAGAGTTTTCATTGGTTTATGAGGGACGGGTGGTCTGTCAGAGTTGCTTGCGTTGATGGGCCATGACTTTTGCAAGGTCTTGCAGGATTTTTTGCATCTCTTCGCTCTTGGTGATGGCGGCCGAAGAGGCCTTGATCATTCTCGTGCTCACCTCTTCTTGTCGCGTTTTGAACTTATCCTGAAGGGCCGTCCCACTGTCTTTGTCCAGAGTGCCGATGGCCTCACTCCGCTTCCCAATCTCTTCAAATTGGGCTGAAAGCTGCTCGAGTTTCTTGCCCGCTTCTGCTGTAGAGTCCTTGTTCTCAACCGCTTCGAGAATGGCGGCCGCCTTCTCCATGAGCGCAAGGTGGTCCTTCATGATTGCCTCGTGAGTGTCCTCGCTGCTGCAGGAAGAGAGGAGGGAACCCAAGAGGAGGAGCGCGAGGAAGCCGGTGCCTTTGAGAACGCGAGTCATGCCGCACCCTCATTCTTGTCTCCGGTGGAGTCGAGGAGAAACCGTGCCCTACTTCGGGGCCGGAAGAAAGCGCACGGCATCGATGATGACGTGGCCGTTGGTGTTCGTGTTGGTGATGATGACCGAGGTTGGTCCGCCCAGTTTGTGAGTTCCCAACTTGTGGAACGAGCCCTTGGGAGATCCCGTTTTTTGATTCAGGGTGAAACTCTGGTTGTCTCCTTGGGAGGTGAGAGTGACGGGCACGTTGGTGGCGCGGTTGGAGTTGGCGACGGAGGCGGCCTGGACTTCATAGAAGCCTGGCTTGAGGATGGCGGTGAAGGTCGCCTTGCACGATCCGTCCCGCAGGTCGTTGTCGTGGAAGTAGCCATTGTGCACTCCGGCCGCGACACCCGATTTTTTCCACGGGCCTTCGAGCGTTGCCCTGCTGTCGTCGATGACGATGCCTTTCAGCGACTTGAGCGCGAGGTAGGTCTGGGGGGAGTCGAATTGCAGGGCCTGCCCGTCGGCGAGGAGGCGCTTGCGATAGATGTCGTAGTCGAGGTCCTGGACCGCGATCTTCTGATCGAGGCAGAGGGCTGCTGCGGTGGCCGCGGATTGGCCCAGGATCATGAAGACCGGTTCCATGCGGATGGAGCCGTAGGCGATATGTGAGGAGGAGAGGCACACCGGGACGAGGAGGTTTTCACACTCGGCCTTGCGGGGAATGATCGTGCCGTAGTCGATGGGGTAAGGGCCGCCGGGATTGACCTGGATGTCGCCTTCGTTGCGAACGAGTCCGTTTTTGTCGACGTAGCGTTGCACATTGTGCGAGTCCATATTGTAGGAACCCATGCCGATCGGGCGCGGGGTGGGTTTGTCGCGGCGGAGGTGGGGTTCGGTTTGCACCCAGTCCGAAACCATGCGCCGAGCTTCGCGGACATAGATCTGGTGGGGCCAGTTTCCATTGTCGGTGAACTCGTCCCTGGCGAGGCCCCACTGGTTCATCCTTTCCCTGATGTCCTTGGGCACCCGCGGGTCGTTGGCGAGAAACCAGAGGAGTCCCTTCTGGTAGGTCTCGTGCTCGGCGATGATCTCGCGACGCTTTGTGTAGGATCCATCCGGGTATTCGTAGTTGTAGCCGATATTGTCGAAGGAAAAGCCCCCGTGGTTGTTGGTGTCCGTCTTGCGGTTGGGGATGGGATCGAACTTGCGGAAGCCCTCCCTCGATCCGGTGAGGTAGTAGCGCAAGGCGAGTTCGTATTGCTTGGGATCATACCCCTTGGGCTTGGGCCAGGGGACGAGATTGGCGGGGTGGGTGGTCATGCAGGTGCGAAAACAGTAGGCCTGCACCCGGTGATCGCCGCTGAATTCCACGCCCGGAGACTCGCCGTGAATACGGGGAAGAAGGCCGGAGGCGGGGTCGCCCGGAATCAGGTAGGGATCGACTGGCTTGTTGAACTGGTGCGAGCGCGCGTGGCTAGTCTGCACGCCGTTGAGGGACTCTCCGTACTTGCTGTTGGGTTCGCGACCGATGGTGTAGCTCACCCCGGCGGTGGCCATGAGGTCGCCTTCGTAGGTGGCGTCGATAAAAATGCGTCCGGGGAAGGTGCGGCCGGATAGGGTCTTGATTGAGAGGATGCGTCCATTCTGCCTTTCGACCCCGTCCTTGCGATCGAGCCACTCGTCGCGGTGAACCTTGATGTCGTGCTCCTTGATGAGTTCCTCGAAAATATTTTCGGCGACATGGGGCTCGAAGATCCACATCGTGCGTTGCGTGCCGTCGATGGCGGCCGAACCCTGTCCCTTGTTTCCGTAATCCGAACGCGTCTCCCACTTCCAGGCCTCGTCGGAGTGATAGTGTTTCCAAACCCGGTGGTAGAATTCGCGAGCGAGCCCGCCGATGATTTCCTTCTTCCCGGAATCCGTCCATCCCAGTCCTCCGGCGGAGAGCCCGCCGAGGTGGGTGTCCGGGCAGACGATGACGACCGACTTGCCCATGCGCTTGGCTTGCACAGCGGAGATGACCCCGGCAGAGGTTCCACCGTAGATGACGACGTCGTGCGCTTCACCGGCGGTGAGATTGCTGAGAGTGAAACAGGAAATGAGGAACCGGGTGACGAGCGGCATGGCTGCTGGGAATAGTGGGACGGTCGGGACGTCGGTCAAGGCGACTCCGGACAAGTTTTCTCAAGTGAAAATCTTGGTTGCGACCTCGCCGGAGACATCAGTGAGCCGGAAGTCGCGGCCGCCGTGCGGATAGGTCAGCTGAGTGTGATCGATGCCCATGAGGTGGAGGATGGTGGCGTGCAGGTCGTGGATGGTGCAGCGATCTTCGATGGCATGGTAACCAAATTCATCGGTCTTGCCGTAGCGCAGTCCGCCCTTCACCCCGGCGCCAGCCATCCACATCGTGAAGCCGTCGGGATGATGATCGCGACCAATCGGGCCATTGCCTTCCTGGGTGGTGGGCGTGCGTCCGAACTCCCCGCCCCACAGGACGAGGGTGTCTTCCAAGAGTCCGCGAGCCTTGAGGTCCTGGATCAGGCCCGTGATCGGCTTGTCGATTTGCCCCACGTTGGCGGCGTGGCCCTGTTCGAGATGAGTGTGTTGATCCCACTGCTCGTTGTTGAACTTGAGTGAGTGGGCATGACTGACCTGGATGAAGCGAACGCCGCGTTCGGCAAGACGACGGGCGAGGAGGCATTCTCGACCAAAGTTCTCGGTCCTCGGGTCGTCCATCCCGTAGAGCTTCTTGGTTGCTTCGCTTTCGCCGGAAAGGTCGGTCGCTTCGGGAGCAGCCATCTGCATGCGGAAGGCAAGCTCGAAGCTGCGCATGCGGTCTTCCAACTCGCTCGTGAGCTCGCGGGCTGCGGGCTCGCTTGCGTGCATGCGGCGGAGAAATTCCAATTGGAGCGCCTGTTGCCTGCGGTTTCGGCGAGCATGGGTCATGTAGTGAAAGCGGGCGTCCTTGGCCGGGGTGTTGGGATAGCCGGGAGTGCCGAGAGGGACGCCCCCGTGTTCGGCCGGAAGAAAGGCGGGGCCGAAGTTGTTGGCGCCCCCATGAAGGGAGGTCGGACAGATGGTGACGAATCCCGGCAGATTGTTGTTCTCGGTCCCGAGTCCGTAGCTCACCCACGCCCCCATGCTCGGTCGGAGCAGGGCTTCGTCGCCGGTGTGTATTTTCATGCAGGCACCACCGTGCGAGACGTTGGTCTCGCACACCGAGTGCAGCATGCAAAGTTCGTCTGCGACCTTGGGAAGATGCTGCCAGAGCTCCGACATCCAGTGTCCACCCTGACCAACCTGGCGCAGTTCCCACGGGGGTTTGAGGAGATTGCCACGCTTGGCAAACTGGACTTTGCGTTCTGGGAAGGGGAGGGGTTTGCCGTTGTCCTTCGCGAGCCTCGGTTTGTAGTCGAAGAGGTCGACGTGGGAAGGTCCGCCGTGCATGAAGAGGAAGATCACGCGCTTGGCACGAGCGGGAAACTGGGCTGGGAGTTGCGCGGCGCCGACTTGTTCCCTGAGCAAGGTGTTGAGGGCAAGTCCGCCAAAGCCGAGCCCGATGCGATGGAGCGCGTCGCGGCGGGTCAGGGAGGCGCTGGGGCGCAGATCGATCATCGCAGGTAGAGAAAATCGTTTGATATCAGGAGGGTGTGGCAAAGCAGGGACCATCCCTCGTCGTCCCCGCCGGCTCGTTGAAGGAAGTCGCGGGCCCACTTTCGTTGCACCTCGTCGGGGGGCGCCGCGAAGAGACGGAGGTGAAGTTCCTCCAGCGGATCGGAGTGGGAGCGGATCGCGGTCGCGAGTTGGTCGGCCATTGTGACGAGAAAGGGACTGTTGAGCATGAGGAGCGCTTGAGTCGCCACCGTGGTGTTGGTTCGGCGTCCGATCGGTGCGGTCGAGTTGGGGAAGTCGAGGAGGGTGAAGAGTTCGTAGAGGTGGGAGCGCACGACCGGAAGATAGACACTGCGATGCGGATACTTTTCGTAGGTCTGGCGATTTCGGGCGAGGTCTGCGGGCGAGGGGTCCTGGAATTTGACTGCCGGGGGTGGCCCGGAGGGGGCCTCTCGATGGAGTCCACCGGACACCGCGAGAACGGCATCGCGAAAGGTTTCCGCTTCCATGCGGCGGATCGTGCGGCCTCCGGGTCGGGAAGCCATGCGGTAGGTGCTGGAAAGCATGAGGCGGCGATGGAGGTTTTTCATCGACCAGCCGTCGGACATGAATTGCCGGGTCAGGTGATCGAGCAAGGCGAGATCGCGGGGCGGCGTGCCCGTCGTCCCGAAATTGTCGGGCGTGGCCACCAGGCCTTCTCCGAAGTGCCAGTGCCAGAGGCGATTCACGATCACGCGCGCGGCGAGGGGGTGCTCCGGGGCGGTCATCCAATTCGCCAGTTCGAGGCGTCCGCTTTGGGTGGTGAGGCGGGCCTCGCTGGATGGGGCGCCGATCGCGGTAAGAAATCCGCGTGGCACTGAATCACCAAGGTCGTTGGGATTACCACGGATATTGAGTCGGGCATCGGCAATTGTCCCCTCGGTCACCGCCATCGCCTTGGGATGGCCACCTTTCTGTTCTGCTTGCAGTCTGCCACGCTCCTCCTGGAGCCTGGCATGTTCTGCGCGCACTTGGTTGGCCCGTTCGGGAGTGCTCACCGGGATGAGCCTGATTTTGTCGAGGTGGGACATCATGGGCTCGGATTCGATGCGCAGGACGCGCTTGCCCACGGTAAGTTCAAGCTGTCCTTCATGGTGCCAGCGTTGATTCTCGGGCAACCATCCTCCCGTCACCTCGGTGAGGGCATTCTCGACGGCGACCTTGCCATCCAGGAGAACGCGTCCGGGGCGGGCGTTGGCGGCGGCGTAGCGGAGGGTGAGGAAGTAGGTGCCGGCACTCTTGATCGTGACGTCATATTCCGCGAAGTTCTTCTGGCCTCCTGGATCAGAGATGATGCCGATTCCGTCGCCGTACTTTTGCCGGTCCACGATGACATTGCCGCGGACGTGATCTTCTGCTTCCCACTCCATGGCGCGGCTCTTGTCGACAAACTGCTCGAGCTTCCTGGCGCTGGCGGTAATTTTTTTGGTGAGAGTCTCGATCTCGGCCGCGCGCTTTTTCGCCGCGGCCACCGCATCCGGAAAGAGGAGTTCGCGGTTTTCGATCGCGGTGCTGTGGAAGATTCCGGCCAGCGCGTAGTAGTCGCGTGCGGAAATGGGATCGAATTTGTGGTCGTGGCAGCGGGCACAGCCGAGGGTGAGGCCGAGGAAGACGCGTCCCATGGTGTCGATCTGTTCGTCCACGATATCGGCGCGTTTCTTGACCTGGTCTTTCTCGGCGAGAATCTTGGTGCCGATGGCGAGGAAGCCGGTGGCGGCGATGCGCTCCGCGCTGGCCGGGGTCATCAAGTCGCCTGCGAGTTGCTCCCGGACAAATTGGTCGTAGGGCAGGTCGCGATTGAGGGCCGCGATGACCCAGTTTCGATAGCGCCAGGCGAGAGGATAGGGGTGGTTCTCGTCTCCGCCATTGGAGTCGCCGTAGCGGGCCAGGTCGAGCCAGTGGCGACCCCAACGCTCACCGTAGTAGTACGAGGCGAGGAGTTCGTCGATGACCTTGCGGTAGGCGGTCGGGGACTTGTCTGCGAGGTAGGCGCGAACCTGATCGGGGGTGGGGGGAAGCCCGATCAAGTCGAAGTAGGCGCGGCGAATGAGAATCCGCTTCCCTGCCGGGGGCACGAGGGGGAGTTGCTGTTCCTCCAACCTGG
>Ga0302119_10000220_pt1 | contig 24864 bp, 19 predicted proteins | sample AG5_Tmax_MG_FD_203114 | JGI IMG/M metagenome (GOLD analysis project Ga0302119, IMG submission 203114) | Marine microbial communities from Western Arctic Ocean, Canada - AG5_Tmax | ecosystem: Environmental > Aquatic > Marine > Oceanic | place: Canada: Western Arctic Ocean | collected 2017-10-01 | reverse complement strand
GTTGCCGAAGAACCCGTCTGAGAAGTCGGATCATCCCATTCATACATATATGGAGCGGTGCCACCCAACACGGCTGCACTGACCCATCCATCAGCGCAGGAATCGCACGCAGGATCCACACCAAATAGAGAAACAGTTAAGGTGTCCGGCTCAACAACTGAGGCAACTGCTGTAGACGTGGCACCGACAGCGTCAGTCACCATAACAGTGTACGAACCAGGGCATAGCATTGTCGCCATGGCTGTTGTTTGGGCTGCAGGATCATCCCATAAATAGGTATAAGGAGGAGTGCCACTTATTCCAGTCACATCTGCCGCCCCATCACAATTACCAGCACATGATACTACATCAATACTTAAAATACTAGCAATTACCTGATCTCCAAGCTTAAAGTTTGCACTCAGCACATTACCTGCAGGCCCATCAGTTTCCATTTGCAACACAGGATAATCTTCTCCATTAGTATACCACTGATAGTTATAAACTGTATCAACCGCTGGATTCGGCACTCCAAGGAGATTAGGGTCAATTAACTGCCACTGGCCGAATGTAATAATCGGGTCACGTGCCATTATACTATCATAGGTGATCTCCATCGTAAATTGCCGGAGTGCCTGATAAGTTCCCGAAGGCGTGGTCACCGGCCCATAGGCATCTATTGTTGAGGTTAAGAAACTTCTGTGATTGATACCTACTGAATCAATAGGAGCATCGATAGCAACACCCGCAAACTTTAAGTTATAGGCGGAAGTATCCGTAAATGCAGACCCATCAGTAGAAGGAAATTCTACCAGCGTCTGCCCTGGTGAATACACAAGGCTCAGGGGAGTTCCCATTCCAAAAAAGTCCGTAGCGACTCCTTCAAAAAAAACACCTGAAGAGTCTGTCTGCAAGTAAGCGATAAACTGATCATTGTCAGTTGCAAGAGTCGAAGCCGGAAAATCGGCTGCACTCGTAGTTGCAGCTGGATCAACGTAATTAATGGCCTCCGTGTAATCCAGCTGAAGATCTGAATAATCCCAGGTTTGGCTGCCAGTGCCCCCAACGGTTGTTCCCATTGGCACAATTGAATCATACACATTTGTTATAGTATCCCCGATTGACGCAAAATCCGCCAAAGTAATTGTGATTTGTCCCTGGCTGGATGTGGCGCATATAACCAGTATTGTCATCACCGCACCCATTCTCCATTTTTTCATATTCTATGCTTTTTGTTGTTCATACCAAATATAAGATTCATTTAATAGTATTTCAGTTTCATCGACCGCAAAATACTACCTTTGCTAGTGTTCTAAATTGGATTTCCAATCAGGTAAACCAGATACTGGCGATGTTCAAAGGCATTTCTTTAGGTGTACGGTCATATTTCAAAGCACATGACTTCATCAAGCAACACAAGCTATGGGGCTACGTTGTTGCTCCAGGGCTGGTCAACCTGCTGTTGTTTACAGCAACACTACTCATAGGGTGGCATTATTCTGATGAGCTCACAATATATTTTCTTGAACTTTTTGGCATGACCGATCCTGAGGAAGGAGCCTGGGGTTGGATAAATAAAATACTAAGGTGGTTCTTTATGCTCTTTTTTCGGCTGTTATTCCTGGCCTTCTATCTATACTTATATAAGTATGTCGTCCTGATCATCCTGTCACCTGTACTGGCCCTTCTTTCAGAAAAGGTAGATGGTTTGCTCACAGGCCAAGAGTTCCCCTTTGTCATGAAGCGCTTCGTCAAGGATGTATTGCGTGGAGTGACATTGGCTTTAAGGAATCTGGTCATAGAATTCAGCATACTCTTTGGACTCTTTCTCCTCTCCTTTATTCCAGTACTAGGTTGGATTATCCCATTCCTTATGTTGGCAGTAGAATTTTTCTTCTTTGGTTTTTCAATGATTGACTATTCTAATGAAAGAAAAAAAATGACAAAGGGAGAAAGTACTAGGTATGTCATGGCCAATAAATCACTTGCAGTTGCTAATGGAGGCGTATTTCATTTCCTATTGCTCATACCTGTCATTGGTATCATGATCGGACCTACCTATGGTGTAGTGGCAGCAACACTTGCAAACCATGAAACAAGTACGTTAACCCCAACACACCCTCTCCCATGCTAAAGGTAATTGCGGTTAAATACTTAAATACCTTACCATTTGTACATGGGATTGAAGAATCAGGATTGCTAAATGAATTTATCCTTGAGCTTGAAATCCCTTCGATATGTGCTCAGAAGCTCGAAAATGGCCAAGCAGATATTGGACTGGTACCCATTGCTGCGCTAGACAAGCTAGAGGGTTACCACGTATTCAGCGACTTCTGCATAGGCGCTGAAAAATCAGTTGGGTCTGTCCTTTTAGTAGCCCAAAAACCAATGAACGAATTGAAGGAAATATACCTGGACTATCAGTCAAGAACCACTAATTCTTTAATTCAAATAATATACAATAAATACCTGGATAACAATCCATTATGGATTAATAGTACTTTAGGATTTGAGCGATCTATTGGTGGAACAACTGGTGGAGTAATCATCGGTGATCGCGCCCTTATGCTAGCCGACCAATTTGAATACAAGTACGATATAGCCTCGCTGTGGAACAAATACACCAACCTCCCTTTTGTCTTTGCTTGCTGGGTGGCAAAAACTTCGATCCCCCATGAAACCCTGGTGCAATTCAACAAGGCTATCTCCTGGGGAGTTGCACACAAGCATGACGCGGCTGGCAATTCAGATATTGGTATTGATGTAAAACACTACCTGGACAACTGCATCAGTTATGAGCTGGATTATAGAAAGAGGGAGGCAATGGAATTGTACCTAGATGAATTGCGAGCATTGCACCTAGCCGAGTGATGTATCACCTGGCTTATCAGGAAGTTCTGGATTTCCAAATCCACATTAATTGTTATATTTATTGTAGAATAGGCCAGCTTAGCTATATCTTTGCAAGCGTATTTTTCCACCATCCATTATCATATTAATACCTACTCGAATGAAAAAATTAGCTGCATTAGCCCTTCTACTCACCTTCGTTTCCATCACTGTAGCTGAGACGCCTGCTCTTCAGACCTCGTTGAAGGACAAGTTGAAGCAGATTAAAGCCCAGATGAAGTATCAAAATGAAGACTATAAAGCGGCACTCAGATTGTATCGAGATATTTATTTGAATGAATCAGAGAGTGCCCTCATTAACTATAGGATTGGTCAGTGCCATCTCGCCCTGGGAAGTGTGGATGAAGCATTAGAGTATTTCGAAAAGTCCTATACACTGGACAATTACCTGCATGGAATCCACTCCTCTCTCGGGCAGGCATATCATCTTAAAGGAAATTTGAACCGCGCTGTGGAAGAGTATAATAAGTACAAGGCCACACTTTCAGAAAAGCAGTTATCAAAAGATGATGTGCGATTGCACCTAGCACAATGTGCCTATGCGAAAACGCTGATGGCTAAGCCTATTAAAGTGAGCATTAAGAATATGGGCAGCAATATCAACTCTGAATATCCCGACTATGCACCTTCGATTTCTTTAGATGGAACAACATTTATATTCACTTCACGCAGGTCAGACACAAAGGGAAAAGGGCGGGACAATTATGACCATGGATACTATGAAGATGTTTACGAATCAACCTATGACGAGTCAACCGAAACCTGGTCGAAAGCTGAAGGTATCAAAGGCAGGGTGAATACTGTTTTTCATGATGCCAGCATGAGCATTTCTCCAGATGGTACTGAAATTTTTGTATATCGGAATGCTCCTACCACAACGAAGAGTGGTGATATCTATGTGTCACGTAAAGGGTCAACAGGCAAATGGGCTAAGCCCAAACCTATGCCACAAAAGACGATTAACACCTCATATTTCGAGAGTTCAGCCTGTCTTACAGCGGACGGCAATATGCTGTATTTTGTCAGTGAAAGAAAAAAGGGATACGGACATGGCGACATATATAGAAGCAAGAGAATTTCCCAGTCTGAATGGAGTCCAGCAGAGAATCTGGGACCCGTAATCAATACCGATAAAGACGAAATTGGAGTGTTCATCCATCCTGATGGAAAGACCTTGTTTTTCAGCTCAAAAGGCCATAAGTGTATTGGTGGCTATGATGTATTCAGAACTACGTTGGTTGATGGAAAGTGGTCCCAACCAGTTAATCTAGGCTATCCTATCAATACAACTGGTGATGATGCACACTTTGTCATGACAACTGACAATCAAACGGGATATTATACCAGCTTGCGATCAGATGGATTTGGAGAAAAAGACGTGTACGAGATCAACTTTGAAAAGTATGATGTGGTTAAGGGTGTAGAGGTTAAAGAGAAAGAAAGCCATCCGCTGGCCATACTGAGAGGCACCGTAACGGACAACCAGATCCTTCAAGGAGTGAAGGGCAAGATCTATGTTATAGACCGTGGAACGAATGAAATAGCGGGCTCCACTACTACAGACGAGAATGGAAACTATTTTATTATAGTACCAGGCAATATAGAGTATGATGTAGGGTTCAGCAATGAGAAGTTCAATAACACCAAGGTAAAGGTTAAATTGGCAGCTGACGACAATAGTACACTTACCACGGTAAAGAACCTTGAAGTGGAACGTAAGGAAAAACTGATCTTTGTAAAACCAGAATTGTTTGAAGTACAGAATATCCTGTTCAAGCTCGCGAGTGCACAACTTGAAATTAGTGAAGACTCTAAGAAACAACTAGATGAGGTCATTAAGCAGTTAGAGACCGCTCCGGGCTTTAAGATACAGGTACACGGCCACACTGATGATATGGGTAAGGAGAAATACAATCTTGAGTTATCTCTAAAAAGAGCAGATTTCATCGCTCAGTATATAGAAAATAAGGGTATTGATCCAGTTCGCCTGGTTGTTGTAGGGTTTGGTTCTGATCACCCGATAGCATCAAATACTACTGAAGAAGGACGATCCAGCAACCGAAGAGTGGAAGTAAAGTTGATTGAAAACTGAAGCTTACCGGTATACCCCTATTCTTGAGCACCTCCTTTTTTGGTCCAGGTAATGCCATCGAGAACTTTTTGCACGTGATTTTCGAACTCCCTTAACTCATCGGGACCACCTACCCTATTCATAATGGTCTTTTGCTGTCCATTAAAGTGCATTGTAGTATAGGTCGTAGGGAAATCAGTAACGGGGCTATCATACTCGTTTTCAAACCTGAAGTAATCTACTGTACGTGCTAGATGGCGAATGGACTTTAGCGCATCGGGGCTCAATCTCCCCGTGTACGATCCCACATTCTCAACGAACCTCTTCCCTTCGTATACAACATAGCCGCTATTGTAAATATCTGCTGCATATATTGGGCACTGACCATAACAAGGAGTTTTGCGAATGGTTAAATACAATGTGTCAACTGCCCTCGTTGCCTCGGCAGCCTTGATCATTGAGCTATCAAGCTTTATCAAATCTGTATTGATCCTTAACGGCTCAGTCAACACTACCTTTCTGGAAGTCTCCTCAGACACCGTTTGTGATGTCTTACATGAGGCAAAAGCTGCCACCAGAAACATTGCGACTATATATGTTGTTGAAGTTTTCATAATTTTATATTGTGCTTTGATAGAACAGAAGAAACCTTATATACTGATTATATTGACAATCGCCTCCGTGAAAATATTAAGGGTATGAAAATCAAATACTGCGAGCTTCATATGCACTATCTAGTTCTCTTTAAAGCTACAAGCTGACAATTACCTTGCCAACTACTAAAAACCGGACTATCCTTTATAGCCTCGCTCCTTGGCCATCTTCTCTAACTTCTTTTGAAACTTTGACTTGGGAGAAGCTGGTTTCTTTTTGTGATGCTGTAATTTCTTTAATATAGCTTCCTCATCTACAAACCTTCGCATCAGGTATTGTTGGCCAAAAGTGATCATGGTAGCTATGAAATAGTAGTAGCTCAGTGCAGCGGCAAAACTGTTAAAAAACCCTAGGAACATAATGGGCATCATGTACATCATGATTTTCATCTGTGGCATCTGCATCTGACCACCACCACTCATTTCTGCATTCATTTTCACAGACAGTAGAGTAGCTAAAGTCATAAGAAGTGTGAATAAACTGATATGATTCCCATACACATCGCTAAGCCCCCATATATATGGTTCCCAGCTGTAGATGGAATCATACGAGGACAAATCAGTTGCCCACAGAAACTCCTGCTGGCGCAGCTCAATAGATGAAGGAAAAAACCGGTACATAGCGATCAGAATGGGAAATTGCACAAGCATAGGCAGACAGCCGCCGAGTGGATTCACACCAGTCTTCTTGTACAACGCCATTACCGCCTGCTGCTTCTTCATCGCATCTGCTTTATCCGGGTACTTTTCATTGATCTCATCTACCTGTGGTTTCAATACCCGCATTTTAGCAGTCGACTTGTATGACTTGTACATAAGGGGAAACAGCAACATCTTGATCAGAATAGTCATTATCAAAATGATGATCCCATAACTTCCAATCACCTTCCCAAGCCAGTCAAAAACCGGAATAATCAAGCCAATGTTTACCCAGCGGAATATCCCCCACCCCAAAGGAATTACCTGCTCATAGGCCATACCATACTCTTTCAAACTGTTGTAATGATTTGGCCCGAAGTAGAAATCCATTACAAATGTCTCATCCCTTTCATGGTTATATGGAATCCAGAAATTGGCCTTCATCTGTTTAACAAATTCTTCGTCCTCTTCGTCCGTGAGTGTTTCCAGCGTAGTAGGTGTTTCAAAATTGGTTTCGGCAGTTAATATCGAGGAGAAAAATTGCCCTTTGAATGCTACCCAGCTAACTTCTGTTGTCAGTTTTTCCTTTTCATCACTTGTTTCAGACAAATAGTCAACCTCATCATCCAGATACTTATAGTAAATGGTAGCATTAATGCGCTCATTCTTGAGACTTTTCTCCTGTCGGGGTGCATAAATACCCCAATCAAAAGAAACTGCGCTGGTGTTGGAGGCTATTGCCCCTTGCACCTGCTGGAAATTCATTCTAAAATCCAGATTAAATGAATTGCCCGCAAGGGTATATTGGTATTCGATGTAACTATCATCATCTGCATAGAGGCGCATTCCCAATGTTTTGGCATTGGTACCTTCTACTTGAAATGAACTACCATGCGCTTCAAAATATCGCTCTTGCGTCATGATCTTCTCTGTGCCTGCAAAGAAGGTGGTATTGAATACCGTAGAATCCCCCCTAAAGAGATACAACGGCATTGAATCATGCGTCTGATAGTCCTTGAGTTCCACATCCCTAATCAACCCACCCTTACTGCTAATAGTTATCTTAAGCTGCTCATTCTCAATTGTGTACAATTTCTCTTCCCCATATTTGGCTTTTTCAAATAAACCATACGTCTTTGTCGAATCAGGCAAAGGTGACGTAGTCAGACCAGGGTCTGGGGTCATGGAAGCAGAAGCACCTACATTTAACTGGACCGTATTAGTAGCACGTTTTTCCTGCTCTGCTGCCTGTGCTATTTGTACAGCTATGGTGGAGTCCTGTCTATCCTTGGCTACCTGAATTTGTTCAGGGGAAGGCCTGTTGAAGTAACTCCCCACAAGAAGAATGAGGAAAATGAGTACAATCCCAATGATTGAATTAATATTGGCACCTCCTTTGTCCTCAAGCATAACGGTAGAAAAATATCTGTAACTTAATTAGCAACAGTTTTACTGAACTCAATAGCTGCCTCAATAAAGTGCACAAAGAATGGATGTGGATTGGCCACTGTACTCTTGTATTCAGGATGAAATTGAACACCTACAAACCAGGGATGTTCAGCCAGCTCAACTATTTCAACCAAGCCACCTTCTGGATTAATTCCCGATGCCCGCATCCCGGACTTTTCAAAATCTGCCAGGTATTCATTGTTAAATTCATACCGGTGACGGTGCCGTTCATTGATCACATCTTGCTTGTAACTAGCCTTAGCCATCGATCCATCTACTAACTTACAGTCATAAGCGCCCAGCCTCATTGTGCCACCTTTGCGCATTACTTTTTTCTGCGTTTCCATAATATCAATCACAGGATTCGAGGTCTCTGGATTAATTTCAGTTGAATGCGCATCTTCTAAGCCAAGCACATTCCTTGCATATTCAATGACCGCACACTGCATTCCAAGACAAATCCCAAAAAATGGAACGCCATTTTCTCTTGCGTATTTGATCGCCGTTATCTTTCCTTCTACACCACGCTCTCCAAAACCCGGAGCAACCAGAATGCCATTTAACCCTCCTAAGAGCTCAGTAACGTTGTCTTCATTGATGTCTTCAGAGTGGATTCTTACCAGATCGACTGAACAATCATTGGATACCGCCCCATGGATAAATGACTCTGCAATAGACTTGTATGCATCTTTCAATTCCACATATTTCCCTATGAGGCCTATTCTAACTTCTCTTTTAGGATTCTTTAATTTATCTACAAAGGCACTCCAACCATCTAAATCCGGTTCTGGTCCCAATGGCATAGACAATCTACTCAAAACAACTTTGTCCAGTTCCTCTTTCTTCATCAACAATGGCACTTCGTAAATGGTTTCTGCATCAATGGATTCGATTACCGCTTCCTTCCTAACATTACAGAACAGGGCAATCTTCCTTTTAATATCAATATTAAGGTGCCGCTCAGTACGACACACAAGTATATCTGGCTGCACACCTGCTTCCAGGAAGGTCTTAACTGAATGCTGTGTTGGCTTGGTCTTCAACTCCCCTGAAGCAGCAAGATACGGTATCAGTGTCAGGTGAATTACGAGGCAATTTTCCTTGATTTCCCACTTCATCTGACGAACGGCTTCTATATACGGAAGTGATTCAATATCACCAACTGTACCTCCTATTTCTGTGATCACAAAGTCAAACTCGCCATCCTCTCCCAGGAGCTTTACCGAACGCTTAATCTCATCTGTAATATGCGGAATTACCTGCACGGTCTTACCCAAATACACACCTTCACGCTCTTTGTTGATAACGGACTGGTACACCCTTCCCGTTGTTATATTATTGGCCTGAGAGGTGGTGATGTTAAGAAAGCGCTCGTAGTGGCCCAGGTCTAGATCTGTTTCTGCACCGTCATTTGTCACATAGCATTCACCATGCTCATATGGATTCATGGTACCCGGATCAATATTGATATATGGGTCCAGCTTTTGGATAGTCACCTGGTAACCTCTTGCCTGTAGCAACTTAGCCAATGAGGCGGAAATAATTCCTTTTCCTAAAGATGAAGTAACACCCCCAGTTACAAATATGTACTTTGTATCAGACACCAAATAATTGCTTAAAGACCCGCAAAATTAGGAAATATTACCCAATTAGTTGTAGATAAAGATGCACATGATACCGGATAAAACCTTAATAAACTAGAATGTGAGACTCACGCCTGCAGTCGGTAGCAAGGGAAGTTGATCAACTCTTTTGTAACGTGCCCTGTCAAAATAAAAGATATTCTGTCGATTGTAGACATTAGTAACACTAACAACTGCCTCAAGCGTTGAATTTTCAGATAGCTCAAACTTTCTCTTGACCGTCAAATCCATCCTGTGATATGAAGGAAGCCTACCATCGTTAAGCGTGCCATATATGTATCCAATCTGTCCATTTTCTGTAGTATAGTCGGTATTGACACCATCACTGAACAAATACTTCTCAAAAACGCCCTGTGTTTCAGTAAAAGGGAATCCAGACCCAAAATTCCACCGAATATCAGCCTCCCAATTCAAGTCACGGCCAAAAGTATAAGAGGACACAATGTTCGCATTGTGTCTTCTATCAAAATGAGGATTATAATTGACCTTGTTACCATTGACATCAGTGAGAACATCATCATAACGAGTAACATACCCTAGTGTATAGACCACCCAGAGGTACCACCGTTTCCTATCATACTTTAACAAAAAATCCCCTCCGTAAGCACTACCCCTCTCTATAATAAAATCTTTCTTCTGATAATCTGGCTTTGTCGCATATTCCGGAGAATCATCGTAGAGTTTATTGCGGTTGATATTAGTGAGCTGGTTGAAGAATTTGTAGTATCCCTCAACGTTGATACTGATATAATTAGAAACATCGTACTCAAAACCGAGGATGGCGTGTCTTGCTTTCTGCAAAGCATGCGTCACTTCCCTGCCATCAAACTCATTCTGCAAATCCTCTGGTCCACTAAGAAAGCCATAGAACAAGTTCACGACATCACGGTCAGATACCGCAGAGATCAAATTTTGGGAAAAGAAACCACCAGCAAACTTTACACGCAGTTTATCTGAGATATTGTATTTCAGGCCCAATCTGGGTTCAGGAGACAATGTAGACAATGATGCGTAATAATGCGCCCGGAAGCTAAATTCAATTAAGAGTTTATTAATTATCTTCTTGTATTTAAGGTACCCTGCCAACTCTGTAGTATGATCAACCTGCCAAATGCGCCTGTTTACCTGGTTATAAAAAGTAAAATCTGTATTAAACCCAAGTACTTGTATTCCATATTTCAGTTCATCCTTGCCTAGAAAATAAGTAAAATCCAGGCCCATATTAAAGCCCGATATTGCACTGCTTCTTTCACCAATATCAGAGTTTAGTTCCTGTAAGGTTATACCATATTTGGAATATGAAAAATTACCCTCCACCAGAATTGGCGTGTTGGATGGAACCAAAATAAACCGGCTTCCGAAGCCGGCAGAATTCCAGTGCAAGTCTGATACTTCCTGGTAACTCACACGATCATCAAATGAGAACCCAAAGAGGTTGACCTTGCTCCCTCTATTGCCATTAAAGGACACCTTTCCATACAAATCCGTGAACGTGTAAGGGAGCCCTTCCCCGTAGTTTCCAGCAGAGGCATTGTCCAGCCACCTACCGGTGACATCGTTCATCCAATCACTATACAATACCTTGGAAGACTGTTTTAGATAAGAGTGCTTTGCTGAAAAAACATAAGTGGAACTGCTATTTGAACCTTCTTTAAACTTCTTAATTGGGCCTTCCAGCATCAACTTTGAAGCAAATGGATTAGTGGAAATTTTACCCGCCATATTATTTCTATTTCCATCTCTGGTAGTAATATCCATTACTGAAGAAATACGTCCACCATATTCTGCATTGAATCCACCCGTATATACGTCAGCACTTCTAATAAGGTCAGCATCAAAAACTGAAAAAAGCCCTATTGAATGAAACGGATTATAGATCACCATCCCATCTAGCAACACCTTATTCTGTATGGGTGACCCGCCCCTGATGTAAAGTTGTCCTCCCTGATCACCTGTAAACACAACACCAGGAAGCACTTGAAGATATTGAGCAAGATCCGGATCTCCGCCTATTGTTGGTATCTGCTTTATTTGTTTCGGTGTAATCTTGATAACCGATGTCTGTATTTCAGTTTTACGGGCCTGATGTTCAGCAGAGATTTCAACAACCGCCAGATTAATCTGTGACTTCTGAATATTCAAAAGCTTATTTGCAATCTTGCCCGCTTGCACTGTTATGGGAAATTGCAAGGTATCATAACCAAGGTACGTTACTGTCAAAGTGTAGTCTCCTACAGGTACCTTGGATATTACGTAATGTCCGTTAACATTGGTAGATGCTCCGTAAGTGGTTCCCTTGAGGTACACATTGGTAAAAATGATGGGTTCTCCACCATCCTTATCATAAACAAACCCACGAATTATACCAGTTTGAGACAATACAGTAACGGCACTTACCAGCAACAGGACAAGACTTACACAGATAATTCTTAGAGGCTTTTTCATTCACTTTTCAAATTCAGGAAGCAAATATATAGAATCACCGACTAATACCCTATGCATTAATCAAGACAGAAAATATGGCAAAATTCCATAGTATAGCAATGCTAAAGACCACCCAATGAAAGAATATATTCAAACTCATTTTTGGCAACAGGCATTACCGACAACCGAGACTGCCTGATCAATGCAATATTTTCCAGTTTGGGATCAGACTTAATTTGTTTCAGGGTAACAGAAGACTTTAACGCCTTAACCGGTTCAATATCAACTGCCACCCATCGATCATCATCAGTGGTCGGATCCTGATAGCTCTCCCTGATAACTCGAGCAAACCCCACAACCTCAAGGCCTTCATTGCTATGATAGTACAATACCAAATCACCCACCTTCATCGCATTCAGATGCACACGTGCTGCATAATTGCGGACGCCGTCCCAGTACGTCCATTGGTCCTTAACCAATTCGTCCCAGGAGTATTTGAAAGGTTCTGACTTGACGAGAAAGTAATTCATGGCGTGGGTTCAATTTAGTGTAAAATCTTGTAAACCAATTCTTTTACGAGTTCATCTCCGCTAGCACTCACATTCTCAACTCCTTTTGAACGCATATCGTATATCCTAAGATTTTCTATTACGCCCTCAAGTTGTGCTGGCTGATAATTTCTTGCGGCAATTTCATACTCGCTTACAAAATAGGGACTGACTTTCAGCATAGATGCAACATTGTTCCTTGATTTATCTGGCAACTTATGATACACCACCAATTTACTGAAATATGAAGCAAGAGAGGATATAGTCAATACGGCCGGGTTGCCGCTGGGATTAGAGGCAAAATAATTAATAATCTGATTGGCCTTGACCACGTTCCTGGTGCCCAGGGCCTTTTGCAATTCGAAGCGATTAAACTCCTTGGATATTCCAATATTGGCTTCAATATGGTCCGCGTTAATCTCCGATCCTTTTGGAATGTTAACCATTAATTTCTCCAACTCCTTGACAATCGTACCAAGATCAGAACCAAGGTATTCCGTCAGCATGACCAAGGCAGGAGGTGTGATTTTATAATCATATTTACTCAAATGCGCACTTATCCAACCCTGGATCTTATTCTCATAGAGTTTTTTGGATTCAAACAACACCCCATTCTTCGCTACATCCTTAGTGAATTTCTTTCTGCGGTCCAGCTTCTTATACTTGTAACAAATAACCAGAATGGTAGATTTAAGTGGCTTCTCCAAATAGTGTGCTAGGTTCTCAATATTTTTTATTGTCTGAGCTTCCTTTATTATCACCACCTGGTGATTGGCCATCATAGGGAAACGCTTGGCTTCTGCAATGATACTATCCACATCAATATCACGACCGTAAAGTACAGTTTGGTTAAACCCCTTTTCTGCTTCATCAAGGACATGTTCCGCTATATAGTCAGATATTTCATCGATAAAGAATGACTCTTCCCCCGTGAGAAAGTAGTACGGATGATATACCTTGTTTTTGAGATCTGAGATAATCTGTTCGAAAGTCATATTGCAGGAAATTACGCCTGTTGCGAAAATACAAATTGTTAAATCTTCTTCCCACTACAAATTTGTACATTCGCTATACATGGACAAGCTCAATTTTCCGACATATGCATTTAGGGTAAAGGGCCATGAAGATGAAAAGAAAATCTTCGATGACGTGCGGAAAAAATATATTGCCCTTACCCCGGAAGAATGGGTACGCCAGCATATTGTGAGATATCTAATCAAAGAAAAGAATTACCCAGGAAGTTTATTTGCGATTGAGACCGGCACAAAATACAACCGAATGGCTAAGAGAACAGATATTGTCGTGTATAATCCTGATGGGCATGTAGTTTTGCTGATAGAATGCAAGGCGCCTGGTGTAGCTATCAATCAAAACCCATTTAATCAAATCGCTATGTACAACAAGGAACTACGTGGTAAATTTCTGATCGTCACCAATGGAATTTCACACTATTGCTGTGAGATGGATTACGTGAACGGCGACCACAAATTTCTTGAAGACATACCTGATTATGATTCTATTTGAATAAAGACAAAACCTTGAATCATTTTACGCGTATATAATTCATCGCCACACATATAATAATAGACCCCGAATGAAGCTCAGACTCTTTATATTGTTTACTACAGGCCTATTTCATTGTTCTGCAATGGCCCAATCAACGGCAAAACGCCTGAACAATACAGTAATCTTTAAGGTAAAACCGGCATACCGATCACTTTGTGATGTGAACAGGATTGAATATGAACCGCTTGGCAACCTCATAGCTACATTAGGCACTTGCAAACTCGTCAAGATCTATCCTCTTCATCATCCACCTAAAACAAAATACAACCTCGATGGGTTGGAGCTTGCAGACCTCAGCATGATCTATCAATTAACTTATACCAAAGAAGTGCTGCTTGAAAAAGTAATACAGAGGGTTTTGAGTTTTGAAATCATCGAATATGCCCAACCTCATTATCTCCCGAAACCATTATATACCCCTACAGATGATAGTGCCAGTCTTGCATCACAGTATCACCTGAGTACTATACGGGCTTATGAAGCATGGGATATGATCAAAGGTGATTCAAACGTAGTGATTGGGATTACAGACACTGGCATAGATACAGCCCACGTGGATCTGAAAGGTAATATCAAATACAATGAAGCTGACCCGCTTGATGGAGTGGATAATGACAATGATGGCTATATTGACAATTATCGTGGATGGGATATGGCAGATTGGGATAATGACCCAACCAGCACTGGCATCTACTGGCATCATGGAAGTGCTGTAGCAAGCCTTGCAGCGGCATCGACCGACAATGGAATACATGGGGCAGGTGTCGGCTTTAATTGCAAGTTCCTCCCAATAAAGGTCAGCACCAATCTGAATGGAGAATTCTCTGCTGCGTATGAAGGGATTGTTTATGCCGCTGACCATGGCTGCCAAATCATCAACTGTTCATGGGGAGGTGTAGATGCTGTCGGGCAATATGAACAAGACGTTATTGACTATGCCACTTTGAACAAGAACGCCCTGGTAATAGCAGCGGCTGGTAACGACGGCACCGAATCACCCTATTATCCGGCGTCTTTGAATTACGTTCTCAGTGTTGGGGGTACAGATGCCAATGATGTGAAATTTAATGTCCCTGCAAGTGCAAGTTCAACTTACGGGTCATTTTTAGACTTATGCGCGCCCGGAGCGTATATGTATTCTTCCAAGGTGCCAAGTAACTTTGGTGCGGTAAACTCCGGCACCTCCTATTCTGCTCCGGTTGTAGCAGGCTGCGCGGCTATAGTTAAATCCAAATTCCCCAACTACACAGGGATGCAAGTGGGCATGCAACTTAAAGCTACGGCTTACAATATAGACACTATTCCAGGTAATGAAATGTTCAAAGACAAGCTGGGCAATGGAAGAGTGGACTTATTCAATGCAATTTCCGACACATCCAAACCGCTGGTTCAAGTTATCAGCTACACTTTTTCTGATGGAGGTGATGATATCTTTACCACGGGTGAGACAATAAGCCTGGAAGGGACATTCAAAAATTACCTTGCAGAAACTATGGGCTTAGTGTACCTTAGTCTGGACTCCCCTGATGATAAAATCACCTTAGTATCTCCTCCTATATCATTAGATACCATGAGCATGCAAGAAACTGCCGACAATTATGGGGACCCCTTACAATTCACGATCAACCCGACAGCAGGATTTGATGACCCCATTGAAATCCGCCTGGTTTACACAGACCAGGATACAATTGGGACTAATGTTATTTACCTTAAAGTTAACCCGACTTTAGTGGATATATCCGTGAACAACATCAGTACTACCATGACCAGTGTAGGACGCATTGGCTATGAAGATAGCTTCCCGAAGGCAAACAGGGCAGGTCTGGGATTTCAATTTAAGGGTGAGCAGATGCTTTACGAATCTGGCCTGATGGTTGGCGCACAAATTGGAGGCAATACATATGTATCTGATAATGTTACGGACACCCTCACAACGGATATGGATTTTGAAAGTGTGGCGAATGCCATGGTGGTCTCATCAGTAGTCACGGATATGGAAACAAATGCAGTTATTAATGATAATGGTGCAGGTTCTGAAATGATGGACATCTCTATTGATCACACCTACTATGCCTGGGCTAACTCGCCCGATAAAAATTATGTGATAATGAACTTTCAGATTGTCAACAATGGTGTTGATACACTTAATAATTTATATGCTGGAATTTCCACGGATTGGGATATTCGGAATTTCGCCATGAACAAGGCCATCCACGATAATGGAAGACGTCTGGGATATGTGAGAAGCATTGAACCTGGCAGTCCCTTCGCAGGGGTCAAACTACTTTCCGATGGCCCATATCGTCACTATGCTATAGACAATTATGCCGGAGCACCTGGAATTGACATTTACTACCCAAATGCTTATACAACTGTCAAAAAGTACATCGCACTTTCAACAAACAAAGCAAGTGCTGGAGGAACTACTGGCAACGATGTCCTTAATGTGGTAAGTAGCGGACCGTTCACAATGGTGCCTCAGGACACTCTTGCCATTAGTTTTGCCATGATTGCCGGAGAGAGTTTAGTTGAACTTCTTAATGGTGCTACCGCTGCGCAAGCAATGTACGACTCATTATTTGGTGCACCAGAGGATACAACGTCCATTGCCTCATTCAACTCTGCATCACAGGTAGATCTCTACCCCAATCCAAGCCAGGGGTTTGTGACACTCTGTTTCAATAATCCTCCAGGGAATCCTACCACTCTTGAAATAATTGACCTGGCAGGTCACATTGTCTATGTCTCGCAATTGGGCCCTCGTAGCACACAGAGTACTCATGACATCTCAGCACTGGAAGCAGGTATTTATCACTATCGTTTACAGTCTACTGGATTTAACCACGATGGCAAACTGGTACTTGTTCAATAAAGCGTAATTTATTTTAACCAGATAGGATTAAGATTTGTAATATTGCTGTCTCTTATAAGTTAAAAGGCCAAAACAAATCAAGAAAATGAAATTGGAAGACATCATCAATATTTCTGGTAAGTCGGGACTGTTTAAGGTCATTAGCAGGACAAAAAACGGACTCATTGCCGAATCGCTGGAGAACAAGAAGAGAATACCCGTATTTGCCACAGATAATGTGAGTTCCTTTACGGATATCAGTATCTACACCACGGATGAAAGCGTTTCGTTGAAGGAGATATTCCAGAATATTTCAAAGAAGGAAAGCGGCGGTGCAACATCAGTAGATCCGAATGCTGATACGGATGCGATTACAGGATACTTTAAGGAAGTTTTACCGGATTATGATGAAGAACAGGTTTACAACTCTCACATCAAGAAAGTCCTAAAATGGTACAATACCCTTCAGCAGGCAAAATTACTGGAAGAGCTTTTGAAGGAGGAAGAAGAGGGAAAAGATGCAGGTGAAGGCAAGGAGACCAGTAAGGCAGCTCAATTTGAACAAAGTAAACATCAGCCAAAGGGCCATAATGTAAAGGCTAGTTCGAAAGCCAAAGGAGGCGCCAAGACTTCAATACCTCGAAAAGCATCTTAAGAACAGTATTCAAACTAGCGCTAAAAGGGACCGCGTACTGTCTTGCTGAAGGCTATTAGACAACATTCACCTCTCGTTCCAGGGAAATATTGAATTTAGTGCGTACCGAATCTAATATCTCTTCTGATAAGTTGTAGATGTCATCTCCTGTGGCATTACCATAGTTGGCCAGGACCAGAGCGTGATTTTTATGTACACCTACCTCGCCGATTCTCTTTCCCTTCCATCCACATTGATCTATCAACCAGCCTGCGGCAATCTTCACGCCTTCATCAGCAGGATATGACACAACATCTGGGTGGTCAGCTCTTACCTGTAAAAACTCCTCCTCCGAGACAATAGGATTCTTGAAGAAACTTCCTGCATTTCCCAGCTCAGCCGGATCCGGCAACTTGGAGCTGCGGATATTAATTACGGCCTGACTTATAGAGCTTATATCTACTTCACCAACCTGCATGGCCTCTAGTTCTTGCTCAATTGCTCCGTAAGATGTATTCAGCTGCGCTACCTTGGACAATCGTAGCGTAACCGATGTAATCATATACCTGGCCCGCAGCTCGTTTTTGAAAACAGAATCCCTGTAACCAAATTGGCATTCGTCAATGCTAAATTCCCGGGATGCCCCTGATTTAAGCTCTATAGCCACCAACTGTTCAAATACATCCTTAAGTTCAACTCCATAGGCGCCAATATTCTGCATAGGAGCCGCGCCAACATTCCCTGGTATTAGCGAAAGGTTCTCAATTCCCGCGTACCCATTCGCTACACAATGCATAACCAGGGTATGCCAGTTTTCACCCGCCCCCACTTTCAAATAATAATAATCCGCATCTTCACGCAGCAGATCGATGCCGCTAAAACCTACCTTTAGGACTACGCCGTTAAAATCATGACGTAACAAAATATTGCTCCCGCCGCCTAGAATCAGCAGAGGCATATCAGCAAACTGTGGTTCCGATGAGAATGCTTTAACTTCCTCCTGGTTATTTACTTCAACAAAATATCTTGCTGATGCATCAATACCAAAGGAATTTAAACGTTTAAGTGAAGTGTTATCCTGAACACGCATGGAGCAAATGTAAATGTAATGGGGCAATTAGCAGTACAATAAATAAAGATTCCTGCCCAGATATCCACTAGAGGCATTTTGTTATATTCGCCTTACCTATAGAACGTCACTCTAAGACCGATGACCAAAGTTATTGCCTCCGTTACCAATGATCTCAGCACAGACCAGCGAGTGCATAAAGTCTGTACAACATTGCAGGCAGCTAAATACGAGGTGCTCTTGGTCGGCAGGAAACTGCGGAAGAGTCCAGATATAGATAGGCCTTATGAAACTAAAAGACTGTGCTTATTGTTCAACAGCGGTTTTCTATTTTATGCGTTTTACAACATAAGATTGTTCTTTTTCCTTCTTTCACAACGCTGCGATATTATTTTGGCGAATGATCTGGACACTTTACTTGCGTGCTATACCGCCGCAAGAATAAAGGGCATCCCGGTCATCTATGACACCCATGAGTACTTCTGTGGTATGCCAGAATTGACCAGCAGGCCATTTGCAAAATCGGTCTGGAGAGGAATAGAGCGCTGCATATTTCCTAAATTGGACAAGATAATCACGGTCAACCAATCTGTTGCTGACCTTTACAAGAAAGAATACAACAAAGAACTGACCGTGATCAGGAATTATCCATTGACTACTGGGCAAAGGAGCTTCAAATCAAAAGAAGCACTTGGTATTCCCCCAGGCGCTCGGGTGATTCTTTATCAGGGAGCTGTGAATGTAGACCGCGGTTTGGAGGAGGCAGTTCAAGCCATGCAATGGATAGATAATGCCGTGCTCGTAATTGTCGGAGGCGGTAACGCTTTTCAAAGCGTGGAAAAACTAGTGGCAGCCCAGGAACATTCAGATCGCATTATGCTACAAGGCCGGTTGCCATTTACAGAACTCACACATTATACGGTAAATGCAGACATAGGCTTGGCGATTGAAAAAGACAATAACCTGAACTACAAATACAGCCTGTCCAATAAGGTGTTCGATTATATACAGTCGGGAGTACCTATTCTCTCGTCAAGACTTGTGGAAAATGAGCGGTTAATGACAAAATGGGGGATTGGTGCCTTCATTGACAATCATGAAGCGGAGCACATCGCCAGGCAAATTAGCTACATGCTGTCTGACGAAGGACAAAGAACTATTTGGATAGAGAACCTCAAAAAGGCCAAACAGGCCTACAACTGGGAGAGCCAGCAAGCTGAAATGCTGGCAATTTATGAAATGGCACTATAGTCCCAGGTTCTCACACCTGCCTGCTGGTATATCCCCTGATTATTGATACATTTGAGTGATTCTCAATCTAGTTATATACTAAATTATACAATATGAAATCACCGCTACTTTCTAATAAGCTTCTCTGCACCTTAGCTTTGGCAGCTTTCGGGTTTACAGCGTATTCTCAAGACGATGCTGGTGTAATTGCAGTGATCTCTCCTTCTCAAGCCAATAACCTGACAATGGGGATGAGCTATGAAGTTACAATCACCATTGAGAATTTTGGAAGCGCCTCAATTCAAGGCATTCCTGTAAAATTTGCTGTGGGGTTAAACAGCGCGTTGGATGAGGTTTATACAGGAACAATTGCTGCTGGAGCAACAACAGACTACACATTTACTGATTCATTGGTGATAACCGATGACTTTATTGGAAATGGCTTTGCCGAAACCAACATTATTGGTGATGCAAATACAGGGAATGACAAGTTACTAACTACGTATACATATGGTGTTGCCGGCCTGAACGATGACAGAAGGGTGAGTGGCCCAATATCGGCTTACCCGAATCCAGTAGTGGATAGACTATCTATACAGCTCCGGGGAAGTGTTGATGTAGATGTCAATATTTACAATATTACCGGTAAGCGCGTTAAGGGATTCAGGTTTATTGATGGAGCAGCGGTACAGGAGTTGGATGTTTCTGATCTGATTTCTGGCGTGTATATTATCCAGGTCAACTCTGAAAAAGGCACTACTACCAAGAAGTTTGTTAAATAACACTCTATTCGCGCATCAGTGTACACAGATAGCCGAATCTGTACCTGTCAAAATACTTCAATTCAGGTTTAGCTGAATTCAGGTTTTTCAGCCATTTAGATTTTTGTTTTTTAAAGCGTCTTACATATAATTCATCAAGATATACTTTCTTAAGCTGTCGATATACCTTTAAGAGTTTTACTTCATCACTTAGTTTGCCAGCTCTGTATAGTTTGGCCAGCGTTCTAACGGCCTGCTCGGCCTTTGCTATGAAATCAACACTAGTATCCAAGCCCCTATGTACAAGGGCATTATTGATATGTGTAACCTTGACACCTCTGGCCCGAAGCTCAATTCCGAACAGCGTATCTTCATGCCCATAATGTGTAATGCTCTCATCAAACTTGATGGCTGCAAAAGAGACACTATCTATAGCAAAAGCTCCAGTCATGAATGAAGCATAGGGGTGATTGGACCTGGCGTATGAGGATAGCGACTCCCTCTCGCGGCCATATATCCAACGCAAAAGATGGTCTGGATTGCCTGGCCTGGCCGAATCATATGTTATTCCTCCCACTACCACACCTGTTCCATTTACTGCGCTCACATATTTACTAACAAACGTAGCTGAAGCCACCGCCATATCACAATCTAAGAAGAGCAAGGTGTTGTATTTTGCCTTCTCAGCAAGAAGATTTCTGATGCGAGCACGGCCGATATTCTCTGTTAGTTGTTCATACACTACACTAGGCAACGACTCCAACGGCAGATTCCTTTTTTGGTATTCATTAGAAGATGCATCATCGAGGCAGCAAATCTCGAACTTCAACTCTGCATTAACGGCCTGCATGTGCAATTCCGTTACCAGTTGTAGGCAGTCCCAATTGTAAATCGGAATAAGTATAGACAGCATGGTTTTCTTCTTAGGCAGTCCAATAATAACAATAATTTCTGATGGAAATTGCCCAAAGAGTTAACCGTCAGGGAAGGGTTACGGTTCCTGTGGAAATACACCCGTTGGCATCTGTCACTGTCACATTGTACGTGCCATCGCACAATCCCGTTTGAAACTGATCATTATACCCATTGTCCCAACTCACAGTGTAGTTGGGCGTACCCCCGGTAGGGAATACATATACATAACCTGAGCAGGGACAGTCACAGACAGATACACCTCCCAAGGCAGGAGAAGTCAATAGTGCTGGCTCAGTAATCACTACCCCTACTCCAGCAGTATTCAGGGTGTCAATACAACCGTTAGCATCTGTTACAATTGGGTAATAAGTTCCATCACACAATCCAGTTGCCGTGGTAGTAGTCTGTGCCAGCGGGTCATCCCATAGGTATGTGAATGGTGGAGTACCTCCAGTAGCTGCTATTGTTGCCGACCCACTACAATCACCGTTGCACAATGGCTCTACAATGGAAAGAAGCACCAATTCCGGAGGCGGCAGGGGATTGCAGTTATTGGTCATAGCATTGATCCATGTTGCATTGGCCGGATTATTAGGAGCACCCGGGGTTTGAGTTGCTGAGGCAGAGGCAATGCTCCAGTTGTTTTGGTCAAATGGATCGTCACTGGTACTATTGTTAAAGAACATAACATCCCCTGTGGCACTTCCAGCAAAATAAATTGTCTGCAACAGGGAATTGCTAGCCCACCCAATAGAGAAGTATGGGGCACCCGTTGCATTTGGGTCGGTTATCTGGTATGTATCCTGAGAATTGGCCATACTTGTATAGGACCACACCCCACCATTTGTCCAGGTCAAGGTGGAATAATCATCAAAGACAAGGTCGGTATTTGGAAATCCAATGCTCCTGTCAAACAACGTACTGTTTCCCGGAACGATATACACACAATCATTATCTGCATCGGTAGGATCATCTGCAGGCAGATCCACATTTGGATCATTATTATTGTAAATGACAATCATAGTGCCTGCTGGCACACAAGCCCATTGCGGATCAAAGGTGAAACGAAGGGCACCAGAAGCAATTCCCTGTCCCGAACCAATCGGACTCTCATGCCACCCATTGTTGTCATCAATGATCCATCCCCTGATGTCCACGCAAGCGTCACACCCAGATCCTATTATCACAAACTCCACAAATTCCTGAGAACCACTCGCACCCTGTGAAACTTCATTAATAATAAGTTGTGTATAGCCAAGATATGGACATAGTGTCCCGATAAGAAGAATGACTGCCTTTATCAGATGCCGCATAGTAATTGAATATACTTTGTACAGACGCGATACTGCGACAATAGTTGCCCTTTTTATCCCCATCTCACACCCTATCAGATTCCAACAATAAATCTATCGAACAGAAAGAAACATGCAAAATATTACTCTCTTATGCCGCTCTCATTGAAAACAACGACACCTCCCCCGGTACCCAACCATTTATTATCCAGATCATCAACAATAATTGAACTGACCGTATAGGGATCGCTGCTTTCCATGATATTATAGCTCTGCCAACTGGTACCGTCAAAACTGGCCAGACCTGCATTCATACTACCAAGCCACAATTTATTCTTCGCATCAACTGCAAGCGAATGGATCACATTGTCATGGATGTCAGAATTTGACATATTATAAACTTTCCAATTGGTGCCGTCAAACCGGCACAGTCCACCGCTATAAGTGCCGATCCACAAAACTTGTCTCTTGTCGATCACCAAAGAAACAATATAATTGTCTGTGAGACTTGAGTTTTTGATATTATAAACGGTCCAGTTGGTTCCATCAAATTTTGCCAAACCGCCACCGAAAGTCCCTACCCACTTATTGTTAAACTTATCAACCACAATATGGCGAATCGCATCATGTGGCAGGCCAGAGTTCGATGTGTAATATGTGGTCCATTTAACACTTCCTGCCCCCCATTCACCAGTCGCCATCAAGACCAGGCCATTCTCAGTACCAATCCACTTATTCCCCATCTTGTCAATACAGATCGTCTTAACGGTATTGTGTGTAATCGCAGAATTGCCCTCCCGGTAATTAATCCACTTAAAATGGGCGCTAGGATTGTGAAAATCTCCATTGGTGAATTTCAGTTGGGCCATACCATCACCCCAACTGCCTGTCCAGAGCGTATTTGACGAATCTATGGCGATCGATCTCACCGTCGTGTACTGAACTTTCTTATCTGTTTGTTTCTCATATTTGGCAAACCCAGTGCCGTCAAACCTCACTAACCCAAAATTAGTTCCCATCCAAATTTGACCTTTGAAGTCTTTAGCCAGCGATTGAATGTAGTTATGCGGCAGATCTGAATTACCTGTGTTGTAAACCCTCCACTTAGGGAATTGATCAACCATTGATATAAGACCAAAGGCCAATCCTGCTAAAAAGAGAATATTTCGGTGCGATTTCAAGGTTCAATCTGTATACTACCCAACATCCTATCTGGAGAACAAAACCCCAACTAAATCCTGACCCCAATAACCAGCACATCATCAATCTGCTCATGCCCCTCCCCCATCCAATCTACCAGTTGTGTCTGGTAAATCTCATGTTGTTCGGCCATAGGCTTATGGTGATTATCCAGAATCATCTGTTTGTACTTTTTCATCATGAATTTCTTGCCCTTCACCCCACCAAATTGATCTGGATAACCATCAGAGAATAGATAAAACACATCTCCTTTCCTGGTATTCACCTTGAAGTTCTCAAACTTAAATTCCATCGAAGTATCCCCACCAATAGATGTCCTGTCCGCCTTTTTTACGTCAATTTCTCCGTCACGAATGAAGATCATGGGGTTGTTGGCACCTGCAAATTCGAGCTGCATGGTCTTCTTATCAAGTACCGCCAGAACCATATCCATCCCGTCCTGCGCTTCTTGTTCTCCATCTTGTGTAAATGCAAATTTAACACCCTGATTCAATTTAGAGAGGATTTCACCAGGTTGCTCAATGTTCTTCTCTAAAATTATTTGATTCAGCAAATTGTTACCAATCATGGACACAAAAGCTCCTGGGACCCCGTGTCCAGTGCAATCACATGCCGCCAGATATGATTTGTCATCTTTATCTGCGTACCAATAGAAATCACCACTCACAATATCCCTCGGCATGAACAATACAAAACTATCATCAAACCCTCTCTCAATTGACTTAATAGCTGGCAGAATTGCTCGTTGTATATTTTGTGCATAATTAATACTATCGGTGATTTCCGTATTCTTTTCGGCCAGTTCCTTTGTTCTTTCCATTACCTTATCTTCAAGTATTGCTTTCTCACGTTGCAGGCTTCTTTCCCTAACCTTAACGAAACTGACAATACTTACTATGGCTACAAAGAGGCACAACATGTAAAACCACCACGTTTGCCAGAATGGAGGACTGATTACAAAGTGATATGTAGCTGGTATATCGTTCCACACGCCATTCTCATTCACCGCCTTGACGTTAAAAATATAATC
>Ga0302119_10000219_pt1 | contig 24954 bp, 25 predicted proteins | sample AG5_Tmax_MG_FD_203114 | JGI IMG/M metagenome (GOLD analysis project Ga0302119, IMG submission 203114) | Marine microbial communities from Western Arctic Ocean, Canada - AG5_Tmax | ecosystem: Environmental > Aquatic > Marine > Oceanic | place: Canada: Western Arctic Ocean | collected 2017-10-01 | reverse complement strand
AGCTCCACGCCAGCGTGGTAACAATGAGGCGTGAATGTTAAGACAACCAAGCTTTGGTGTGTCAAGCGCCGCCTTAGGTAGAATTTGGCCGTAAGCAACCACCACCATTACGTCTGCGTTGTGATCGACAAGCTCAGCTTGTGTTTCAGAGTCGTGAAAGCTTTGCGGTTGAAAGATGGGTAAATTATGCTCCTCAGCATAGAGCTTAACCGGGCAAGCGGTCATCACTTTGCCTCGACCTTTGGGTCTGTCTGGCTGACAATAGACGGCGACAATTTCATGCTCGAACCGGTTGAGGGCATCAAGCGCCTCAACTGAGAAATCGGGCGTTCCGGCAAAAATTATTCGCATTACTTTAATGAATGTCGTGCCGCCTTGATTGCCAGAGAAACCTGCTCTGGCGCTGTACCGCCCAAATGATTGCGAGCGTTAAGCGAGCCCTCTAAAGAGATAAAGTCAAAAATATCAGCCTCAATCGTGGCGTCAAATTTTTGCAGTTCATCAAGACTGAGCTCACTCAAGTCTTTGGCTTGAGTAATGGCGAAAGCCACCGTATTACCAACCACATCGTGAGCATCACGAAATGGCATGCCTTTCTTAACGAGATAGTCTGCCAAGTCTGTTGCTGTTGTATAGCCCTTCAGTGTTGAGCTGCGCATAGTTTCGGTATTGGCTTTAATGGTTGGCACCATATCCCCAAAGACACGCAAGCAAGCTTGTAGTGTTTCCACGGTGTCAAATAGCGGCTCTTTGTCTTCTTGGTTGTCTTTGTTGTAAGCCAACGGTTGACCCTTCATCAAAGTTAACAACGCAATTAAGTTGCCATTAACACGCCCTGTCTTGCCACGAACCAACTCGGGCACGTCAGGGTTTTTCTTTTGCGGCATGATTGACGAGCCGGTGCAGAAGCTATCCGGTAAAGTGACAAAATTAAATTGTGCGCTTGACCAAAGAATGAGTTCTTCGGAAAAACGCGACAGATGCATCATAATCAAACTGGCGTTAGAGCAAAACTCAATAGCAAAATCACGGTCACTCACTGCATCAATTGAGTTGGCACAAATGCGCTCAAAACCCAATAGCTCTGCCGTGCGTGCACGATTAATCGGATAACTTGTGCCAGCAAGAGCGGCCGCACCAAGTGGCATGGTGTTTATACGTTTATAGCTGTCTTCTAGGCGTTCATGGTCGCGCTTAAACATTTCGAAATAGGCTAATAAGTGATGGCCGAAACTGACTGGTTGTGCCGCTTGGAGGTGGGTAAACCCCGGCATTATCGTGGATTTTTCGCCTTCGGCAAGGTTTAGAAGTGCATTTAATAGACGCAATATTTCGTCATTAATCATTTGCACTTGATCGCGCAAATAAAGCCGTATATCGGTTGCTACTTGATCGTTACGAGAGCGGCCGGTGTGTAGTTTTTTACCCGGCAAGCCGCAAAGTACGGTAAGGCGAGCTTCAATATTCATGTGCACATCTTCTAAATCAATCGACCACTCAAACTGGCCGTTGCTGATTTCATCTTTGATAGTTGCAAGGCCATCTAGAATTTGTTTTAACTCGTCTTTGGTGAGTACGTCAATTTCGCTAAGCATTGTTGCGTGAGCTTCAGAGCCCTGAATGTCATAAAAGGCAAGTACTTTGTCGAAAGTGACGGAGGCGCCAAAAATTTTGACAAATTCGTCGGTTGGCTCGTTAAAACGGCCACCCCAAAGGTGATTTGTTTTGGAGGTCATATGCTTTTAGTTTGTTGATTAATAGGGCTTGTGCGCTAATTATCCCTTTTATCAGCTTAAAGGTGCTTAATATTTATAATTGCTTCTGGAATTGGCTTCATATTGCCAGTGATTACAAACTATTCTTTATTGTCGTTATCAATGACTAACATTGGGCTTCAGTACCCGATAAAATATTACACCTAAATTGCAACACAGATGAGTATGAAGAAAACACTTAAAATTGCCACTCGAAAAAGCCCTTTAGCGCTTTGGCAGGCTGAATATGTAAAGTCACAGCTGCAATTGTTGCATCCTGATCTTGATGTCGAATTGATCAAGATGACAACCAAAGGTGATCAAATTCTTAATTCTCCCTTGTCAAAGATTGGCGGTAAGGGCTTGTTTATCAAAGAGCTTGAAGTGGGGATGCTGGAGGGACGCGCTGATATTGCAGTGCATTCCATGAAAGACGTGCCTTATGCTATCCCCGACGAATTTGAACTTGGTGTGGTGATGGCCAGAGAAAATCCTTTCGATGCTTTTGTATCCAATAATTACAATCATTTGAGTGAATTACCTCAAGGCGCACGAGTTGGTTCGTGCAGCATGAGGAGGGTTGTGCAAATCAAAGCTATTAGGCCCGACTTAGAAATTTTGGATCTAAGGGGCAATGTTAATACACGTCTAAGAAAATTGGATGACGGTGAGTATGATGCAATTATTTTGGCTTGCGCAGGCCTCATTAGGCTTGGTTTTGAAGATAGAATTAAGCACCCTATGGATGCAGACACTTCTTTGCCGGCTGTTGGTCAAGGCGCTCTCGGTATTGAGATTAGAAAGGGTGATAGTGAGGTTACTGAGCTTATTAAAGGTTTGGTTGATCAAGACTCAATGACGGCGGTTTTGGCTGAAAGAGCGATGAACGCGACATTGGAGGGTGGTTGTTCTGTGCCGATTGCAGGCTATGCGACGATTGATGGCGAGGTATTGACACTTAAAGGCTTGGTTGGCAATGTCAACTCGGGCGAAATGTTAACAGAGGAGTGTGTTGGCTCTGTTTCTGAGCCTGAAGCTTTGGGACGATTGGTAGCCAATAATCTGATTGCCAAGGGCGCTAAAACATTACTAAGCGAGGATTAATATTATGGTTTTAACAAGAGACGAAATTAACAGCGCATTACAGAACTTGGATGGATGGGAAATCGTTGATGGTTACCTCTCAAAAGAATTTATATTTAAAGGTTTTATCCAAGCCATGGGGTTTATGTCTCAAGTGGCCATTCATGCACAGGTTATGCAGCACCACCCCGAATGGTTCAATGTTTACAACAAGGTTAGGATTAATTTAACCACTCATGATAAGGGTGGCATTACCGAGCTGGATACTCGTTTTGCGGAAAAGGCAGAGCGCGTTTATAAAGCAATGGTTACTTAGAGGTCTTTGTACTAATCATTTTAAAATTTGCTGAGTGATAAAAATGAATAAAAAATGAATAAAAAATGAATAAAAAATGAATAAAAAATTTGAAATTAATAGCATCAGCTCTTGATGAGAAATTTTCTGAATTTTTAAACATTCTTAGCTTCAGCCCTTTGGGATAGGGTGTTTCCTCCATTTTCCTACGTTAAATTTTATTGCCCTACAACAAGTAAAACTTCTAAAATTATGCCTTGTATAATGAAAAAAATTCCACTATCAAATCTAAAATGATTAGTACAAAGACCTTTTTAATATGACAACATTAAATGCCATTGGCTACGACGGCAATAAGTTTGTTGTCTTTGAAAAACAAATACCCGAGGTCACAGGCAGGGATTTGTTGGTCGACATTAAAGCAATCTCCATCAACCCGATTGACAGCAAGGTCAAGCATTCGGTGGGTGGTAGTCCGGAAAATCCCTTGATTTTGGGCTTTGATGCTTGCGGAGTTGTTAAATCGATTGGCGAAGGGGTAAGTCTTTTTAAGTCAGGCGACGAAGTTTACTATGCAGGTGACATGGGGCGCGATGGCTCGAACGCTAATCTTCAACTAATTGACGAAAGAATCGTTGGTCACAAGCCTAACTCACTCAGTTTCGTTGAGGCTGCGGCGCTACCACTTTGTACAATCACTGCATGGGAGTCTTTGTTTGATCGATTGGGTATTAATGAGAGTGACACCGGCAAGAGTATTTTATTGATTGGTGCTGCTGGCGGTGTGGGTTCGATTGCCATGCAACTGGCCAAACAAGTTGCAAAATTAAAAGTAATTGCCACTGCTTCACGAGTTGAGAGTGAGGATTGGTGTTTAGAGATGGGTGCTGATGTTGTGCTTGAGCACCATAGTCTGCCCACTCAGTTTGCTCAGAAAAAACTGGACGCACCCGATTTTATTATGTGCATGGGTGTGCCCGATGATTATATGGAGGAGATGGTTGCCGTCATCAAGCCACAAGGTTCGATTTGTTTGTTAGCCAATGCCAGTGAGGCGCTTGACATCAATCAATTAAAAGCCAAGAGTATTAAACTCGTGTGGGAGATGATGTTCACTCGCTCAAAATTTGAGACCAAAGATATGGACGAACAAGGCAAGATACTGAACAGGCTCTCTAGGCTTGTCGATGATAATAAAATCAGTTGTCCTGTAACGCGTCAGCTAAGTCCGATTAATGTCTCTAATATTACTGAAGCTCACAATATCATTGAGACAGGCTCTATGATTGGTAAGTTGGTGATTTCGAACGAATAGTAATTATTAGTTGAACAGGGCGTCAACAAATTCCTTGCTTTCAAAGGGTCGCAGATCGTCGATACCTTCCCCTACACCAATGTAGCGAATAGGTAAATTAAGTGCGTCAGAAATGGCAAACAGTACGCCACCTTTTGCGGTGCCATCGAGCTTGGTGACGCTAATGCCTGATAATTCAATTGTTTTGTTAAACTCACGGGCTTGTTGAATAGCGTTTTGCCCAGAACCGCCGTCGATGACTAGCATCGTCTCATGCGGTGCGTCTTCGTGGTGTTTTTTCAGGACGCGTTTGATTTTTTCGAGTTCCTGCATCAAGTTGTCTTGGGTGTGCAGTCGACCAGCAGTATCTGCAATCAAAATATCGATATTTTTAGCGAGCGCGGATTGATAGGCATCATAAACAACAGAGGCTGAATCAGCGCCTGTTTTTTGCGCAACCACAGGGATGTCGTTACGCTCACCCCAAATTTTGAGTTGTTCGACAGCTGCCGCTCTAAAGGTATCACCAGCAGCCAGCATAACGGACTTGCCTTGATTTTGAAAAGACTTGGCTAATTTGCCAATAGTGGTGGTTTTGCCGGCACCATTAATACCAACCACAAGGATAACAAAAGTCGTGTCACTTTCAGTGACTAATTGATTGTCAGTGACAAGCAGTGACTCAAGTTCGTCTTTTAGTAGTTGGCAAAGGCTGCCTTCGTCTTTCAGTGTTTTTCGCGAGGCTTTTTTGCGGATAGATTCCAATACTTTGTCGGTGGTATCAATACCAATATCAGCGCCAATGAGTAACATCTCAAGCTCATCTAACAGATCATCATCAATTTGTTTTTTACCAAGTAAAACCGAAGCCAGTCCATCGCCAAGACGTTGTCTGGATTTAAACAGTCGATCCCTTAAGGAGGTTTTTTGAGCGGGCGCTTGTTCTTCTGAGTTTTGATTTTTTTTGAAAAAACTTAACATAAGGTCTTTACAATAATGATTTGAACAATTTAAGGTGATGAGATTTTACTATGCCCATCAACTGACGTTGTTTGATTGGTGAGGTGGTTGTTAAATATTCTTGGCAATAATAAGTAATAACTGGTCAATAGCCTGCATTTTTGACATTGCCTCCATCATTGGTCCTTTAAAGGTCAGCCCACCAACGGTTAAGTGATACATAAAGTCGTTTTCACCTTTTGAGATCATACGCCAGTCTTCAATGTCGGCAAAAAACTGGTAATCCACATCAGGATTAATTGAAGAGTCCGAAGATCTGGCACTATCGATCCAAGTGATGATTTTTCCTGATTTGTTAATATGCAGCTCAATGCTTTGAAAAGAGTGGTTAACGAAGATTTGCACAATTTTGAAGTTTTTTCCGCCGTCATTTTCAGCCCAGCCAGAGTTAACCAATTCACTTAGACCGTCAGATTTGTTAATGTCTTCTGCCAAGGTATTTGTGTCAGCAAAAGAGGACAGTGCAAAAGCACTTACCAATAGAGTGACAAGAGTTGTTATGAATTTCATTTTGGTTAAAAATACTAAATGTGTTGAGTCACTAACAATGTTATCACAGGGTGCATTCAAAGTTGTCAAAGATTCTTTATGTTCTTCGCACTATTGAAAACGGTATGATGTCATTATTTGCAGGAGTTGCTATGCTTTGGGTGAAGGCTTTTCATATTATTAGTGTGATTACTTGGTTTGCCGCACTTTTCTATCTGCCACGCCTGTTTGTCTATCATTCAATGGCGCAGGATAAAATCAGCATTGAGCGCTTTAAAGTGATGGAGCGTCGGCTCTATAAAGGCATCATGATGCCGAGCTTCATTATCACTACGTTACTAGGCTCTTGGATGTTGTATGACTACGCATGGCAAAGCTATTCCGCGGATCTTTGGCTACATATCAAACTGGTACTGGTATTAATTCTGGTCGCCTATCATTTTTATTGTGGGCACTTAGTATGCATTTTTGCAGAAGATAAAAATACACGTTCTCATCGCTTTTATCGCTGGTTTAACGAGCTTCCTACTGTTTTGCTTCTGGGCATAATAATCTTGGTGGTGGTGAAGCCTTTATAAGCCATAATACATCCAATTTTTTATAATCTGGGGGGGTAATGAGTGCAATTATTAATGATGTAAAAACCATGAATTCTTATATCAATCGCAAGGTTGATACACAATCTGTTGCCTTGTTTAAGGGCAATGAGCACATTATCAAACTCAACTTTACCTTTGATATCAAACTTATCCGCGAGGCGCTGGATGAAATTAAATCAAAGTCCGAGTTTAAAACAGCATGTTCAGGCTTCCATGCCTTGGCAATGACCAAGAGAAAAGGGCACTCTGTTGATGATGATCAAGATTTGGTAGGGCGATACTACACCCGCGTGGACGACTCTTACCAAGAGATTGCCAAGGATGAATTAGTTGATGAGACTGCATTCAGTGAGTTGGTTGATGCATTTAGAGGCACTTATTTTGAGTATATTCATCAGCAGCTTTCCTCTCGCTACCCAATAGGTCGAGTTCGCATTCTTGAGAAGAGTAGCTTTAATTGCAACTCTTGGCACCGCGATCCAGAGCCACGCATTCATATTCCAATTGTTACCAACCCAGGCGCTTTATTTATCGTCAATCATCATTGCACGCATTTGCCTGCAGACGGCTCTGTTTACTTTACTGATACTCGGGGTTACCACACAGCTTTAAATGGTGGCGATCAACCAAGAACTCACCTTGTGGCCGCATTGGCTTACCCAGAATACCAGCCTTAATTATGGCCAATCAATACGCCAAACTAAATATTACAAACAAAGAGCCAGCAGATTGTATCGATTTTAGGAGTGATACTGTCACTCTACCATCTGCAGAGATGTTTCAGGCTATGGTGGGGGCAAAATTAGGTGACGATGTTTATGGCGAGGACAGAGAGACTAACGAATTGCAAGATTATGCAGCCGAGCTTTTAGGTAAAGAGGCCGCTCTGTTTTTCCCAACGGGCACACAAAGTAATCTCAGTGCTATTTTGTCGCATTGTCAACGAGGCGATGAAGTGCTGATTGGTCGTGAATACCATACCTTTGTATATGAAGCGCATGGCGCTTCGGTGTTGGGTGGTGTGGGAATTTGCACGATTGATACCAATCATCGTGGCAGTATCTCCGTTGAAGGCATGCTTGCTCAAATTAAGGCCGACGATCCTCATTTTGGCGTTACTAAATTGCTTTGTCTGGAAAACACAGTTTCGGGTCGAGTGCAGCCTCAGAAAGAAATTGATGAACTGTCGGACGCCGCACATGCGCGTGGTCTTAAGGTTCATTTGGATGGCGCGCGTTTATTTAACGCCCATATCCATTCAGGTTTGTTGCTAAAAGATTTATGTTATAACTTGGACAGTGTTTCTATATGCCTGTCAAAAGGCCTGGGTTCGCCAGCTGGCTCTCTATTGGTGGCGGATCACGAAACTATCAGAAAAGCAAAACGCCTTAGAAAAATACTGGGCGGCGGTATGCGCCAAGTGGGCGTTTTGGCTGCTTGCGGCATGTATGCGTTGAACAACAACGTAACCAGACTACAAGAAGACCACGATAATGCTCGTCGATTAACCCAAGGTTTGTCAGAGTGCAAAGACTTGCAAGTTGGGATTGATGAAGCACAAACTAATATGACGTTTTTCCATTGTCCAGAAGAGCATAGAGAGGGCTTGCAAGCATTTTTGTTGGAGAATAACATATTGGTTCACGCTCTCTCATCAGCGTCTCGACTGGTGTGCCACTTAGGTATATCGGAAGCAGATGTCGATTTTACTATTCAGGTTTTTCAGCACTATTTCAACAACAAGTAGCTACATAGTTTTAGCTTGAAATCTTGTAATAATTAAGCGCTAGAGTTTCGTAGAGTGGGTCTTTTTTGATAAAGGCAGAAGCGTAGCTCGCAATGAAAGCAACCATCAGTGCTGGCAATACTAAGTGTAAGGTTGCCGTCATCTCTAACACCACAAAAGTAGCTGTTAATGGCGTTCTGATTGTGCCAGCAAGATAGGCAACAATCGCCATAATAATGACTACTTGCGGGTTGATTTCCGTCAATATTGCGCTGGATTCAGAGCCAATGCTTGCGCCAATGGAAATAGCCGGCATGAATAAACCGCCCGGAATGGTAGAGGTGAGAGAGGTCAGTGTTGCAAAATACTTCATCAGTAAGAAGTCAATACCGAGTTTTTCTGATTCAAGCATTAGTAACACCTCTTCTTTGCCAGAGCCTGCAATCATTCCACCAGAAAAATAGTTAAATAGGGCGACGATACTGCCCAGAATGAGGGCAACGATAAGAACTTTACCCTTGGTGTGAACAATAAATTTTCTAACCAAGACAACCATAATTTTAGCGAATGCGCCACCCATTAATCCAGCGACGATTGCCAGTGGAATCAATTGCCAAATTAAAGTGTAATCAAAAGTTAGCGTGGACAAGTCACCAAGGTAAGGTTCGCTACCACGATGATAGAAAGTCGACGCTAGATAAACACCGCCACAACAAAGTGCAATCAGGATCATGGCTTGTTTTCTGATATTCCTGCCAAGCTCCTCAAAGGCAAATAATAATGCGGCGATTGGGGAGTTAAAGGCAACGATAAGCCCAGCACAACCGCCAATAACGATCATCGAGTGAATCATTATTTTTCGCTTTAAATTGAGGAAACGGTTAAAACCGTAGAAAATTGAACTGCCAATATGAATGCATGGCCCTTCAATGCCAATTGGCGCGCCACCCAGCATACCTATGAAAATGAAGCCAATTTTTGCTAAGGCAATGCGAAAGGATAATAACTGTTGTCTTATTTGTTTGTTTCGCGAGTCAAGTGCTGCGAGGATTTGTGGTATGCCAGAGCTTTGCACCCTATGAAAGTAGAACTTCGCCACATAAATGACCCCTACATAGGTCAGTGGTGTAATTATCAGGCCTAATAATGGTCTTTCGCGAACAGTTTGTTTGTAGAGGTGTTGGGCGTATTCGCTGATTTCAATAAAAAAAGTGATGACAATAATCGTCAATAAACTTGCCAGCAAAATAACTAGATAAGTTTGTGGCTTTGAGGGAAATTGGTAGAGTACGTAGCGTTTCATTAACGCTGAAAAACCCCTGTAGATAGGTATCTGTCGCCGCGGTCACAGATCACCGTGACAATGACAGCGTTATTCACTTTCTTTGATAATTCAATCGCACAGGCGACTGCGCCGCCCGAAGAAATACCAGCAAATATACCTTCTTCTGTTGCTAAATCTCTAGTGGTTTGTTCGGATACAGTTTGAGATACATCCATCACGCCGTCCACTTTAGTGGCGTCAAAAATACTAGGCAAGTACTCTTTCGGCCAGCGACGAATGCCAGGGATATGTGAGTCGGCATCGGGCTGAATGCCGATGATTTCAATCTCAGAATTTTGTTGTTTTAAATAACTAGACACACCCATAATAGTGCCAGTTGTACCCATGGCACTAACAAAGTGGGTGACTTCACCATTAGTATCTCGCCAAATTTCTGCAGCTGTGGTGTTGATATGCGCACCCGGGTTATCTTGATTGGAAAATTGGTCTAATTGTGTACCTTGATTTTCTGCTTCCATTTTTCCAGCAAGGTCACGTGCACCTTCCATGCCTTCTTTTTCAGTGACCAAGATTAGATTCGCACCATAGGCAGTCATCGCATCTTTTCGTTCTTGAGAGAGGTTGTTGGGCATGATTAAGCACATTTTGTAGCCCTTAATCGCAGCCACCATTGCTAAAGCGATACCAGTATTGCCACTGGTTGCCTCGATAAGGGTGTCACCCGGTTTGATGTCACCGCGTTTTTCGGCTTGAAGAATCATGTTGAGAGCTGCACGGTCTTTGACGGAGCCAGCCGGGTTGTCACCTTCAAGCTTAAGCAAAACCACGTTAGATGGGTTTGGATTTAATCTTTGTAGGCGAACCAGCGGCGTGTTACCGACGCATTGTTCTATGGTTTTATAGCTTTGCTTGCTCATTCAACAATTGCTTTGGTTGGGCTACATGTTATCCAAAATGGCTTTTTTAACTTCTTCCAACGTTGGATTAACATTAATCATTGCGCTTTGATCGCACTGACCAATCGCCGTATCGGGGTCTTTAAGGCCGTGACCTGTTAGTGTGCACACAACAGTGGATCCTTCAGGAATTTTGCCAGATTGAATATCAATCATAGCGCCGGCAACTGAAATAGCTGATGCCGGTTCACAGAAAATACCTTCTTTTTCAGTCAGTAGTTTTTGTGCCGCCAAAATAACGTCGTCTGAATGTGCGGTAAACCAACCCTTTGATTCTTTGCTTAGTTTTAGTGCCTGATCCCAGCTTTGTGGGTTGCCGATTCGAATGGCTGTTGCCACAGTCTCAGGGTTGTCCACTCGAGAGCCCTTAATAAATGGTGCAGCACCTTCGGCTTGATAGCCAACCATAACCGGGGTTTTACTTGCTTTTCCAGCGTCTTTGTATTCAGTATAGCCCATCCAATGAGCGGTGATATTACCGGCATTGCCAACCGGAAGGCAATGGTAATCTGGCGCAGCCCCAAGCTCGTCGATAATTTCGAAAGCGGCTGTTTTTTGACCGTGCAGACGAAATGGATTGATTGAATTTACAATCGTGACTGGCGCATGATTGGCAATCTCTTTGACGATTTCCATGCCATCATCAAAATTACCCTTAATCTGAATAATTGTCGAACCATGGATCATGGCTTGAGCCAGCTTTCCTAATGCAATTTTTCCCTCAGGAATAATAACAAAGGCTTTGATGCCTGCGCGAGCAGCATAAGCTGCCGCTGCCGCTGAAGTGTTGCCCGTTGAAGCGCAAATAATGGCTTTAGCTCCTTCTTCAACCGCCTTGGTAACCGCCATTGTCATGCCGCGGTCTTTGAACGAGCCTGTTGGGTTGAGTCCTTCGTATTTAATGTAGATATTGACGTCTTTGCCAATAATTGCAGGAATATTTTGCAGCTTGATTAAAGGCGTATTTCCTTCGCCGAGACTGATAAGGCGTGTGTTGTCACTTACCGGTAGTCTGTCTCTGTATTTTTCGATTAGGCCTGTGTATCTCATCGTAATTCTCTTGTATTAATCTAGCGATTCAATGTGAATAATTTTCACACTGGCTTGGTTGAATTCGCAGGCCTCAATAGCCAGCTTAACGGCTCGAATGTCCTGAGTATGAATTCTGTTGGTGATGACGGCAATATGAGCGTTGTTATCGCCATCCACTTGTTTTTGCACAAGAGATTCAATACTGACATTGTTTTGAGAAAATATTTGTGTAATTTCAGCCAAAACACCCCTTTTATCAGACACTAACAAGCGCAGATAAAACTCACTTTCAATTAAATTCGAATCAAGAACTTCCGGTTTTTCTTGTGATTTCCAGCCAAGGATGTGATCACTTTTTTGGTTGTTAATAATGTCAATTAAATCGGCTATGACTGCTGAGGCTGTCGCCTCATCGCCAGCGCCAGCGCCATAGTAAAGTGAGGTTCCAAGGGCGTTACTTTTAACCAATACTGCGTTCATGACACCATTGACATTGGCAATTAATTGCTCATTGGCAATTAAAGTTGGGTGAACGCGCATCTCAATTGCGTCGCCAGATCTTTTGGCAATACCAAGATGTTTGATTGTGTAGCCCAGCTCTGTCGCGTATTTGATGTCTTCAGCGGTAACTTCGCTGATGCCTTTTGTGTACACCTTATCAAATTGCAACTCTGTGCCAAATGCAATCGCTGCAAGAATACAAAGCTTGTGAGCTGCATCAATACCTTCAATATCAAATGTTGGATCTGCTTCGGCGTAACCCAATGCTTGGGCTTCGGCCAAAACGTCGGCAAAATCTCTGCCTTTTTCTTTCATTTCACTAAGGATGAAGTTGCCAGTGCCGTTAATAATGCCAGCCACTAATTCAATTTTGTTGGCACTTAATCCTTGCTCTAAAGATTTTAAAATAGGGATTCCACCTGCAACAGCCGCTTCAAACAGAAGGTGCACATTTTTCTCTTTAGCAAGCGCTAGTAGCTCATTGCCATGGGTTGCAATTAGGGCCTTGTTAGCGGTAATGACGTGTTTGTTGTTATTGATTGCGGCAATAACCAACTCTTTAGCGATGGTTGTGCCGCCAATAAGTTCTAGTACAACGTCTATTTCTGGGTTGTTAACGACTTCAAATGCATCCTCGGTAATGTCGATGTCACCATCATCACAAATTCTTGACTCGTCAAGGCTTTTGACTGCTGCATGTAGCATATGAATTTGTTCTCCGGTGCGACGTTCAATGGAGTCGCTGTTTTTTCGTAAAACATTAACAACGCCACCACCGACGGTTCCAAGACCTAGAATACCAATTTTCATAACCCAACCTGAATAAATGCAAAGCTGCATTATACCAAGCGCTGAAAAACCACAACAGTTTATCAAGTATAAAAATGTTGGTATACCTGTTGAGTTGGATTAATTATTAGCGGTTAAAAATTTAGTGTAATCCGCCCATACAGATGTATTTAAGCTCAAGAAAATCATCGATTCCATAGTGCGAGCCCTCTCGACCCAATCCTGATTCTTTCACTCCACCAAAGGGTGCAACTTCGTTAGAAATTACACCTTCATTTACACCCACCATGCCGTATTCTAATGCCTCAGATACGCGCCATACTCGGCTGATATTATTCGTGTAAAAATAAGAGGCTAAGCCAAATTCTGTGTCATTAGCCATAGCAATAGCCTCTTCCTCTGTCGAGAATTTAAAGATCGGCGCCAACGGTCCAAAAGTTTCCTCTTTGGCAATTTTCATATCAATCGTTGCATTGGCGATAACGGTTGGCTCAAACAGTGTGCCACCTTTTGCGTGACGTTTGCCACCGGCAACAACAACACCACCTTTGGCAACGGCGTCTTCGATATGCTCTTCTACTTTTTCAACTGCATTTTGGTTGATTAGTGGACCTTGAGAGACGCCACCTTCCAAGCCGTTACCAACGTTGAGAGATTTAACGGCTTCACTCAGCTTTTCAATGAATTTGTCGTAAATACCTTCTTGCGCAAGAATTCGGTTTGTGCAAACACAAGTTTGCCCAGTGTTGCGATATTTGGAAGCCATAACGCCAGTAATTGCCAAGTCTAGATCGGCGTCATCAAAAACAATAAACGGCGCATTTCCCCCTAACTCCATTGACACTTTTTTCATTGTGTCGGCGCAGTTTCTTGTAAGAATTTTACCAACAGCAGTAGAGCCGGTAAATGACAGCTTACGTACAATAGGACTGTCGGTAAGTGTGGTGCCGATTTCCTTGGCGTTGGTGCCAACCACTACATTGATGATGCCTGCGGGTATTCCTGCTTGATCGGCCAGTTCAGCAAGTGCTAAAGCTGAGAGCGGCGTTTCAGCGGCAGGCTTGATGACAACGGGACAGCCAGCAGCTAAAGCTGGTGCGCATTTTCGAGTAATCATCGCAATTGGGAAGTTCCACGGCGTAATTGCCGCAACCACACCAATGGGTTGCTTGATGACTATAATTCTACGATCATTGGAAGGGGTGGGAATAACATCGCCGTAGGTTCTTTTACCTTCTTCAGCAAACCATTCAATAAACGAAGCACCATAGGCCACTTCGCCGCGAGATTCAGCTAAAGGCTTGCCTTGCTCAAGCGTCATTAAAGTGGCTAAATCTTCTTGATTTTCAAGAATAAGATTAAACCATTTTCTTAATACGGCAGCCCTTTCCTTGGCAGTCTTACCACGCCAATTTGGCCAGGCATTGTTGGCAGCTTCAATTGCGTTATTTGTTTCTTCTTTGCCCATTTCTGGCAGTGTGCATATAAGGTCTTGAGAATAGGCATTTTTAACATCAAACCTATTAGTGCTTTCAGCGCCAATCCACTGTCCGTTAATATAGCCAGCTGATTTTAACAAGTCATCGTTTTTTAATATTGATTTTTCCATAATATAAATGAATGTTTTAAGCTGGGAATTATAGACCTCAATTATCAATAGTTGTGATTTATAAGGTCGAAACTAAGACCACTATCTAGAGAGTTTATATGTTGCCTAATTCTTGGATTTAATATTTTTTCGTTGGTTTGAAGTGGATTGGTTTGTGGGATAATAAAATTTGTGATCACATTTTTAGTTTAGTAAAAACGCACCACATAAAAGGATTTATGCAAAACGAACAGTTATTAAAAGTTGCAAAAAAAAGAGGGGACACTTCCGTGAAAGAGTGGGTGTACCTATCTCTCTGCGAACTTTTGCTTACCGGTGAATTCACCCCTGGCATGAGCATTACTTTACGTGGTATTGCAGAAGCGTTCGAAGTGAGTCCAATGCCTGTCAGAGAAGCTGTGCAGAGGCTTGTGTCAGAAGGTGCATTGGAGTTAACAGAGACTCGTAGAATCTGTGTTGCCGAAATCAACAAAGAAAAATTTGACGAGATCTTTCATGCACGAGTTAGTTTGGAGCCCAAGCTTGCATCTTCCGCCTTGCCAAGTATCGATGATAAAGCATTAAAACAAATAATCGACGTGGACGAGCGATTGATGAGGTCTATCGTTGAAGGCGATGTTGAAGAGTATGTGAGATGCAATCGTCAATTTCATTTTTTAATATATCATCGCAGTCCTTCGGTGGTTTTATTGCCAATGGTGAACAGTCTTTGGTTGCAGTTTTCTCCTTTTATGCGGGTGGTGGTTGGCAGAGTTGGTACCCAAGTGATGATGGATCATCATGAATCTGTCATTGAGTCCATTAGTGAGAATGACGCTCAGGGCCTTCAAAAAGCCATTTACAATAATATCTTTAATAGGATGACTATCGTGAAAGATGTGATTTTTTCTAGTGACACGCACACCTAAACAATCTAAATGATCATTGGTATTTTTCAAGTTGGCAAAGCGCCTGATGAGTTGATAGAGGCATACGGCAGTTACGCCGAGATGTTTGTTGCACTTCTGAGTGACAAAGAGCCTGCGTTTGAATTTAGAACGTATGAGGCTTGTGACGGTGAATTTCCTCAAGATATTAAGGAATGCGATGGCTGGATTATCACCGGCTCTAAAAATGGCGTCTATGAAGAACTCAGTTGGATCTCGACACTTAGTCACCTAATAATGGATATTTACCGCGCTAAACAACCCCTAGTTGGTATTTGTTTTGGCCATCAAATCATAGCTCAGTCTCTAGGTGGTGTTGTTGAGAAGTCCAGCAAAGGCTGGGGGCTTGGACTGGATACTTACAGTCTTGATAGTAAAGCGGACTGGATGGGCGCTATTGGCGATGAAATAACACTCAATATCATTCATCAAGATCAAGTGATTAAAACACCTAAAGATGCTGTCGTTTATGCAAGTTCTAATTTTTGCAAAAATGCTGGTTTTTACATGAGTAACAAAATATTAACAATACAAGGGCACCCTGAATTTTTGGTGGAGTTTACCGCTGAAATTTTAGCATTACGCAGTGCTCTTACCATTCCTAAAGAGGTGGTTGATCCAGCACTGAGTCAGCTTGAGAAATACGGAAAAACAGCTGGATCGCAAGATTTTGGCGCCATGATTGGGCAGTTCTTTAAGTCTAGCTCAGCTCTTTAAACGATGCACTTGCCTTCTCTGTAATATATTTTCCAATCGGTATTGCTGAGGTGGCAGCTGGAGAGGGTGCATTGCATACATGAATGGAGCGCTTGCTTTCAGCAAAAAGAAAGTCATGCACTAGCGTGCCGTCTTTTAATACAGCCTGAGCACGTACACCCGCCGGATAAGGTTGTAAATCTTTAAGGTTGATTGTTGGGCAATATTTTTGAACTTGCCTCAAGTAGCCGCGTTTATTTATAGAGTTCAGCATTTCTCTAATGCCTGATCGTAGATTTTGTCCGATTACCTTGTAAAAACCTTTAAAGAAAAGCATTTGCAGTGTGTCTTTAAAACTGAAGTTTATCTTGTTGTTGTAGCCTTCCCGTTTAAATCCAAGAACGGCATTTGGCCCAACAGTTACACTGCCATCAATCATTTTTGTTAAGTGAATACCCAAAAAAGGTAGCTCTGGATCGGGAATTGGGTAGATTAGGTGACTGACCAGTTGGCTACACTCTTGTGGAAGTTGATAGTATTCACCGCGAAAAGGAATAATTTGGAAATCGGTGGATATATTCAGTAGTTTAACAATGCGATCAGCCATTAAGCCAGCACAACTTACTAAATATTTTGTTTTGAATATCTTATGTTTAGTTATTACTTCAATATAATTTGAATTTTCATTAAGATTGATGATTTGGCTTTCCAGTAAGTATTCACCGCCCAAGGCTTCAAATTGTTCGGCCATTTTTTGTGTAACAAGTTGATAATCAACAATGCCAGTGGATTTAACCAAAACCGCGCCAAGGCCGCTAACATTGGGTTCAGTTTGTTTTAGTTGGTGTTTACTAAGTAATTCAACTTCGATTTCATTTTGTTGGCAGCGTTTAAACAGTTCGCTCATTCGATCAAGCTCAGTTTGCGTGGTTGCCACTAATAATTTGCCGCATTGCTCAAAAGGTATGTCGTGTTTTGAGCAAAAATCTACCGTTGCCTTTAGGCCCTCTTTGCAAAACTGTGCCTTTAGACTGTCTGGCTGATAATACACTCCTGCATGAATAACACCACTGTTGTGCCCCGTTTGATGGGTGGCAAAACCGCGCTCTTTTTCAAGTAAGAGAATTCTTTTGTTGGGGTGCTCTGATATCAAAGAAAGTGCTGTAGAAACGCCAACAATACCGCCACCAATGATAATAAAATCGTGCATATTCAAAAGACTAAAAAGACTTTAGGCACTATACCGCTTTTACTCAGCACGTGCGTTTTCAATAAAAGCGCCTCGTTGACGCAACAGCTCTCTTTGGAGGTTCTTTTTGGCAATAAATTTATCGCGACCGTGTAACCAGCAATAGTTATTAATAATGAGCATACTTCCTTCGCACAGTCTAACACCAAAAGTATTGCTTTCTGACTCAAGGGACTCGCCCATCTTGTAAAGGTACAAGCCTTGATTAATGTTGAGCGGCTCAGCAAATTGATCAATAAACGACATACGAGCTTCATCCGCGTTATGCTCTTCTAGAAAAACAGGGTGATAGACTTTATAGCCAATATTTTTACTGGGTGGTGAGGACCATTGAATGTCTGTTTTGGCAAGTTCGTGGTTGTGAAACTTGTCCAAATCTTGCCAATCATCAACGTGTAGTAGTAGCGATTCACCGCCTTCAACGTCCACTTCAAGCATTTTTTGCATAAGAACCCAGTCGGTACTCTCTTTGACATAGGTGCCGTCAGTGTGCAGTTCCATACGACGACCCCCTTGACGAAGGTAGCTATCACTGTTGTCCTCATTTTTAACACTAAAGCGTGCGTAGAATTTGCCCGACATGGAGTCAAGGTTTGGCACGCCAATCAGGTGGGAAATTGCCGTTGACAGCAGTATATTGAAATCAACAAAGTCTATGTTGTTTAGTGTTTTCGAATTAAGCGATTCACACTGGAGCAGTACCGCGCCAGTTTGCCGGTCTTTAATGGTGTTTAGGAGAAAATCTCCAAGCGTGTTATTGGTTTCTTGGTTTAGACAGTTGGCGACATGAAAACGCAAAAAAGGCTTGTATTCAATCGATTGCACACTTTGCACTTTAACTTTTTTACAGAAGTTACTAATGGTGTCATCAGACAGTGTTATGACCAAAAGTCGCGCGTTTTTTTTGTACGGGTGAACGTTAAAGCCTATTGTTTGATTACTCATTGCGGTTTAAATAAAATGTCGACATTTATACATTATAACGACATTTATAGTACAATTGGCAAAAATACATTATAGGACATTATGGTAGTTGCCAAATTAAATACAGCCGCACAGATCTTACAATCGCTTACTGACGACATCATTGAAGGCTCTTATCTGCCAGGCGAAAAATTACACATTAAATCTCTAAAGGAGCGCTACGAAGTGGGCACCAGTCCATTGCGTGAGGCCTTAAGTCAATTGATAGCAAAGGACTTGGTTGTGTCAGAAAACCAAAGAGGATTTTATGTCAGTGAAATTTCATTGGATGACCTTGAGGATATTTACCAAGCAAGAGCAAAAATCGAGGCGCTTTGCATAGAAATGGCTATTGAGAAGGGTGATGACTATTGGGAGGCCAATTGTTTAGCTGCGATGCACCGGCTGAATAAAAGCAGTTCTGCGGAGAGTGTCGATCTCAAAGAATGGCAGAAGCGGCACAGCTATTTTCACAGTGATTTAGTTGCTGGCTGTTCATCCCCTAGATTGTTGCAAATTAGACAATCTTTATTTGAAAAATCAACAAGATATCGTAACCTTTGGCTAAAAGAAAATGTTACAAATGCTGATACACTTGGGGTGAATCAGCAAGAGCATACGGCGTTACTTAACTTGGCACTTGAGCGTAATGTTAAAGGCACCACTCAACTTATAGAAGCACACATACTTACGCCTGTTGAAATAATTAAAAAAGCCTTGTCTTAATCGTCAAAGCGAATGGCAGTGCATTGAAGAGGACGTGAAAACTCGACTGGAATGTGGTGCTTATTGTCGAACAACACTGGTGCTAAGGCTTTTAGCATATCCTCGTAAATATCTTTTTTGAAGTCGATGACAGCCTCGATAGGACTCCAAAAATCGACCCATTTCCAATCGTCAAACTCAATTTCATCGTGAGAGTCTAGACAAATATTTTCTTCACCTGAGTCTAGCCTTAGCAAAAACCAAACTTGTTTTTGACCAACATACAGTGGCTTTTGGTTGGGTCTGAGGTAGTTATTTGGCAGGTCGTAGCGCAACCATTTTGGTGTTTTTGCAAGCACAGTAACATGCTCCTTTGTAAGGCCGACTTCTTCTTCAAGCTCGCGATAAAGAGCATCGAAGAGGTCCTCACCTCCATCGATTCCGCCTTGCGGTAGCTGCCAAGAACTTTCTTTGTATCGCTTTGCTAGAAGTACTTGCTTCTTATTGTTTGTGAGTACAATGCCAACGTTAGCGCGATAGCCCTCAACGTCAGTCACTAATCATCGCCAGCAGCAAAACCCAGAAGGTGAAGCAAGCTAAGGAATAAATTATAAATCGAGATATAAAGCGTTACCGTCGCCATAATGTAGTTCGTTTCACCACCGTGGATGATTGCGCTTGTTTGATAGAGTATCAGTCCACTCATTAATAAAATAAAACCAGCAGAGACAGCTAGAGATAATGTCGGCATACTGAAGAAATACGCAGCTAAGCCCATTAAAAACATCACCATAATGCCAGCTGCTAAGAATCCACCCATAAAGCTAAAGTCTTTTTGAGAGACCAATGCATAAACGGAAAGTGTTGCAAAGATAACAGCCGTTCCGGTCATTGCCATCGCCACCAATTCAGCGCCATTAGAGAAGGCGGTTAGATACATATTGATGATTGGACCCAAAGTCAAACCCATAAAGCCAGTTAAGGCAAACACCGCCAAAATACCGTAAGCAGAGTTTCTAAGTTTTGTTACTAAAAACAGTAAACCAAAATAACCAACAAGGGTCATTAAGCCAAGATGGGGAAAGTTGGTTGCCATTGCTACGTAAGCCATTACGCCACTGAAAAGCAGCGTCGCTGAAAGCAGTTGGTACGTGTTTCTAAGTGTGCGATTGATAACAATTGCATTACTTGCTGTTTGAATGTTTGAGCGCATAATATTTGAAGTAAAAGTAAAAGTGTAAAATATAGTCAATTTCGACTCAAAAAGCAAGGAAAAAGGGCTCTTTTTAAATGAAACTTATTTTAGGTATGGGGCTCACGGGTCTTTCTGTTGCGCGTTTTTTTGCATTAAATGGTATCACCTATCGTATTGGTGATTCTCGAAAGTCGCCACCTCTATTGAGCGAATTTATTGCTCAAGAGTCAACCGAGGCGTGCCAACTTGGTCCTTGGCAAGAGGGTTTACTCGAAGGCGTTGATGAAATTATTGCTAGCCCTGGCATTGCTATGTCGGAGAAAATTATCGTTTGGGCAAAAGAAAAAGACATTCCGCTGATTGGCGATATCGAGTTATTTTCACGCTATGCCAATGCACCGATTATTGGCATTAGTGGCTCTAACGGCAAATCAACCGTCACCCAACTGGTGGGTGAAATGGGGCTTGCGGCGGGAAAAAAAACAGCAATTTGCGGCAATATTGGCGTTCCGGTGATGGATGCTTTGAGTGATAACGTTGATTTGTATGTTGTTGAATTGTCAAGTTATCAGCTGGATTATACGAATTCATTGAATTTGTTAGCGGGCTTGGTGCTGAATATTACCCCAGATCACTTGGATCGCTATCCGAGCTTTGAGGCTTATGTGGCTTCAAAAATAAGCCTTTACTCCTATTGCCAAAATAAGGTCGTCAATCTTGACGAAAATGCCACTTCTGACATTGTTTGGGATTGTTGTTTTAGTTTGAGGGAGTCCATCCATAAATGTGAATTTAGAGTTGAGGTGGATCAAAGCACCACTACTTTCTTCAATAAAAATGAAGCTTTATTTGACAGTGAGAGCTTAAAAATAGTAGGTGAGCATAATATGAGCAATGTTCTTGCAGCTCTTACACTGGGCCATCTTGCTGGCTTATCAAACAAGGCAATGATGCAAGCAGTAATGGACTTTAAAGGACTCCCTCATCGTTTAGAGTGGGTGGTTAATATGGATGGCGTAGATTTTTTTAATGATTCGAAGTCGACCAATGCCATCTCTACAATAACCGCTATTAATGCACTGAGTGATAGTTATCCATCTCTGGTTTTGATAGCGGGCGGTATTGCAAAAAAAGAGGATTATTCGGCGATGTTTGAGCTAATCGGTGAAAAAGCAGAGGCGGTTGTTTTCATTGGTGAGGCGGCTGAGAGTTTTGCTCTAAATACTACCAACTGTGTTGTTGAAATCGCACAATCAATGGAGCAAGCCTTGTCGATTGCAAAATGCTATGCTGCGGGTGGGGCAGTTTTACTTTCACCGGCCTGTGCAAGCTTTGATATGTACGAAGATTTTAATACGCGCGGCGACGACTTTAAGCGTTTGCTTTCTGAATAAATTCAATTGCTTTATCGATATCTGATTCAGCCAGGGTGAGCGCTTCAGTTTCGTGTCTAAGCCAAGTGCACTGACGTTTGCATAATTGTCTAGTTGCAATGATGGCTTTTTTAATCATTTCACTTTCGGTGGTGTCGCCGTCTAAATGTTGCCATGCTTGACGATAGCCAACACAACGGATGGATGGCAAATCTAAATTGAGTTTTTTGTTCGCTCGAAGCTTTTTGACCTCGCCCATAAATCCAGAGCCCATCATTTTGTTGAATCGTTGTTCAATTCGTTGGTGAAGTTCTGCTCTATCGGGCATCAGTACAATTTTCTTTATTGGGTTGCTAAGCGCATTACCATCTTTGTTTCCTTGTAGTTCACTCAGTGTTTTTCCACTTAAATAATGCACCTCAAGTGCGCGCGACACTCTTTGCGAGTCATTGCGGTGAATTCTATTTGCTGCGACAGGATCAATGGCGCTTAATTGCTTATGCAATTCTTCACTACCAAGAGTTTTTAATTGTTCAGTGAAATATTGCCTTGATTCATTTGTTGATTCTGGCAGAGACGAAAGGCCGTATTCTAGTGCGTGAAAATAAAACGAAGTGCCACCAACCAATATAGGCAGTTTATTTTGTTCAAGCGCTAAGTTAATATGGTTTTTTGCTTGAGAAACAAAGTCGTTGACTGAGAAAGAGTCTTCGGGTTCGCAAATATTGACCAGCGCATGCGGGTATTTTTGTAGTGTATCTGTATCGGGTTTAGCTGTGCCAATGTCCATGGTGCGATAGATGAGGGCCGAATCCACACTAATGAGGTAGGCGTTTAAATGCTTACACAATTCAATTGCTAGCTCTGTTTTTCCAGAGGTAGTTGGTCCCATTAAAAAAATGACCGAATTATTAGGAGATGAACTCATATGAGCACTAGGCTTATATCAAAGGGTCTTACATTATACTCAAGGAGTATAAGTTGCGTAATCGCAAGCAAGTTGTTCAACTTAACTTTATATACCCATAGGGCATAAGTTTCGTAATCGCAAGCAAGTTGTTCAACTTAACTTTATAATACCTGCTAAATTTTTACATTACTCAATACGATGTTTACAGTCTTAAATCAGGCAAGTGGAAAATCTTTTCAGAGTGTTGGTGACGCGCCAATTTTAGATGACGCTCTAACACATGGACTCAACTTTCCTTATGGTTGTCAAAATGGTTTTTGTGGCAAGTGTAAAGCCATTGTTTTAAACGGTGAAATTGAATACGATGGCGATGTACCTCCAGCTCTTACAGAGGAAGATTTAGAAGCCAATATGGCGCTGCTTTGCCAATGCAGAGCGATAAGTGATTTGTACATCAATGTTGATGAATTGGATGATTTGGCCAATATTGAGGTTCGCTCTCTACCCTGTAGAGTAGAGCAAATTAATCGCCTTAATCATGATGTGATTCAAATCATGCTTAAGATTCCGGGTGCGCAATCTTTACAATATTTAGCAGGGCAATACCTTGATTTAGAGCATTCCGATTTTGAACCTCGCGCCTTTTCAATTGCCAATGCACCTGTTAACTCCAACTTAATCGAGCTCCACGTTAGATTGGTTGAAGACGGTCAGTTCACCAATTTTATTTTTAATAGTTTGACTGAAAAGACAATTCTTAGAGTTGAGGGACCTAAAGGCGACTTCTTCTTAAGAGAGGAGAGTGATAAGCCCGCTATCTTAATTGCTGGCGGTACTGGTTTCGGCCCTATTAAGGCAATTGTTGAGCACTTGATTTCTATTGACTCTCAAAGACAAATACATATCTATTGGGGTGTTCGAGCCGAAGAAGATATTTATTCTGCCTTGCCTTCTGAATGGGCGAATGAGTTTGAGACGATTAGTTATACCCCTGTTTTGTCAGAAGCTAACGGCTCTTGGCAGGGCGCAAAAGGTTATGTTCATGAAGCCGTTATTCAGGGTTTTTCAGATTTATCCGACTATGAAGTTTATGCTTGTGGACCGCCGATTATGGTCCGAGCGGCGGCTAGTGGCTGTTTAGAAAGAGGCCTTTTAAAGAAAAACTTCTACTCAGATGCTTTTGAGTACGCCTTTGAGGAAAATGCTGATGACTAGCATGCAGTCTCACTTAGAAGGGCAATTGAAAGTTGCATTAGAGCCTAGCCACCTTGAGGTAATTAATGAGTCCAATAATCATTCAGGACCCGCCACAGAATCGCATTTCAAGCTTGTCGTAGTGAGTGAGGTTTTTATTGAAATGAAACTTATTGATCGTCATCGATTTATCAATAAACTTTTTAAAGAAGAGTTGGGCCATATACATGCTTTGGCGATGCACACTTATACGCCGAGTGAGTGGCAAGCTCGACAAAGTTCGCCAGATTCACCACTTTGCGCCAGTAAAACCAAATAGTGCGTTCTCTTTTATTAATCCTTGTCTTGGCACTATCGGGCTGCCAAAGCGGTCTTGATAATGTCAGAAATGTAGCCAATTTAATTGATATTTCGGCGCCATCAAAAGCCTATAAAGACGAATCCAATCTTTGGCATTATATTGCCAACCATCAGAAACTCGACAATCAAAACCACCAACGAGTTGACGAGCATATTGCCTGGTTTGTGAAACACCCAGATTATCTTGAAAGAGTAAGTAAGCGTGCACAGCCGTATCTTCATTTGGTTGTGAGCGAGATTGAGAAAGAGGGCCTCCCAATTGAAATTGCCTTGTTGCCAATTGTTGAATCTGCCTATTACCCATTCTCTTACTCCCACGGCACTGCTGCAGGGCTTTGGCAGTTTATCCCTTCGACAGGCCGGCTTTATGGCCTTGAAGAGGATTGGTGGTATGCGGGAAGGCGTGACGTGCTTGCATCCACTAAGGCGGCTGTTAAGTATTTAAAAAACCTCAATCAGTTATTTAATGGCGACTGGTTGTTGGCTATTGCAGCCTATAATGCCGGACCTGGGCGAGTGCAAAACGCAATCAATGCCAATAAAAAAAGCGGCAAAAAAACAGATTTCTGGCATTTAGAATTGCCGAATGAAACAAAGCGCTATGTGCCGAAATTACTAGCAGTGGCAAAAATTCTACAAGATCCATTGCGTTACAATCAAAGCTTCGAGAAGATTGATAATCAAGCCTATCTGCAAGCGATTGAGCTAGATTCTCAGTTTGATTTGGCGCTAATCGCTCAGTGGACGGGGCTTAGTATTGATGAAATCTATACTTTCAATCCTGGCTTACGACGGTGGGCGACACCAAGTGCTTTACCATTTACATTATTACTACCCAATTCGGTGGTGTCAATTTTTGAGAAAAAGCTCAATGAATCGGGTGAGCGCCTTCAAGTTAGCTGGGTTCGTCATCAAATTCAATCCGGTGAAAGTCTTAATTTTTTAGCGAAT
>Ga0302119_10000217_pt1 | contig 24981 bp, 25 predicted proteins | sample AG5_Tmax_MG_FD_203114 | JGI IMG/M metagenome (GOLD analysis project Ga0302119, IMG submission 203114) | Marine microbial communities from Western Arctic Ocean, Canada - AG5_Tmax | ecosystem: Environmental > Aquatic > Marine > Oceanic | place: Canada: Western Arctic Ocean | collected 2017-10-01 | reverse complement strand
TTAACCACCTTGTCAGAAAGTAGGTTTTTGACGTTCAGTTCTGCCCAAATCCAAGAGCCGTTACCATGCAAATATCGGCATGTCGCAATGACGATTTTATCCTTGACCTTGGAAACAGCAGTCAAACACTTCTTGATTTCTGTTTTGTGATCTGGATGAATATATTCAAGGAAGTTATGCCCGAGTACTTCATGGGGCAGCTTCCCGAACACGTGCTTAGATGGTAAGCTTTCATATTGAATCACCCAATCTTTGTCCAGCAGAGAGATGACATCGCCAGATTTTTCACTCAAGCTCCGGAAATGCTCCTCGCTTGTCATCAGTTCATTAATGATTAAATCACGACTCAGGATATTGCTGAGGAGTTTAGAAACGAACTCAAGGGCCATCATAATTCTTATGGAATAGGCAAATGGATCATTGAATGATTGAACTGCCAACACTCCAACAACCTTACCTTCACCCTTAAGAGGGACCCCTAAATAAACTTCAGGGACCTGTGTTTCCATTTGAATTTTGTGTGCTTTAATATATTTTAAGAGTTCAGGCTTTTGCTCAAAGAGGGGCTTGCCAGACCCAATAACCTGCTGGAATAAGGTTTTTTTGTTTTTATCTGCTTCAAGTGTCTTTCTTAATCCTTTACATCCCCGCACTATTGGGTAGGTATATGACTTTGAAGCCTTATCATATAGGATGATATATAAATTATCGACATTCATGATATTGCCGAGCTCTTGAACTACGAATTTGGAGAACCAGTTTGTGTCAATAATCCTCCTTGAGGATGCCTGGGCAATGTTTAATACCGTTTCCTGAACTTTCTGTATCTTCTTCTGTGTTGAATTGTCCCGCACCAGCACGACCACTCCATTCACAATACCATTATGATCATTTGTAACCCAGCACGTAGCGGTTGTTTCTATATGCTCTCCCGAATTATGGATGAGAGCAATATCCATACTACCTAACTCAAGTTCTTTCATTACTTGTCTAAGAAACCTCTTAAGCTTAGGGCGCATTTTAGAAGGTGCAAGGTTGATAGTTTGTGCACCCAGTATATCTTTGGCAGCGTAACCAAAGAAACTCTCACATCCTTTACTCCAATCAGTGAGGATTAAATTAACATCCATAGCAAACATAGCAACACCAGCATCCTTGACCATCTGTGCTCGAACAATATTACTTTCTCCGGCATGTGCTTGTTCAGAGGTATTTTTAATATTGGCAAGGATAAATGTTGAGTTTATTTTGGAAAAACGCACTTCAACAGGGAACTCACTTCCATCTTTCCGTTTGTTGAACCCCTCGTAGGTTACCACCGTTCCGATGGTCGCATTTTTGTATAACGCAAGCACTTCTTTATCCTGTTGCGGATGCGCCTCTATATCGAAGACATGAAGTGTCAGAAACTGTTTTTTTGTATACCTATACTCCTTGCGAGCACGCTCATTTATCGCTGCCAACCTATAGTCATCTATTCGGATGAGAAGAGCGATATCAGGAGAGTTGTTCAGACAAGCCTGCAGTGTGTCTAACTCAGTTTTATCTTTGTTTACGTCCTTACTATTAGACATGTTGTAAATTGAAGGGAATTTGTTGAATCAGAAAACCTAATAAGTTAGAGGTCCTCCAATTGGTCAAGAGTTAGAGGTTTGATGAGAAATTTATTGATCAGTTCATTCTCATTTGCACGTTCCTTGTCAGAAGGGTTGATCGACGTAGTCAGCATGAACACATCGATATTAGGTTTTGCACTGGTATTCAACTCCGAAAATCTATCCAAGAATTGGAACCCATCTATCAATGGCATGTTTATGTCTAAGAGTATCATGTCCGGCAGTAATTCCCCAGCTGATTCCTGCTTCACCAGATTCCCCAAAAAGTCCAGCGCACTTTGTCCTGATGTGTACACGTAATACTGTTCTGAGAAATTCGCGCTTTCAAGCATCTTCTGATTGATCATGTTGTCGATCTCATTGTCATCGATTAACATTACGATCTTGTACTTTGATTTTGGTTTCTGCATATTGCTTGTTTTTATAACTTACTTGATTGGTTTGCTCAGTAATTCAACAAATGTGTCATCCAATCTTATATAACTCAACATCTTGTTTGGGCACTCATTCAATAACTTAAAATTGCCTGCTTGCTTGACAATTTTTTCATTTAACCCGCCAGACTGGTTGTCCTGTGCTTTTAGCATATTAGCGAAAGTAATACTGTTTTCGTAACTCCCGGTTTTGTTCAACTCCTTTAATTTCCTGGTAACACTTCGAAGCAGGTTCCATGCTAGGTCATACTTGTTCTGTAAAGAATATGTAAGTATCAAGAAAAGCTTTACCTCCATATCTGCATGTACATGATTCTTGAAACTCACCTCATTTAATAGATTGGAAAGATACTTGCTCGCATTTTCATAATCTTCAATGTAATAAGCAGATGCCGCCTTATATATCATAAAGTTGACGTAATTAGGAATGTCATTTGAGTCTCCTTCAAATCCAGAAAGATCAGTAACACTCTCTTCATGCAAATTAGCAGCGTTATCTAATTGGACATAACGCTCAATCTTTGAAATCAAGAACTTGGAGCAATAGGTGAGATGATTGAAGAAAAGGAAAGAAGGCAAACTCATATTAACTGATCCAAAGTACTGGTCTGCTTTTTTGCCAATTCCTAGCTTATGGTAATATTCAAAAAAGAGGAAATTTACCGCATTTTGAAGATACTGATATTTGCCATCAGAGGGATGGGATTCAAGAGTCTGTTCTAACTCTCTAAGGGCGTCTTCAACAGGGTCATCATTGATTACCAACTCCTCTAGTGGAAGGAAGAGCGCTATTGACACATTCATTATGAGTTGAGAGACCTTAAGGTGATGTGAGTCATATAATCTCACTAAGCTTGCCATTTCATTTTTAAGAACAGGGAAATATTCCAGAATCCCGGGGTCTCTGGACGCCATATAGTCTCCCAAATACTTACTAAAATCTGTTAACATCCCTTCTGCCTTGTCCAGGGCAAGTGTAAATGCCATGTGCTTGTTGTACTTCTGAGAGTACTCGTAATACTTGTCTGTATGCAGATGTAATTTTTTTAATGCTGCGTATACCGTTGTTAGTTCCTGGGGCATATCATGTTCAAGCAGGTCTTTTTCCAGCTTACTGAGAATTGCAATGGATATTTCTGGTTGGGAATTATATAGGAGCTTAGGGATGGTGATGATCTTGCGCAGGACATCAGTTTTTGGACCTACTGATTGATCGAGAAGCTGCTCTTGAATTTTCTCATACAACCTTGATTTTAGTACGTAAAATGCGTTGGATGATATGCCAAGTTCCCCCTGAATTTTATCATCTGACATGGATGACTCCCGGTAATTTTCCAGTAGCGTCTGAAACTTCTCAGCCTTGCCCTCTTGAAGCTTAAGCAAAATGGCCTGGTAGTCGGGCTCTTTTAGTTTGGTGATTATACTCTTAATATTGAGCATTGTGGCGGAATTGTGTAAGCTTTCAAATGGGGGTAAAGTTAATTATTTGATTTAATTTGAGTGCATAGATTAAAATTCTGCACAAGGTATCTGCTGATAGTTCACACGTCCTGTTTTTTGTCGGAGTTTAATTGTGAAGGAGATCTCGTGCGATCCTCCACTTGCCATAGTGAGGCGTGACGTTGTCATATCATACGAATAACCTACACTAAATTTGGAGGTCTTTACTCCAAAGAGCAATATTATAGCATCTGTTGATCGATACCAGACGCCAGCGGTGATAACACCAGAGTGCATATACATACCGAGATTTAGTTGCTCAAATTCTCCTTGTTTGGTGTATAAAATGTTGGGGGAAAGTGTATAAGTGCCATTGAATTTATCGCCCATTTTGATGTTAGTGCCACCATGGAACGTGTACCTGCGTGCTAATTTGTAATTGCCTACTAGGCTTGTAATTGGTTCGTGTAAATGGCTGACAGAGACTCCTGCAAACATTTTGCTGCTATAAACAACTGCACCAGCTGAAAGGTCGAGGTAACCTCTAGACTTCATTGGCTGCTGCTCGCTAGATGTGTGAATAAATCCCTGGTCAGGGTCGAGCATATCTGCAAAGGTCATTTCGTTCCAATTTATAGAGGTTTCTGAATACCCCGCTTTTGCACCAACATTGAGTCGGTATTTTCTGTTCAATGTAGTATGATATGAATAGATGCCGGAAATGGAGTTTGAGTGGTAGGTTCCTTGTCCGGCACCATCGTTAACGAACTGTATTCCCAATCCACCTGACAGATTTTTTGAGTAAGCATCATAGGAAGCACTGAATGTTCGGAAGGGCTGATCAATGCCTGACCACTGGTTTCGGAAGTTAATCCCTATTCTACCTGAAGGCTCAGTCCCTGCAAGTGCAGGGTTAAGATGTACCGGGTTAGAGTAGAACTGACTGAATTCAGGATCCTGTGCTACTGCTGTATTTGAGGTGTATATAACCATGAAAGCAGTAAATAATGTCAGTGTGTAATGTATTTTAGTGTTGGTTTTCATTTTGTATTATTTCGTTGTTTTAATTCTTAGACAAATGTACCACAAGGGTCATGTGCTATTTATCCAACTTGGTATAAAAGGTTACCGATGTAAGAAAGTTGCAGGTTTTGTAATTTTCGCAATATAGCTTGAGTGGTGGCTATAGACCATTAATACCCATTAACTCATCATCTTTGGTATTAACAAAAATTAACAAGGCCCCTTCTTAGGAGATCAAGTCATTTTGTTACTTTTGGTGCTGATTTGTAGGAGGGAAAAGATAGATAATAGCCCTTGCACTACGTTGCAAATAATTCATTACCTGTGAAATCATATATACGATCATGACAGAACCAACAGATAAAGAGGAAAATCTAACTGCTAATCAGGTAGCAGAACAAGGACCGCCTGTGACAGACACAGAAATGACCTCATCTTCTAAAACAGCAGCAGCTTCTGCAACAGTGGATATAAAGGAGCTCAATGAACGCATCCAAAAGGAGTCAGCCTTTGTTGACCTGGTCAACATGGAGATGGATAAAATAATTATAGGGCAGAAGTATATGGTTGAAAGGCTGCTTATAGGCTTGCTCTCAAACGGACATATCCTTTTAGAAGGACTGCCAGGTTTGGCGAAAACGTTGGCGATTAATTCTATGTCCTCAATCATCAAGGCTAAATTCTCCAGATTACAGTTCACTCCTGACCTATTGCCTGCTGATTTAATAGGAACATTGATTTACAGCCAAAAGAAGGAAGAGTTCACCGTAAAGAAAGGGCCTGTATTTGCCAATTTTATCCTGGCAGACGAGATCAACAGGGCGCCAGCAAAGGTTCAATCTGCTTTACTGGAGGCTATGCAGGAGCGGCAAGTAACTATAGGTGATGAAACATTTCCTCTTGAAGAGCCGTTCCTCGTTATGGCAACTCAGAACCCCATAGAGCAGGAGGGTACTTATCCTCTTCCGGAGGCACAGGTAGATAGATTCATGTTGAAGGTGGTAATTGGTTATCCGAATAAAGAGGAAGAAAGGGCTATCATTCGTCAAAATATGTTAGAAAAGGCCCCGGCCCCTTCCAGTATCCTGAAACCTGAAGATATTCTTAAGGCCAGGAGCATCGTACGAGAGGTGTATATGGATGATAAGATTGAGAAATATATAATCGATATTGTCTTTGCCACCAGAAACCCAAGCGACTATGGACTTGGTAAGTTTCAGGACCTCATTAGCTTCGGGGGTTCACCGAGAGCCAGTATTAACCTGGCTCTTGCTGCGAAGGCTTATGCATTTATCAAGCGCCGTGGCTATGTAATTCCTGAAGATGTAAGAGCGATTTGTGCTGATGTGCTAAGGCACCGTATAGGCTTGACCTACGAGGCAGAAGCTGAAAATATTACTTCTGAGGAGATTATTGCTGAAATATTAAATACAATTGAAGTTCCCTAGGATGGACGGTGAAGTTAGGTTGCTGAGTAAAGTTGGAGCTTCTTGGTGGACTGTAGTGAACCAGGCTGTCACTAGATGAATCGGAGCACAGTATTGATTGGCTAAGATTTGATGGTAAACCTGACACACGCTTCGCCTTTCCCTAACCCTGTTGTTGTTTAGTTATTATCTGTAAACTTGAGAATATTGTCAGAAAAGAGACGCTAAATGGAGACCTCTGAATTACTCAAAAAAGTCCGGAAGATAGAAATCAAGACCAGAGGCCTGTCAAACCAGGTATTCTCAGGAGAATATCATTCAGCCTTCAAGGGCAAGGGAATGACGTTTAGTGAGGTTAGAGAATACCAATTTGGAGATGATATTCGTGCAATAGATTGGAATGTAACGGCGAGGTTCTCGTCGCCTTATGTGAAGGTTTTTGAAGAGGAAAGAGAACTAACAGTGATGCTGTTGGTTGATGTTAGTGCTTCCCGGGAATTTGGTTCAACTATGCAATTCAAGCAAGAGTTGGCAACAGAACTCTCGGCGGTTTTGGCATTCTCCGCGATTCAGAATAATGACAAGATTGGCATTATTTTCTTTAGTGACCAGATTGAAAAGTTTATCCCACCTAAGAAGGGAAGGGGGCATATACTGCGGATCATTCGTGAGCTGCTCAATATTGAACCTCAGAGCAGAAAGACGGATGTGTCAAATGCGCTGAAGTACTTCACTAATGTGATCAAAAAGAAGAGTATCGCTTTTCTTATATCAGATTTTCTTGACCCCAATTTCTCATCAGACAGCAGTTCTGGTGAAGAGGCCTTGAAGATCGCCAATAAGAAGCACGACGTGGTTGCTCTGAGGTTGTACGATCAGCGGGAAGTCCAACTTCCGTCGGTGGGATTGGTTAAAATGAAAGATGCTGAAACCGGCCAATTCAAATGGGTTGATACTTCGTCGAGAAAGGTTCGAAATTATTATGATCAATGGAATAGGATTAACGATGCCAATCTTGCTAAGATTTTCAAACGTTGCGGAGTGGATTCTACTCAGATTAAGACTGATGAATCTTACGTAAAGCCTCTTATGAATTTGTTTAAGCGCAGGGAAGGACGTTGAGATAGATAGCTGGTATGAAGCGATACTTATATATAATCTACTTAATGATCCTGATATTTGGGGTCATACCTGATTCTTCTGCCCAGGACTTTTCGGCCCAAGTATATACCGATACCAACAAGATCCTTATTGGAGACCATGTTACACTTACCCTTGTCTTAAATTGCCAACTCTCCAAACATGTGCTGTGGCCGGAAATTGGGGATACGATTTCTGCTGAGGTCGAGGTTGTTGACCGAACGGCCCCTGATACCCTAAAGCGGAGAGGGGACGGTACACTGGAAATAGAGCAAGTATATACAATCACCTCTTTTGACTCGGGCTTCTTCGTGATCCCTCCGTTCAGGTTTATTGATGCAGAAGATACTAGTAGCATGGCTGAAACAGAGGCTATTCTAATTGAGGTACACACCATGGAGGTGGATACGGCCCAGGCGTTCAAAGACATCAAGAACCCGTACAGTGTGCCCTATACCTGGGATGAATTTATTTCAGAGGCGATTGCAATTTCTGGAATACTGGTTTTGCTTTTGCTGGCCTACCTATTTTACAGATACTGGAAGAACCGGCCAAAAAAAGAAATTGTGGAAGAGGTATTTGTGGGCGACCCCTATGAAATTGCCATGGAGGGTTTACACTTACTAGATGATAAAAAGCTGTGGCAGCAAGATAAGATTAAGGAGTATTACACCGAGTTGACTGATATTGTCAGAACCTACATAGAGAACCGATATGCAATCATTGCTATGGAGATGACAACCGATGAAATTATGGAGTCATTGGCATATACACAGGCTGCTCCTGCTGACCGGGAGAAACTTGGTCAATTACTGCTGATGGCTGATATGGTGAAGTTTGCTAAGTCCAAACCTTTAGCAAGAGAGCATCAAATGAACATGTCTCAAGCCTCTGACTTTGTGAGAGATACAAGGCAGGTGGAAGACTTGCCACAGAGCGGGGACCCTGCTGAAATTAATTCGGATGCTTTATGATGGAGGATATTAACTTCGCATATCAGGAACTGCTATATCTTTTACTCATAATCCCTGTGATGGGATTGTGGTATTGGCGACTGGCCAATCGAGGGAAAGCGGGAATCCAGGTCTCGTCTTTTTTGCCTTTTTCGGGTCTTAAGCAGGGGGGGAAGATTTATTTTAGGCATGTTCTGTTTTTATTAAGGGTGGGTGCAGTTGCTGCTTTGATCGTATGTCTTGCACGGCCTCAATCAAGTACAAGTTGGGAAAGCAGAACTACTGAAGGTATCGATATAGTGGTGGTTCTTGATATTTCTACCAGCATGCTTGCCAAAGATCTTGATCCTAATCGGTTGGATGCGTCTAAGAAAGTCGCTATGGACTTTATAAAGAATAGGCCGTATGATAGAGTGGGGCTCGTAGTCTTTGCTGGCGAAAGCTTTACCCAATGTCCTTTAACTACTGACCATTCTGTACTGAAGAGTCTGTTCTCGGAAATTAAAACGGGAATGGTAGAGGATGGCACAGCGATTGGACTTGGACTTGCAACGGGTGCCAACAGGTTGGTGGAAAGTAAGGCAATCTCCAAGGTGATCATCCTTCTCACTGATGGAGAGAACAATGGTGGGTCTGTCGCACCCCTGACCGCCTCAGAAATCGCAAGTTCAATAGGGATAAGGGTTTACACCATTGGTGTTGGAACAAAAGGAATGGCGCCAACACCGGTTGCCAGAGATGAAAGGGGTTATATTTATCAACAGCGAAAGGTGTCCATAGACGAAGATTTACTACAGGCTATTGCAGCCAATACAGGCGGCAAATATTTCCGTGCAACTGATAACAGGTCACTAGAGGAAATTTATAATGAGATTGACAGGATGGAGAAATCTAAGATTGAGGTGAAGGAATACAGAAAGAAGACTGAACGGTTTCTCCCTTTTGCGTTGTTGGCGGCTGCCTTGCTATTATCAGAACTACTATTGCGTAACATAATCTTTAGGAGCATACCATAAATGGAACTTGAACAGTTAAGATTGGCGAATATGGAGATCACTGATATGCTTTTAGTGTTATCAGGAGTCACTATAGTGATGCTTGTGTTGTTTATTCTGACATTGAGATGGAAAAAAAATGCAATCGCTTCATTTGGTGATCCAAGGCTGATTTCTGCTTTAATGCCTGATGTATCGTCAGGGAGACCGATACTTAAGTTTTTCTTATTGCTATTTGCAGCTTGGGCGTTGGTGATTGGTATCGCAAACCCTCAGATTGGCTCAAAGATTGAAGAAGTAAAACGGGAAGGCGTTGATCTTATGATTGCCCTGGATCTGTCTAAGTCCATGCTGGCAGAGGACATCAAGCCCAACCGATTGGAAAGATCGAAGCAAGCAATTTCTAAACTGATTGACAAGCTTAAAGGTGACCGTATTGGATTGATCGTATTTGGTGGTGAGGCCTTTGTGCAGTTACCGATCACTACTGATTACGCCGCCGCTAAGCTATTTCTGTCTACTGTCGGAACAGACATAATGCCATCTCCAGGTACCGCTATCGGTGATGCCATTGAACTAGGATTGACGTCATTTGGGAAGAGTGATGATTTAGAAGAAGGTGTTGAGACCAACAAAGCTATAATTGTCATTACTGATGGAGAAAATCACGTAGATGATGCCATCGAGGCAGCAGAGGCTGCTTCTGACAAGGGTGTCGTGGTGCATACAATTGGAATGGGCCTGACCAAAGGGGGCCCAATTCCCATCTACCGAAATGGCATTCAGGTAGGATACAGAAAGGATAAAGAGGGAAATGCCATCATTACCAAGCTTAATGAGACCATGCTTCAACAAATTGCTGCAGCTGGTGATGGTACTTATATTAGAGCTAATAATTTACAAACGGGACTGAGTGTTTTGTTTACGGAACTAAATAAGATGGAGAAAGTAAAGTTTGGTTCAAAGATATTTACAGACTACGAGGATCGCTTCCAGTACTTCCTGGCACTGGCAATTTTCTTCCTAATTTTAGAGTTCTTTGTTGCTGAGAAAAAGAATAAATACCTCAGGAAAATTAAGCTGTTTGAATAAGATGAAGCAATTATTTATCAAAAGCGTATTTATGCCCGTCATGCTGCTGATGCCAGCGCTCAATTTGTTTGCACAGCAGGAGAAGGCACATATACGAAAGGGGAACAAGCAATATGGAGCTGGCCAATATGCGGAAGCTGAGAACTCTTACCAGGAAGCACTGGGTCAGAAGGCATCGTCTTTTGAGGGTTCCTTTAACCTGGGAGATGCGGCATACAAGCAAGAGAAATTTGACGATGCCATCAACCAGTTTGATTTAATCTCGAAACAGGCTCATACTAAAGAAGAACTCGGTGCTTCCTATCACAATCTGGGTACTGCTTATCTGCAGAAAAAAGAATATGAAAAGAGCGTGGAAGCGTATAAGCAAGCCCTTAGGAACACCCCGTCTGATATGGACACAAAGTACAACCTGGCCTATGCTCAAAGACAATTGAAACAGCAGCAACAGCAGCAACAAGAAAATAAGGACAAGGATAAAGACGATAAGGAAGAGAAAAAAGATCAGGACAAGGATAAAAACGACAAGGAAGAGAAGAAAGATCAGGACAAGGATAAAAACGACAAGGAAGAGAAAAAAGATCAGGACAAGAAGGACAACGAGGAAGAAGAGAAGAAGGATAGTAAAAATGAGGAGCAGAATAAGGAGGATGAGAACAAGAGCCAGCAACCGCAGCAGCCCCGGCCTGAGCAGCTTTCGAAAGAAGAGGCCAGGAAAATTCTGGAGGCACTAAAAGAGAAGGAGATGAACGTGCAGAACAAGCTTCACAAGAACAAGTTAAAATCTACCAAGATTAAATCTGATAAGGACTGGTAACTATATGCGTCAACTGGTTAAAATATTGGTGCTTGCAATGCTACCTGTTGTGTCGATGAGCCAAAGTTTCAAATTTGAAGCCACCATTAGCAAAGGTACGGTTGAGGTAGGCGAGCAGTTTAGTGTGACGTACGCAGCAAACGGTAGTATCTCAAACTTTAGTCCTCCCAAATTCAGTGGTTTTCAAATTAGGTCAGGGCCTAATCCTTCCACCAGCATGAACTATGTCAATGGAAAAGTAAGCAGGAAGGAGTCTTATGGCTATGTTTTGGTGGCTAAAAATATGGGCACCTACACCTTTCCGGCAGCATCTGTTAAATCAGGTGGCAACGTTTATAAGTCAAAGGCACTAACTATCAAGGTAGTGAAGGCAACGAAAAAGAAGCCGAACACCAGTGTTACTAGTGATAACCTCTTCTTACAGGCAACTCCCAGCAAGCGAACGGTATATAAAGGAGAACAGCTCTCGGTGAAGTATACGGTTTACTTTAATCTGGAGGTATCTCATAGTGAAACAATGAAGCTCCCAAGCCTTAACGGGTTCTGGACTGAGGATGTACCTGTGCCACGACAAGCAAGTGTGTACAGTACTACAATAAACAATGTGCGATACAATGCTGCTGACCTGATGAAGAAGGTGCTATTCCCACAGAGGAGTGGGAGTTTGAAGCTTGACCAGATGGAGTTCAAGGTGTTTGTCAGAACTAGGACCAAGCGTCGTTCATTCTTTGACTCTGGCTTCAGGGATGATGAGTACGTCTTGAAGTCTGTCCCTATTAATATAAAAGTTAAGCCATTGCCAGAAAACGGAAAGCCTGATTCTTTTGACGGGGCAGTCGGTTCATTTTCTTTCAAGACGGAGATTGATAAGGACAAATTACAGGCAAATGATGCGGTAACATTAAATATTGGGTTGAAGGGAACTGGCAATCTGAAGTTGATCGAAGCGCCCAAACTGCAGCTTCCGCCTGATATCGAGACGTTTGATCCCAAGATTTCCACTAAAATCAAGGTTGGAGTAGATGGAGTTTCTGGATATAGAACATTTGAGTATCTATTGATTCCTAGGCACGCAGGTGAATATGTAATCCCTCCTATAAAGTTCTCCTACTTTGATCCAGTAAAGAAGAGGTATGTAGAACAGGAATCTCCAGAGTATCGACTGTCGGTCTCGAAGGGCGATGAGCAGGCAACAACTATGCTATCTACTATCAATAAAGAGAATGTGAAGTTCATTGGCAGTGACATACGCTATATAGTGGATGCTCCTTTTGTTCTGTTCAACAAAGGGTCCCCCTTCTTTATGTCTAAACCGTTTTATGCAGCCTATGTTTCTCCTGTCTTTCTTCTGTTTTTCCTGCTCTTGCTGAAGCGCAGGCATGTAGAGAGGAATAAGGATATTGTTCAGGTCAGAAGAAGGAGAGCTAACAAACTGGCCCGCAAAAGCCTGGCCCGGGCGAAAGTATATATTAACAAGGATAAGGAGCGGTTTTTCCAGGAAGTGCTTAAAGGTCTATGGGGGTATCTTGGGATGAAACTCAGCGTGGATGTTGCGGATTTATCCAAAGAATCTATAAGAAGATCACTGACGGACAGATCTGTGTCTGAGGGTGGCGTTGATACTATGATAGCGCTATTGGACAAATGTGAATTTGCCCAATATGCACCAGAAGGGCAAACAGAAACAATGGATGGTATTTATGAAGAAGCATCAGAAGCCATTTCAATAATTGAAAACGAAATATCGTGATGTGTATAGGAAATAAGGGTGTGCTCTGTGTGATATTGTGCCTGTTCATGGCTACTGGATCCGCGCGTGCAGACGAGTATTTGGAACTCATTACTAAGGGCAATGATTACTTCAAGCAAGGAGAGTACGAGCATGCTATAGCGTCTTATGAGAAAGTACTCGATGGTGGCAAGGAATCAGCTGAGCTGTATTATAACCTGGGAAACGCATATTATAAGACGATCAATATTCCTGCAGCTATACTCAATTATGAAAGAGCCACCAGATTAGATTCCAAAGATGAAGACCTGCAGTTTAACCTGAAGCTTGCTGATCTTAAGACCGTTGACAAAATAGAAGTAATACCCACATTCTTTATTGGTGAACTTGGAGAGGATTTGAAAGATTCAGTTGCATTGGATACCTGGGGGTGGTTTGCTGTTGTTTCACTATGGTTGTCAGCGTTACTTTTTTTCATATACACCAATATGTTTTCCAATACTTTTAAGAGGGTGGTTTTCTTTGCCGCTCTGTCATTATTGGTGTTGAGTATGGGGAGTTTCGGGTTGGGGTATCAAAAATATAATGCAGTCTATAATGACCTGGAGGCGATAGTTTTTGCGCCATCTGTCATAGTTAAAAGTGCGCCTGACCAACAACAGACTGACCTTTTTCTTCTACACGAAGGAACCAAGGTCTCCGTTGTAGAAGAGATGGGTGAGTGGAGCAAGATACGCCTGGCCGATGGCAGCGTAGGGTGGATTCCTAAAGAAACTATTGAGCATATATGATGAGGATTGGCCTTCTATCAGATACTCACAATATGCTCGACCCAGCGGTTTTTGACCATTTTAAGGATGTTGATGAGATCTGGCATGCGGGTGATATCGGCACACTTGACATTACAAATCAGCTTGCAGAATTCAAGCCGGTCCGTGCTGTGCATGGCAATATTGATGGGCAAGACATACGACAGCATTTTCCTGAACATCTCAAATGGACCTGTGGGGGTGTTAGGGTATGGATGACCCATATTGGTGGTTATCCCAAGAGATATGACGCACGAGTAAAAGCTGAGATTCAGCGCAATCCTCCCGACCTGTTTATCTGTGGACATTCACATATCCTCAAGGTAATCTATGACCAAAAGTTGAAGCTGCTCCACATCAACCCAGGGGCGGCTGGCCGGTATGGTATGCAAACTGTGAGTACACTGGTTCGATTTAGTATTCAGGGAAAAGAAATCAATGACCTTCAGGTTATTGAATTGAAGAGGGATCGGCTTGTACGCAAAGGCTGAAATGATAGCTCCTATTTGTTTGGTCTGCTTAGACAACTATATTTGCACTTTCTTATCAGATATGTCTAATTTTATTAAAACCATTAACAAATGAAAAGAGTATTAGCAATCTTAGCTTTTGCAGCACTGGTATCGGCCTCCAGCATCGCAGCGTTTTGTGTACAACCGAAAGGACAGTTACAGGGAAAAATCAAGCAAATGGAAGCCAATGGGTATACCCTGGCCAGTATTGATTGTGCCCAGGTAAGTTATTTTGTGGCGCCTACCCCTCCTTATCTAAATGCAACAATTACTGTGAGGATGAACCGGACTGTGTGTCCTGGTGGTGGATCAGGCCCATGTTATTACTTTGGATCAGCAATATTCACAGCCGACGAGGTGGTGGTCAACAATAATGGAAATACAATTCATACCAATGTTACGGAAGCTATTGTAGCGCTTTAAGTTTCATTATAGTATATATATAGGAAGGCCCTGGGGTAGAGAGATATTCTGCTTCAGGGCTTTTTGTATAAACATGCCTTATCTGTTAGCTCGGTATTTCAACCCCTTCATTTAAGGTGTTTTCTGCATACAATGCTTGAAGCTGTGCAGTGATTGGGCCCAATTCCCCCTCTCCAATCTCTCGTCCATCCAGCTCAACTACATGACTTAGCTCGCCCATGGTGCCGGTGGTAAACATTTCATCAGCGGTTTGAAACTCTACGAGTGACAACCGACTTTCTTCCAATGGGATGCCTTCATCTGTAGCTATTTTCATGACTCTGGCTCTGGTGGTTCCGGGTAAGCACGAGTCAGGAAAAGGGGTTTTTAGAACGCCGTTTTTAGCCAGGAAGACATTGGTGGCATTGGTTTCAGATACAAACCCATCAATGTCGAGCATCAATGCATCGTCAGCTCCCGACAGGTTGGCCTCTATTTTAGCCAGGATATTATTGATCAGGTTATTGTGATGGATTTTTGAATCCAGGCACTGAGGTGAGTTGCGCCTTATGCTACATGTAATTAACCTGATGCCTTCATTCCCATATACAGGTGGTTTGAACTCTGGCAATACTATCAGGCAGCAGCCAGATGTATTCAACTCGGGATTCATTCCTGATGTGGTTTTCAATCCTCTGGAAAGTGTTAATCTAATATGAATACCATCGTACATGTTGTTGGCCTTCAATGTAGAAAAAACGGCTTCTTTAATCGCATTTCTACTGGGGACACCTTGAAAGTGCATTGCTTTGGCAGAATTGAACATTCGGTCTATATGTTCTTCAAACTGAAAGATCTTTCCGTTGTAAACCCGCAGTCCTTCCCATACTCCATCTCCACCCTGAACAAGACTGTCCAGTACAGAGATCTTTGCATCTTCTCTTCTTAGTAATTCCCCACCTATATGCACGAAGGTTCCCTCGTTTCTGGGGTCTGGTTGGTTCAATTTTGCCATAATTATAGTATTGTTAGTGGCATTACCGTTCAATGATTATAGAGGTCAGGTTAATGCTAAATGTTCCATTTTTTCATAGAAGTACATGCACTCATGATATAATGAGTGTAGATTGGGGGGCATGGTTTCATTTTTCTCCTTATAAGGGACAAATCCGGTACTCTTATGCACCGATTCATACCAGTACTTAGCCCAAATACCATCTTCATGTCGTGGCCCAGCCTCCCAGTCGAGCATAGAGTGTTGGAAACTGATGTTCATATTTTCGCAAAGTGCGGTCAACTGATTTTCCGGGTTGAGCAGTACATTTTTAGCATTCAGGATAACATATGGTATGCTATTTTTAGTAAAAAAGTCAAGTAGCTCAAGCTGCATTTTATATGCCGTATCCAGTAAGGTCGGTTCTGTAACGTTCCTGGAGTAGGAGAGGAGCACATCCTTGGGATCACGTATGAGCAATATATTGTCGAATTCTTGGAGGAAGTCCAGCTCGAGGCCTGCCACATGATTGGCCATGTGTTTCATGAAGTACACGGGCATATCTGTTGGTGGATTGATCAGCGTATCGACTATGTTGCTGGCATCTGTCTCCATCGTAGCCAGTACCTCTTCTCTTGAAGGGCGCCACACACCTGTATGCTCTAAAAAATACCCGAACAACGGCTCATCAACAACCGCCGTATCACTGCGATTGGCAAACGAATACATTAGAGCTGTAGAGATGTTTCTTGGCCCGGACCACAGCGCTATTTTTTTTATCTGTTCCACTTATTGTATTTCCTCTAACTCGTGCTGCAATTTCTTAGTCAACTTGCTTCGAATCAATTCATAAGATTGTTTAGCATAGTAAGTCCATTCCTCTTCATTTAGATTCTCCACATTATTTGTCTGTACCCAATGTCCACGTGCCAGATAGGGTGCCTGGCTGAATCCATCCCTTGAAGCCACATCGTAAAAATCTCCCGATGGCACCTTGTAGGATGCCGTGGTAGGGGACTCATCCAATGCCGCCATCAGGAATATCCTATTTACTACTAGAAAGCACAGGTTGCTTTCCCATTTAACATCTTCAGTTACACCAGGTAAAGCAAGACAGATATCCCTTAATTTTTCAATATTCATCTAAAAGATTTGGTTTTTGGATAGATCTTCTGTTGGTAGTTTCAATTCATCCCGGGAAAAGAAGTCACCTCCTGCACTTTGAGATCTGGAAATGAGGCAACTACCTGAACCTTAAAATCGGGAAAAGACGTTACCTCCTGCCATTTTCCACATTGGTCAGGAAAAGCATCGACCCATTGTACCTTGATATCAGGAAAAGCAGAGACATATTGTATCTTGATATCAGGGAAAGCAGTTACAAATTGGACCCTGCCATACAAGTTGAAGCCCTCCCATGAGCAGTCTTCTGTGTCTTTAAGAGGTCCGATCAAATTTGCTTTTTCATGCTCTCCCAGCTTGTTGAAGTAGGAAGCTGATACTCCTGTCACCGTTTCGCTTTGTTGGGGCATTTTCTTTTCGTTTATTTCGATCAAGAAAAGTACTGGGAGGGTAATGAATAGCACAGACTTATACATAGGTTTGTGGTTTTATAGCCTGATTCATAACGACTAGCTAAAGTTGCTAAACAAAGTGTCTGATGCACCAATACGTGTGCTAAGCTTACTGGTACTACCTGATTCTATCTGCAGATCTCACCAGGGCTTCATCTTTTTTTATCGCCCTGGTAGCCAGTAATATCAGAATAGCCGAAAGGATTGGCAGTATTGCGCCCAGCTTATGGTGAAGCTCGCCTTCCAGGCCTAGATTTATTTCAAGAATGCCAAGCACTTTTTCCCCTAAGTAAAATACGGTGAAGATTACACCCAGATACAGCAGTAAATTCAATTTGCACATAGTGATCTGCAGATTCCTCCTTTTGTACAGAAAAATAGTTACTAAACTCAAGGAGCAGGCGATCGATACAAAGGCGGCTAAGTACCAAAAGCCTACAAGTTCTACCTGATTATGATCGAGGTTGTAATGAATTCCAAACAAATCAAGTATGTAGTGCTTACCTCCCATATCAATTACAGTAAATGTGAAAAATGCCATCAAGGCACTCATCGATGCAGCTAATAAGAGGTATATGGATTGAATTCTTTGAATCATCTTATTTGATAAGTCTCTAGTGCAAGTAAATAAAAATATTACAAATCGGAAAAGGTATTGATAATTATTAGTACTTTTGTTATGATTTCTCACCGGTAGAAGGATTTTTGTTCAGGAGATTTTCAAAGAAATAACTATCTACACATTTTTTCCTATTGGGGTTGGTTCAATCCTAAACGATGAAAAGCATATAGCCAGTTCAAAATGAACGCCTATCACCGCTGGTGAATTCACTAATTGTAATCATTTAAGAATAACCAAGTATTACGTATTATGTACGATATATTAGAATTAAATAAAAAGCTCGTAGCCGAGCTAAAAGATATAGCAAAAAATCTTGATGTCCCTAAATATGAAGGACTCAAGAAAGACGAATTGGTATATAAGATATTGGATCAACAAGCTATTGACCCTACAGGTGTAAAAACAGTTGTAGAAGCCAATAGTACATCCAGCGCTGCAGAATCATCTGTTCCGGATGCAGCAGATCAAACTACCTCTCCAGCAAGTGCTGCCGGATTAGAGGTAAAGAAAGAAGAATCCAAAGAAAGTTCTGAGGTCAACTCTGCTGATAATGCTAAAGTTGAACAGGGTGGGTCTGACGACAAAAGGAAGGATCAAAGGCAAGGAAGCAGGCCACAGAACAGCAAACCGAGAGGCCAGCAGAACCAGCAGGTAAAGCCGAAGGGCGAGCGTGGAAATGAAAGCTACGGTAGAAAAGCAGATCCCAGAAACAAATTCGCCAAGGAAGGTGAAGAATATGAATTTGAGGGTATCGTTTCCAGTGAAGGCATTTTGGAAATAATGCCTGATGGTTATGGTTTTCTGAGGTCTTCGGACTATAATTATTTCAGCTCTCCTGATGATGTATACGTTTCTCAATCACAGATAAAATTGTTTGGACTTCGTACAGGAGATACAGTTCAAGGCAGCATCAGGCCGCCAAAAGTTGGAGAGAAATATTTCCCGCTTATCAGGGTAGAGAAGATCAACGGAATGCTGCCAAATGATGTCAGGGACAGGGTTCCATTCGAACATCTTACGCCACTTTTTCCGCAGGATAAATTCACACTTACTGGTAAAGGGGGTAATCTATCTACCAGGATCATTGATATGTTCACGCCTATTGGAAAGGGGCAGCGTGGTATGATCGTTGCTCAGCCCAAAACTGGGAAGACTATCCTTTTGCAGGATATAGCTAACGCTATCGCGGAAAACCATCCAGAAGTGTACCTCATTGTTTTGCTTGTTGATGAACGGCCTGAAGAGGTTACAGAAATGGAGCGAAATGTCAATGCGGAGGTGGTAGCTTCAACGTTTGACGAACCAGCTGATCGCCATGTAAAAGTTGCAAATATTGTGCTTGAAAAGGCCAAGCGTATGGTTGAATGCGGGCATGATGTAATGATTCTTTTGGACTCTATTACCAGGTTGGCAAGGGCGTATAACACCGTTTCGCCTGCTTCAGGAAAAGTATTGTCTGGAGGTGTGGAAGCCAACGCACTACACAAGCCCAAGCGATTTTTTGGCTCGGCTAGAAAAATAGAAAATGGAGGATCATTGACTATTTTAGCAACTGCCTTGATTGATACTGGTTCCAAGATGGATGAAGTAATCTTTGAGGAATTCAAGGGTACGGGTAATATGGAGCTTCAGTTGGATCGAAAGATCGCCAATAGACGTCTATTTCCATCAATTGACATTATTGCTTCAAGTACTCGGCGGGATGATCTGTTACTTGATAAGGAAGCACTTCAGAAGATATGGATCCTTAGAAAGCATCTTGCGGACATGACAGCACTGGAGGCTATGGAATTTCTGAGAGATAGAATCAAGAACACGGAGACCAACGAAGAGTTCCTGATTTCAATGAACGGGTAATTATTCAAGTCTTAAGCTTGTAGTTCACCCTCTGTGAAATTAGCTGTCCAATTTGGCCTATTTACAGGTATAGCATCCAGCCTTTGGATGTACCTGAAATACGCATATTCTATCAGTAATTTGGCATTTGGAGGTGTAGCGGCTTACCTGCCTTATTTAATATTATTTCTGGGTATAGGAATAGGTATTTATTTCCGCAGGCATTCGGTAGAATTTGGCTCGGGGTTTCTTTCTTTTAAGGAAGGTGCCAGGGCAGGGGTGGTCATTTCATCGATCGCTGGCCTCACCCTTGCAACGTATGCCATGGTGCATTTTTTAGCGGTGCACCCGGATTACCTGCAGGAGGCATCAGATTCCTTAAGAGTGGCAATGGAGAAAGACAATAAAGACGCTGCCGAAATTGAGCAAGTAATTGCTCAAATGAAAAGTGCCAAATCTGTTGGCAAGTTAATGTTTGGCTCCTTTACTGTTACACTTATCATAGGAATGGTCGGCAGCTTTATCATAGCTGCATTGCTGAAGAACGAACCTGTGTCGTCGGTGAAGTAGTCACAAGTAGTCACGGGATCGCGGTCCCTGGTTAAAGATCAGGTCGGCTATGCTTAGATTGGGAAGGAAGCCGTGGCGGTCTTCAAAAACCTGGGTGTAGTGGTTAAAAGCTCCTTTATCTGCCCCGTTGGTATTAGGTGTAAAGTCCTCCCTTAGGTCCAACCCATCAAACTCTTCTTTGTATTCTGAGGTAATTGAGAGGTCCACCTCAATATCAAGAATTTTAAGTATCAGGCTCATCAACTGTAAATCGAGCTCGATAAGCAGCTTATGACGCTTCATCAAAACAGTTCGAAAACCATCTTCGTAATATTCAAAGAAAGGAGAGGAACGGTAAGCGGCCTCCAGAGATTTCCAATGGAGTTTTTGCCAATTCTCATGATACGAAATGCGTTTATCGTTGATGGATCGCTCTCCTGATCGGTGTTCTACAGGAACAATAAGATTGAGTGGTCCGTTAGCGCCATAAATAGTGCACCTGTTGCGAAAGGTTTGTTTGGAGAAGTTCTCATGGCTTTCCAGGGCAATATTTCTGTTTTGTGCGATACAGCTGTAATAGCTGACGGGCCCCATGTAGGTATATGGCAGAAGTACAGGCATGGTACTAATTGTGCTGCAAAATCCAGTCCCTGGCCATCAGGTACTGTTCTTTGAGAGCATCGGGATGGGTGAGAATGTTAATATGGTCGTAATCTTGCAGGTAGCCCTGCTTTCTGCCAAGAATTTTGAATTCATAATTACTGGCTTTTATCTCATTTAGCAGGTACATGCAGTCAGTAGGATGCCCAAGGACCTTATCACCGGCACCTGTGACCGATAGAATGGGGGGGAGGTCAATATATTGAAGGGCAGCCGCATAGTCGAACTGATCCCTCCAGTCCAGCCATCTGCTTTGGGAGACCCAGTCGCTGGTCTCTTTATAACACCTGGCAGATTCATCATCTGCTCCGATCTTGATTTTACTGGCAGGAAGATAGCCATTCCTCCATACGGCGAAGCGCCCCATCATATTCCACAATATATCTATTAGGTAAAACTTCCTTAATGATCGGATGCTGATGTGCCTCTTAGTAGAAAAAAACACCATGGACTTAAGGTTTACATTGGTGCTTTCCTTTGCCAGGTAGCCCAGTAAACTCACTCCTCCCCAGGAGTGTGAGATCCAATGCTGCGGCACGTCACCTTTAATTTCTTTGATCTTCTCAACCGCTGCAGGAATATCTTCCTCCATCGTATTTGTAAGGCCATGAGTAGCATGCTTGTCAACTTTAGGAGTGCTCTTGCCTCTTCCACGAAGATCCACGACAAACACGTCAAAACCCTCTTTTGCAAGATAGGGCGCTAATCCTTTGCCGGAAGATGTATAGAAGATCTTCCCGTTCTCAATTGACCCATGAATAAGGAAAAGAGGAATACCGGCGGGGTCAGAATAGAACCTCTTGAGGTGGAGCTGATCTACATTGTTGCCCTGCTTGCCTGCCGGCAGGGCCGGAACAAAGATGGATTCTTCAACGAATGACATAAGGTGTTACTCAATGGTAGTGAATAACCGACTCCAGCGAATTTTGCTTAACCATCTCTTGGCCTTGTCAATAGAGAACCAGATAAAAACTGCCTTCCCTACAATGTGATCTTCGGGCACAAATCCCCAAAACCTGGAATCTGCCGAATTGTCTCTATTGTCACCCATCATAAAAAAGTAATCCATCTGGAAGGTGTACCTTGTCGCTATTTCACCATCTATAAGGATGTCTGCTCCATTAACTTCAAGGGTATGGCCTTCGTACACAGTAATTAATCTTTGGTACAAGGGCAGGACGTCAATGTCAAGTTCGATGGTTGTTCCTGATTTTGGAATTACTATCGGGCCAAAATAGTCCTTGTTAAAGTTGAATCTCCTATCTGATGGAAATATGTAATCAGCTCGTGCGTCTTTTGGTTCCGCGATCGGTTCAATTGATGTTACATTCGAGTAGCCCTGTAGCTGCCCTTTGCTGTTGTCTGAAAGCGATAGGCGGTAGTCACCTTGATTAGAGATCAGGCCACCTTCCGTAATATCAAGCTTTTCAAGTCGTTGTGGGTTCAAGGGGGATCCTTGTGTTTTTACATGGTAAGAGTACTGCATTTCTGCCGGCATTTCTGCCTTCTCTCCGTTTATAAACAGAATCTTGTCAATCACCTCGATCTTATCACCTGGAATGCCAACACAGCGCTTGATATAGTTTTCACGCTTATCAACAGGTCGGAAGTCTTCCATAGGATAATTGAACACCACCACATCATTGTTCTCTATCTCCCCAAATCCTGGAAGCCTGTGATAAGGGAGTTTGATCCACTCTAGGTATGATTTGCCTTCGCTCAGTGGCAAAGTATGGTGGGCAAAGGGAAAAGAAAGAGGTGTATTAGGGATTCGTGCTCCGTAGCTCACCTTGCTCACAAATAAAAAGTCTCCGACAAGCAGTGACTTCTCCATGGAAGGCGTCGGTATGGTGAATGCCTCAATAAAGAACATCCTGATCACAGTAGCTGCAATAATGGCGAATATGATTGCGTCCCTCCATTCTTTTGAAGCACTCTTCCTGATTTCAGGTTTCTCTCTTATGGATGTTAAGATTAGTATGTAGAACAATACCTCGCCCATTACCAATAAGGTAAGTGAGGTGCTCAACGCCCAATCAGAAAAAAACAATGGACCTAGGCAGAGCAGGCACAATACAATGCTGCCAATTAAAAATACTTTTTTCTGTTTCTTTGATTTTAACATAGTGATTAATTATAATGTCATTAAATCCTTCATGGTGAACACGCCTTTGCGTCCCGGCAGCCACTCAGCTGCAAGCACAGCACCCATGGCAAACCCTTTTCTTCCCTTTGCAGTATGCTTTAGCTCAATTTCGTCTATTTTAGAGGAGTAACGAACGGCATGTATTCCTGGCACATTGGCTTCACGGCTTGCTTTGATCTCTATCTCATGCTCTTTGGGATCTTCTTCCAAAGTCCATCCGGACTTTCTGTCCAGTTTGTCAGTCATAGCATTTGCAAGAGAAATGGCAGTGCCACTCGGAGCATCCTTCTTCTCAGTATGATGTATTTCTTCAATCGCTACATCATACATTAACTGGGCATTCATAAGCTGCGCGAGTTTCTCATTAATCTCAAACAAAATATTCACACCTATCGAAAAATTAGAAGCATACAATAAGGCCTGTTCCTGATCTATGCATGCTGCTTTTACACTTTCCAAATCACCCATCCATCCGGTTGTCCCTACCACAATGGGTAGATTAACGTCGAAACATCGATTTATATTATTCACGGAATTATCAGGTGATGTAAATTCTATGGCGACATCTGCCGCTGCCAATATTTTCTGGTCAATATCGTCCGCATCATTCGCTCTCAATACAATTTCATGATTCCTTTCCACAGCCATGGATTCTACCTCTTTGCCCATTTTGCCGTATCCTATGATTGCAATTTTCACAGTGATAGGGTTAGTGAAATGCCCGCAGTTTGGTTTCTTCCAGAACTCATCATAATTGTAGGCCGAACTTTGAGGGAGAGGTCATCAGATATTTCATAGCTGTAAAAGTGTGCATCGACAGCTGCATCAACGATATTCAGCATATATAACACACCCATAAATATGTAAGAGAGATCACGGTTTCTCCTGTAATAGTCTTTAAGGTTGAGTAGGGACTCTTCAGTATATTTCGGCTCATCATTAACAACCTGTATGTCGAATTGGTCGACTGTGCTGGTATCACCATCAATTCGCACGGAGTAGGCATCTTTGTAGGTCGCATATTGTGCGGCATTATAATTAATGGCATAGAGCAGTGCCCCGGCTCCTGCGTATATCAGGGGTACTTTCCAGTATTTCTTATTGTAGGCCTGTCCCAATCCCGGGATCACAGCAGACAATGCCCCGGCGAGTTTGGGGTCGTGCTGCTTTGTGGTATCTTTTAACATCACGGTGCTGACGGTGCCAATTTTGTCATCTTCACCGGCGATCCCTGGTCGTGCGATGAGCAAAAGAAGTATGAAGCTAGCGCTAAAAATAATTCCGTTCCGGTGTGGGATTCCCATTTGTATATTCGTACAACCTGGTATTAACAGCTGGATTATGCCTGATCAATCGCCGTTACCAACTTGTCTAATTCCTTGTCAGATCCAAAGGGTATAATAACCTTACCCGTCTTGTCGCGATTGCGTTTTATTTCCACTTCTGTGTCGAAGAAGGTGGATAGCTGATAGGCCATCTTCTTTTGTTCGTTGGTGAGGGCAGGTACTTTTGTTGTGCTTTTCGTTTCCTTGTTGTTGCCTCTATCTCTTACAATGTTTTCAACTTGTCGCACAGAAAGATTCTTAGATAAGGTCCTCTTGAAGATCTCTATTTGCCAATCACTATCTTCAATATTGATCAATGCCCGGGCGTGGCCCATCTGTATTTTATTGGTCTTAATTGCCGACTGAATTACATCTGGCAGTTTTAGCAATCTAAGGTAGTTGGACACAGTGGCCCTGTTTTTGCCAACTCTATTACTAAGTTCTTCTTGCGTTAAATTGCACTCTTCAGTTAATCTGTTATAGCTGATTGCAATTTCCAGGGCGTTGAGATCCTGTCTCTGGATATTTTCTACCAATGCAAGTTCCAGCATCTCCTGGTCATTAGCAATTCTGATATAAGCAGGGATACTATCGAGTCCTGCCAGCTGGGCTGCCTTGAAGCGCCTTTCACCTGAGATCAGCTGATACTTATCATAGCCCATCTTGCGCACGGTCACTGGCTGAATTATGCTAAACTGTTTGATGGAATCAGAGAGTTCGATTAGTGCCTCTTCATCAAAATCGGTTCTCGGTTGAAACGGATTGGCTTCAATATTTTCTAACGATAAGTTGGCTACAGCTCCGACCAGGGCCCCTCCTTCCAGGCTTGTTTGCTCTCCAGAATCACCACCTTTACTTGTTACGTCTGTATCGTAATTCTCGAGCA
>Ga0302119_10000204_pt1 | contig 25578 bp, 25 predicted proteins | sample AG5_Tmax_MG_FD_203114 | JGI IMG/M metagenome (GOLD analysis project Ga0302119, IMG submission 203114) | Marine microbial communities from Western Arctic Ocean, Canada - AG5_Tmax | ecosystem: Environmental > Aquatic > Marine > Oceanic | place: Canada: Western Arctic Ocean | collected 2017-10-01 | reverse complement strand
CCGAAAACGGTTGATTTCAGCAATCCCATTGCGGATTTCCACCGTATCCACAAACTCCCCTACGGTCGGGAGGCCGTCAGAAAAGAAAAAGAGGGTATCGCCGACGCCATCCACCTCTTCAGAGGCAGATTGCGTGACGGCACGGCGGACTTTTTCATTGCCCACCCCCAAGCCAAGAAGAAGCGCACCCCAAGTGTTGGTGCGTCCTTCCTCCGCACCGGCAGATCCGGAGAGTCCGACCGACGCCCGCGCTTGGGCCGCGGCACCGCCCAGAGCTTTCAACTTTTTCACGTATTGAATGGCTCCTTTTTTATTCAATGCATTGGCGGGCATCAATGTCTTCCGCCAAGAACGCGTGTTGCTGGCAAAGGAGTGCACATTGAAACGCACTTCCGGGCCAAGGCCCTCAATGGCCGACTCCAATTCTTTTTTGATGATTTCCATCTTGGTAAAACGCTTGTGTCCAGCTTCTCGGAATTTTTCTCGCTGCAAAACGAGGTCTTCCATGGACCCCGAAACATCGACTACAAAAACAACTTCACGGCTGGGCGTGTCAATACCAGCAAAAGATGCGCTCTTCGTTTTCGATATATATTGACCGGCCGCCTTTGAACGAGCGGCCGCACGCGTTGCCAATTCTTCTGGTGTAGGAATTACATAATTTTCCGCCGCACGATTCCACCACCGACGCCATTGTGCAGGGTCATCACTAAACTGCAAGTCCGTGATTTCCAATAAAGTCGGATAGATATTTTGCAAGATCCGACCCTCTCCGGTCTCCCAAAGGTTCAGGAGTACAGGAATTGCCTCTTTATGACGAATGCTTTGCAGGGCCAAACAAGCCGCTGTTGCCACGGATAAATGCTCCGACCCCAAGGCCAGCAATAACGGAGGCGCGGCCACATCTTCCTGCCCTACCCCAATCACTTGCAAAGCATCGATGGCCGCCACGCGCACCAAGGGGTTTTCGTCTTCCCCCACCAAGGCCACCAAATCATCCAACGCCGCCTCGTCCAAAAAAGCGCCCGCGCAAACCGCCGACCAGAGCCGAACATCAGCCTCCTTATGCCGTAAATAAAGACGGCTAGATTCCATATATTCCCGCCATTTCCCGGTCGAGGCTGCTTTCATTCCCGCCACGATCTGCAAAAGTGGCTTCCCTTTTTCAAAGGGCAAAAGAAAACCGGCACGCGAGGAGGGCGTCGGTAGTTGCGCAATCACAATCTCCGCAGCCCGGATGACGTTGGGGTCCTTGTCCTTGAGGACGGGCAGAAGCACCTTGAGGACGTCGGGACTATCAATATCCTCTAGGGATCGGATGAATTCCACGCGCTCAATGGGGTCTTTGGATTTTCGAAAGTAGCGCTTGAAGTCCTTGACCGTCTCATCCATTTGCAAAGCAAAAAGAGAAGGGAAGAGGAGGAGTGAAGCGGCAATCATCATCGACTAGGATACCGGCTTGATGGAACTGACCCTGTCCACGCATCTATTGGTGTACCACACCATGAATGCCCGCGCGCTCCAAGCTCTGCAACATTGCGGGTGTGGCGGGGCCGAAGTTTGGCTGGCGGAACCTCATGTGCCGTGGCGAAATGAGTCACGACTTCGGGAATTTGGGCAAGCATTGGCCGACTCAGGACTTTGCACCCACACGGTTCATTTGCCCTTCTACCCTTCCGTGCCAGATTTATTGGAACGAGGAGAAACCTGGTCTGTTATTGCCCCAGACCCTGCGGCTCGGCACGTGGCAATCCAAGGCATGGCCGAAGGCTTGCACGCAGCAGCTGCGTTGGGTGCAGAAGGCGCGGTCCTTCATTTGGGTTGGCCCAAAGATTTATGGACTTCGGAAACCCAGGCCTTGGCGGATGCTGCCGTGGCCGAACTTCTTCCCATCGCCAAAAAGTGTGGCGTCAAACTCCTTTTGGAAAATATCATTTCGGACGGCACCCGCGCCGGTGCTTTGGTGCAGTTATTAAACCGCGTGGACCCTCATGAAGAGGCGGGGATCTGTTTGGACTTGGGCCATGCGCATGTTTTGGGTGGGGTGTTGGCGGAGTTGGAAGATGCACTCCCCCGCTTGGATCACTTGCACGTGCATGACAATGATGGAAGGAAGGATGCGCACCTTGCACCGGGGCAAGGATCCATCCCTTGGGCAGAGGTTTTGAAAAAGTTGGAAGAGGGGAATTACCAGGGAAGCGGAGCACTAGAAATTCGTGACTTCTCAAAAGGGAAACAGGATTTAGAGGAAGTAATGAAAGAACAAATGCAACACGTGGACTCTTTCCGAGATGACTTTTTTCCGCAAGACGCATGAAGGAGGACTTAACCCGTGCATTGCAAGGCGACGCTCATAAAATCGGCAAACTTTTAACACCGGAAGCGGGAGACCGTCGGTATTACCGACCTTTTGCCCCAGAGAAACATGGATGGTTGCTGGTCACGTCGGCACAAGTCCCCGACCCTGCGCTTTGGAAGTGGTTGCATCAGCAAAAGGTTCGCACGCCTCGCATCAGGGAAGTGTGCACCCGCACCGACGGTGCACAAACGGCATATTGGGTTGAGGATTTGGGGGATATACACTTTGTGCATCAGCCAACCCTAGAGCACATGGAGCAAGTTTTAGAACTCCGACGGAATTTCTCGAAGTCCCCCATTCCCTTGTCGATTTCGAATGCAAGATGGGCTTTAGATGAAACACTTTTCTTGAAAGAATTGCAGATATTTCAGGACTACGCGGACTCCGCGTCCGGAGTTTTAGCGAAGGACTGCCAGGCTCTCGCGAAATCTGCGTCGGAGAAACCTTGGGCACCACAGCACAGAGATTTCCATTCTCGCAATCTTTTGTTCCTGGAAACAGGTGAGGTGGCATGCATTGATTACCAAGATCTTCGCCCAGGCCCCGTCCTTTATGACTTAGCCTCCTTAGCAACGGATGCCTATTACGATGTTCCTGAGTTGTTTCAAAAAAGGCTTCTTCGGGAAGCGTGCGAGGTCGGCGATGCCGAAGGTTGGTCGGAAGAAAAATCCAAAGAAATCTTTCGCGTCACACAACTTCAACGCGTCTGGAAGGCCCTTGGAACATTTGGGCGTTTAATCCAAGAGGGGCGCGCGGACTTCGAAGAACCTCAAAGCCGTGCGCGCATCCACGTAACACGCATTCTTTCATGACCAAGACTGCTCTTTTGTTGACCGCCGGAAAAGCAACGAGGCTGGGGGAACTCCGCAATCAGTGGGCGAAGGCTTGTGTCCCGGTAGCCGGAACCTCTCCGCTTGCCTTTCTATTACCTCGACTCAAACTTGCAGGTATTACCGATGTCTGGCTCAACCTGCATTGGAAGCCTGAACAAGTACGCGAAGTAGCCGAAACGCACGCGCATGGACTTCAACTTCATTTCCTCGAAGAACCAGAACTGCTAGGAACCGGAGGGACGTTACTCGAAGTATCTCACCGCTGGGGCGCGGTTCCTGACTTAGTCATCAATGCAAAAATTTTCACGGATTACAATTGTGCCGACCTCCTCCTAGAACCACCCTCGACTCTGGTACTTCATACAAAAAGTTCTCTGGAAACCTTCGGTGGGTTCCAAGTGGATGAACATCAAAAACTCCTTGCCTTACGTCCCAAGGGACCTCCAGCCTATGAGCCGCACGCCGGAGTCTTTACAGGAATCTGCCGACCGGCCCTCTCGTGGGTGGAGCAGCTTCAGCAATATCAGGCGAAGTGGCCCACCGAACTCCTCTGCTTAGTGCGGCACGCCGTGCTGCCGTTGATGGAGCAAAACCATGCACCCCGCGGCCTTCTTCATTCTGGATTTTGGTGCGAAATTAGCACGCAAAAACGAATCAAAAAGGCCGCCGACATAATCAAAAGTAAGATTTACTAATCACTCCTCGAATTACCGCTGGAGGATGTAGACACCTGGATCTGACTTCCACCGCCAGCACCAGAATCGTCGCTACTTCTGAAACGAGAGAGCCCGAAAAAGAGAGAGGAGAAGGAAAAATGTACGTAGAAATACTTGCATCGTGGCATGCCACCAGTCCTAAAGCAGTGGAGCCGTCGGATTCTTCAAAATCCTGTTGGGGCCACGACGCATGGTCACCCCTCGTTCATCCAAAAACTCTAATAGGGGCATGAGATACTTTCGAGAAGTGCCGAAATAATCCCGCAAGGCGGGGATATTCATGCCGTCGGCGTTGAGCTGCTCTACAACCAATTCCCGAAGCTTCTCCACAGGTTCTCTGGCAAAAAGCAAAGAGCCGCGTCGGAGGACTTGCCCGGTGTCCTCCAAATGCTCTGCCATCACGTCTTTCCATTCCGCAGAAACATTCTGCTCCGCACACAGTGTCTCCAAATCCGGCGGCATCAAGCCAGCTCCTACAAGCTGGGACAGACATCGGCTTCCTTGAGCCACCAAATCCTCCGGTAAAGAGGCCATTATTATTCTCCACAACGTACCTGCCTGCGGAACAAGGCCAAGCGATTCCATCTCCCCGATGGACATCGAGGCCAATGTGGCAAACTTTTCTTTTCCAAGACGGCCTTGCAAAGCTTGGACCGGGAGACAACTACGATGTGGATGCTTCTTTTGCCAATGGGCAATGACTTCGGCCACATCCTGTACCAGTTCCCCAGCACTTCCCAGGCCGACATAACCCTCGCCTACAACGCGCACACGCCCTTGCTGCGTGAGGTCCTCCAACAGCGGCATCAACGCCTCGGTGCGCCAGCCCAAAGACAAACAGAGTGCCTTTGGCTTCACTGGAACTTGGGATTGATCTAACTCATGCGCTAAAAGTTCTATGGGGTTACCCAAACACTGCGCACGCGTTGATAATTTTTCTCTTAAGTCCACATCTTTCGCGCGCAGTCGATGTTTTGCGAAGCCCAAAAATGGACCCGCCCCTAAATTTTGTGCTGGACTTAAGCGCCGGAGCAAAACAGCATCTCCTGGAACCAAGGCCATTGGAACCTCTAAAAGGACTTCGGCGACAACACCGTGCACGGGAATATCCAAGGGCAAGTAAAGCCGACCTTTCTCCGCTGCCGTCCCCGACAAGACGTGAACCTCTCCACCTTGCTTTAACTTGGGTGCCGTCGGCACAGGCTGCCACCAAATCCGCAAAAGATGCCCTGATTGCACGGTTCCTGGGGCTGCTAACACGGTTCCTCGTGAGCAATCCGTTTTTTGGAAATCGGGGAGGTTGAGCGCGGTACGCAAGCCCGGCCCTGTTGCAGCGTGGGGCCGACCGTGAATGTGGACGCGCCTCACACGACTTGTTTTTTTATGGGGGTGTACCTCCACGGGATCTCCTTCTTGCAATGACCCAAATGCGCAAACGCCCGTTGCTACCGTGCCTGCACCATGAAGGGCAAAAGCTCTTTGCACGGGTAATCGGAATGCTGCTGGACTTGGCTTCCTCTTGACTTCTTCCGCAAGAAGACGAAGAGCTTGGCGAAGTTCGGGCATTCCTTGGCCAGAATGCGCGCTCACGGAAAGGACCGGGCAACCTTCCCATGCACTGCCCTCCAATAATTCCTCGACTTCTGCGTGCACAAGCTCCAACATGTCCTTATCCGTTAAATCGACTTTCGTTAGCACCACCAAGCCTTGGTGGATCCCCAACAATTGCAACACCTCAAAGTGCTCACGGGTTTGCGGCATCACCCCGTCATCACACGCCACGACTAAAATTGCTGCACCCATGCCGGTTGCACCCGCCACCATTTTTCGAACCAAGCGCTCATGACCCGGCACATCCACAAAACCGATCTCCATGCCGTCTTCCCAAACGGCTTCGGCATACCCCAAGTCCATTGTGATGCCGCGCTCTTTCTCCTCCGCCCATCGGTCGGGATGCTCCCCGCACAATGCCTCTACCAATGCACTTTTCCCGTGGTCAATATGACCTGCGGTGCCAAGAACAACTGGAAGTGTTTGTGGAGGACTCATGCGTAGAATGAGGAAATGCTAACCGAACAAGCCCCCGTCAACAGTCTTGGCCGCCATTTAAAGCGGACCCGAGGGCGTCGGCTGCGGCGGGTCATGTTAGACCTGGGCCTCACCTGCCCCAACCGAGACGGGGTGCAGGGCCGTGGCGGGTGCATTTATTGTGACGTCTCCGGCAGTGGAACGGGAGCGATGAAAGCACGAATTCCATTGGAGGAGCAATGGGCAGAAGGGTTGCAGCGCGCCCAAAGGGGGGTGAAGGAAGGCCCATCGGCCATTGTGTACTTCCAATCTTATTCCAGCACTTATCCTAGCCTGCTTCCCCTACAGCAAGGCCTAGAAACCGCAAAGCAATGGGCCGACGACGCTCCAATTGTGGCCATCGGCACCCGGCCAGATTGTTTTACTCCGGAAGCGGCAGCATTGATGGCATCGGCGAAAGATACTTTTGAGGAAGTATGGCTGGAATTGGGCTTTGAAACGGCCGACGACGCGGTGCAAAAGCGCATTGAGCGCTTTGATACGTTGGAAAATTTCCACAAAGCATGTGCGCTCGCTCATGAGTACGGATTAAGCATCGTTGCGCATTGCATTGATGGGTTACCGGGTGAAAAACCTGGTGGACTTCTTCGGCAAATGAACGAAATCAAAAAAGCTGGGGTCCATGGCGTCAAGTTCCACCAACTCATGGTACTTCGCAAAACAAAGTTGGCCGCCCAATGGATCCAGGGAGACATTGAGCTGCAAGCGGCAGCGGATTACATTCAACATGTAGCCGATGCTCTGGAAGTACTCCCTCAGGAAATTGTGATCCACCGTTTAGCTGCCGAAGCCAGCCCAGGAGAATTACTTGCCCCGCAAGAATGGCCGTCGTACAAGCAACTCCATGGTGCCATTGAAAATGAGATGCGCCGCCGCGGACGAGTTCAAGGCGCGCGAGCATAAAAAATGCGCCGTCCGAAGACGGCGCGATGGTGAGGGCACCAGGACTCGAACCTGGGACTTATTGGTTAAAAGCCAACTACTCTACCAACTGAGTTATGCCCCCGATGAGCGAACACGCTCAACTAAATAGTCATGATATCTTTTGACTTCGCGTCAATGAGATCTTCGACCTTCTTTTCAAATTCTTTCAGAACATCTTGAACCGTAGCTTTGCCGTATTTCACGTCATCTTCGGTGATTTTTGGCTCATGACTACTGTCCTTGGACGCCGTTTCGATTTCCTTAATGGTGTCTCTCCGGACGTTTCGGAGGGCAACTTTAGCGTCTTCCCCGACGGACTTCACTCGTGAAGCCAACTTTTTGCGTTGGTCCTCGGAAAGAGGGGGAATTGCAATGCGCACGATGGTGCCGTCCACCACTGGATTCAGCCCCAAACCCGCTGCCGTAATCGCCTTTTCGATCTCCTTGTTAGAAGAAGGATCAAAGGCCTTCACAATCAAAGTGCGCGCATCAGGCGCCGTCACACTGGCGATTTGATTCAGCGGTGACCTTTGCCCGTAATAATCCACGCGGACACTATCCAACAAGCCGACGGAAGCCCGTCCCGTGCGAATGCCTCTTGTCTCATCCATGAAATGCTGGACCGATTTGTCCATGCGGTCTTTGGCGGAATCCAGAAATGTTGCGACAGAAGAACTCATGTTGAAATCAATGTACCTACTTTCTCACCATGGCATGCCTGAATCACACCCTTTTCTTTCGCCATATTAAAAACGACAATGGGGAGTGCGTTTTCACGGCAGAGGGTGAATGCAGTTTGATCCATGACCTGCAAGCGCTTATCCAACACTTGGTCAAAGGTCAATGACGAGAACAAGGTGGCGTCGGCGTGCTTCTGCGGATCCTTGTCATAGACGCCATCCACCATGGTGGCCTTCAACAGAAGGTCACAGCCCAACTCCACTCCACGTTGCGCCGCAGCCGAATCTGTGGTGAAGTAAGGACTTCCAAGTCCCCCGACTAAAATGACAACGCGACCTTTTTCGAGGTGACGCAAAGCCCGTCGGCGAATAAAAGGTTCACAAACTTTGTGGACGTCAATAGCGGACATCACTCGAGAAGGGACGCCATTGGCCTCTAGGGCATCACTTAAGGCCAGGCCATTGATGACAGTAGCCAACATGCCCATGTAATCCGCGGTGGCGCGCGCAATGCCTAAATCTTCTGACTGCGCACCGCGAAGAATGTTTCCACCCCCGATCACGGCAGCCACTTCCACGCCTTCGCGAGTCAAGACCTTGAGTTGTTTCGCCAAACGGCGAACACGCTCAATATCTAACGTAGTGCCTCCTTCGGCGGCAAAACCCTCTCCACTGATTTTCAGGAGAATGCGTTGGTTGCCGCCGGAGGGTGCCGATGCCATGAACTAGGCCCCAAGTTGGAATTTTGCGAAACGGTTGACCTTCATGTTTTCGCCCAACTTGGCAATGGATGCCTTTAGGCGATCTTCCACACTCATGGAAGGATCCTTGACGTACTCTTGCTCAAGCAAGGCGCGTTCTTTAATGAACTTTAAGATGCGGCCAGCAACCATCTTCTCCTTGATCTCATCCGGCTTTCCGGCCATGTCATCCGAATCCATCAAGATGCGCTTTTCCTCATCCACTAATTCCGGCGGCACGTCATCTGCATGGACAGCAACCGGAGATGGAACCGTTGCAGCAATGTGCATGCACAAATCAGTACAAAGAGCTTCAAACTCATCTCCTCTGGCCACGAAATCTGTTTCACAGGCAATCTCTACAAGAACACCCACTTTCTGATTGTGGTGGATGTAAGAGAAAACACGACCCTCTGCGGTAGAACGATCTGATTTTTTGTCTGCGGTCTTCAGTCCTCTTTTGCGAAGAATATCGAAAGCTTGCGTTTCATCCCCTTGGGCTTCGACCAAAGCTTTTTTGCACTCCATCATGCCTGCTCCAGACTTGGAGCGAAGCAAGGCAACGGCACTTGCGGTAATGGTAGTCATCTTGATTTACTAGGCTTTTTCAGGAGGAGCGGTTGCCTCAGGTGCTGGAGCCTTAGGTGCGGTTGCCTTAGGTGCGGTTGCCTCAGGTGCGGGAGCCTTAGGTGCGGCTGCCTCAGGTGCGGCTGCCTCAGGTGCGGCTGCCTCAGGTGCTGGAGCCTTCGGTGCGGCTGCCGCCGGTACTGAAGTTGGCTCTTCATGGGGCGTGATTTCTACAGGACGATTTACGCCGCCTTCCATGGGAACCCGTTTCCCGGCACGAGGCCGAGGCTGAGGCATGGGTGGTTTCCCGTCGGACATTCCCTTTTTCCTCTTGCGAGGGCGGGGGACCGGTGCAAATTCTTCCACTTTGACTTCCCGCTTAATCTGCGTGGTAATACCACGTTCCTTGCGTAAAGCTAAACCGTCTTCCACCGCGGAAAATAGATGGCCCAGAATTAAGGAGACGGAACGAATAGCGTCGTCATTGGCAGGAATCACAATGTCACAAACAGAAGGGTCACAATCTGTGTCCACAATGCCAATGACAGGAATGCCCATGCGATGCGCTTCACGAACCGCTTTGCGCTCTGTCTTAGGGTCCACCACAATCATGACACCAGGAAGGCGGAACATGTCCCGGATTCCATCCAGGTTGCGGAGCATTTTGGCCTTGTCACGGTTGAACCGTGCGCCTTCTTTTTTGCTCAAGGTGGCCAAGTAGCCTTCGGCTTCCTGCTTTTCCAAGGTTTCCAAGTGGGCAATCCGCGAACCAATGACTTCGTAGTTAGTCAAAGTTCCGCCAATCCAACGGTCACACACGTAGGGCATCTTGACCCGTTCGCGTGCGTTACGTACTTCGCCACGCACCTGTTGTTTGGTGCCTACAAAAAGGGCCGCGTCCCCAGTTGCGATGACTTCACGCAGGAAGTGCTTCGCGCGGAGGATACCGCGGATAGTTTGTTTGAGATCGATGAGGTGGATTCGGTTCCGGGATTCCAAAATGAACGGGGCCATTTTGGGATTCCAGCGACCGACTCGGCAACCGATGTGTGCACCGGCATCCACTAACGCCTTTACAGAAAGTTGTGTCATTGCGTTACCCTGCGTCAGTCAGGGGTTGAGTTATGAGTGTCCCACAGGAAATCTGAGGGATTGTCCATTTCCAGGGAGAACCTGAGGAACAGAACCGAATATTTTAGAGTCTCAATCCTCCCCGTCAACACTCCAGTTGAGAAACCCCCGCTCCTTTTTCGGATTTCCTATAAAGTTGGTGATATTCTTGGTATGTAGCCATGCTTACAAACCTTCCTGGCCGTGCCGACAACCCGCGGACGCTGGCCATTTTAAACCACCGCGGCGAGCCCGTGACGGAACTTCGATCCTGGTTTCAGGATCAAGGGTGGAGAGTCCACATATCAAAGGACCTTGCTGGAAGCATGGAAGTCCTTGACAGTAAAGAGGTTACAGCCGCACTCCTCCTCCCGCTCACTCTGAGCGATTCCACACTAGAGTGGAACACGCTCCTCCCCCTCCTTTCGCCCACCCGTTCCATCCCTTGGCTCCTTCTTCCTTGGGAAAAAGCCCTCACCAGTGGCATCGGCCGCCTTCTTCGCTCTCGAGACGCACTTGCCGACTGGCTCCCGGCCCCCTATTCCCTCCCCGAGGCCGAAGCGAGGCTCCAAAACCTCCTCCGCATGGACCATCTCATGGAGGCCACACGGACCCGGGCAGCGGCCCTAGAGAGCCAGTTGATCACTGACCATAAAACGGGGATTGCCAACGATCGCCATTTTCGAAAACGCTTGGCGGAAGAATTTGAACGCACGCACCGCCATGGCGCTCCTCTCTCCTTGATTCTCATTGACCTCGATGACTTCAAAAGCCTGAACGACCAAGTCTCCTACGAGTTTGGGGACCTAGGGCTTCGCACGACTGGCCAAGTCCTTCGACAAAGTCTCCGAAGCATTGACCTTCCAGCGCGCATTGGCGGTGATGAATTCGGCATTCTTCTTCCAAACACCACGCTGGAAGAAGCCATGGCCGTGGCCCAACGAATTCGCATTGCCTCCGACCGGACGATTTTGGAAGAAGGGGGGCACCGCGTCAGTTTAAAACTATCCCAAGGGGTTGCGGTTTATCAAGGCCATAACCTTCAAGACCCCACGCAACTTTTCCTTCGAGCCAATGAAGCTCTCAAAGCCGCGAAGGTCGGCGGAAAAAACCAAGTCTGTTTTTACGACCCTCAACGTAAAGCAGCCTCGCCCACCGAAGCGAGCGACGAAGGCGAAATTACAGGATCTAACCAGTCCACGTGAGCCCCCGAGCCATCGGAAGAAACGGTTAGGGTCAAGACCCCTGGTTTCAGTAAGGGAACGGAATACCAAGTGGCCTCTTGTGCCGGAAAAATGATTTTTTCCCACAGCAACGCCTCTTCCAAAAACAATTGAACGGTGACTGGTGCACGCCGCAAGTAGGACTGGGTTTCCGAATCAAAACCAAGTCCGAAGTGAAGCGTTCCAGCGATAGACGAAAACTTCAGCGTACTCGGTGCCAACATTCCCCAACCCCAACCCTGCGCCACTCCCCCCACGGTCAGTGGCCGACCCTCTACGGAGCGCATTCGCTGGGGTTCACGAATCAAAGCCTCCCGACGTGGACCCTTGCTTAACAATGGAATTTCCCAAGCTAGCGACTGCTCAAGAGGGTTTCCTTGACGCACTCGCAAGAGATTGGCTGGATTAAGGATGACCTCACCCATCGCTTCCGTTTGGAAAGTCCAAGGTTCCTCCTTTTTTTGCGGCTGACGCTTCCCTCGAAAAAAAGAACCGTCCTGAAGTAAGACCCAGTCGGTGCCTAATTGAGTCGGTGTTTCCTCTGGCAGAAGTTCCAAAGATTGAATCCGGCTCCAAGTGAAAAAATGGGTCGTTCCATTTTCCTCAAAAGAAAGTCCACCTTCCATGCAACCCAACAACCAACCCTCGTGCAAATCACCGATGCCATCGGGCGTTTGAAGGCGCACCCTGTCTTGAGATGGGGACGGGCCGAGCAAGGGAAAGCCACGGGTTAGTGCGCGAACACTCAGGAGATTCACGGAAAACGGAGAGACGGCTGAGGAAGTTGGCTGGAATTGGAGAGCATCCGCGCCCCCCCCCTGCGGACTTCCAAAAAGGCGGGTGCCGTCGGTGAGATGCAGAGTCCAGGGGCCAGGGGAAAGCGGGTGAGCCGGGAATGCGCCCTCTTGCCCCAAGCAAGGGACGAGAAGGGGGAGAAGGAGGCTAAGGAGGGAAGGCATGAGTGCCATTTCGGCAGGGTGTGATGGACGGCGTGCCAGATGCGGCAGAGATGACGGCCCAGAGGCATGATATCGGCGGTTTCGGTTGGCATCACAATTGCAGGAGTGGGGCTCCCCTTTTAAGGAATTACATGGCTCAAAAAGAACTTACCTTTGACACCGAAGCCCGCGAAGCCATTTTGGCTGGCGTGGAAAAACTTGCAAAAGCGGTTGTCTCCACACTTGGCCCCAAAGGCCGGTGTGCCATTTTGGATAAATCATGGGGTGGCCCCACCGTCACCAAGGACGGTGTCACCGTCGCCCGTGATATTGATTTGGAAAACCGCAATGAAAACTTAGGCGCGCAAATCGTCAAGGAAGCGGCAACAAAAACCAACGACCGTGCTGGAGATGGCACCACCACCGCCACCTTGCTGGCGTGGAGTCTCTACCGTGAAGCTCTCCGACACCTTGCTGTCGGCGGAGATCCACAGGCCATGATTCGGGGGATGAAAAAGGCCACCCTGGCCGTCAAGGATTTTCTTTCTGAGAAGGCGCGCCCGGTCAATGACAACGACGCCATCTTGGCCGTCGCCACCATTGCTTCCAATAACGACAAGGCCATTGGCCAAATGCTGGCGGACGCCTTTGAAAAAGTAGGCAACGACGGCGTCATCACCATTGAAGACGGGAAAAGTTTGGATACTGAAGTGAAAGTGGTTACTGGAATGCAGTTTGATCGTGGATTCCTCTCTCCAAACTTTGCGTCGGACATGGAAACGCTGGAATGCATCATGGAGAAGCCCTTGATTTTAATTCATGAAGATAAAATCAGTTCGGTGCAATCTTTGCTTCCTGCTTTGGAAATCTCCAAAGAAACGAAACGGCCTTTGCTAATCATCGCTGAAGACGTGGAAGGCGAAGCCCTTGCAGCCTTGGTCATCAACAAAATGCGTGGCATTCTAGATGTCTGCGCCGTGAAAGCTCCCGGCTATGGAGATCGCCGGAAAGAAATACTCCGAGACCTTGCCGTCGTGACTGGCGCCCAAGCTCTCATGAAAGATGACGGAATTGAACTCACGGAAGTCACCGAAGCCATGTTTGGCTCGGCCAACCGCATGATTGTGGACTCGTCCAATACAACCGTAGTGGAAGGCCACGGCAAGTCCGACGAGATCGACGCGCGCGCCGGATTCATTCGCCGCCAAATTGAAGAAACGACTTCAGACTATGATCGCGAAAAGATGGAAGAGCGTTTGGCAAAGATTGCTGGAGGCATTGCACAAATTTCCGTCGGCGGGGCCACGGAAGTGGAGGTCAAAGAACGAAAGCATCGCTTCGAGGATGCCAAGCACGCGACGCAAGCCGCGATTGCCGAAGGCCTTTTACCCGGTGGTGGAGTCGCTTTATTACGGGCGAGTCAGGCCACCGATAAATTGGACCTCACGGGAGAGGAGATCATCGGGAAAAACATCTTGCTTGCCGCCCTTCAGCTTCCCGTTAAAACGATTGCGGAGAATTCCGGCGAAGACGGCTCTCTCATCATGCGACGCATCTTGAAAGACGACTCCTTTGAATACGGCTACAACGCATTGACCGGAGAATATGGGGATCTCTACACCATGGGTGTGGTCGACCCATTGAAAGTAACACGGACCGCATTGGAAAATGCGGTTTCTGTGGCCGCAGTCTTAATGACTACGGACTGCCTCATCGTGGACTCCCCCACGGATGCAGAAGATAACCAGGACAACATGGGAGGAGACTTTTAATCATGAGTAACATCGCATTTACCCCCATTGAGGACCGTGTCCTTATTCGCCCTGTAGAAGCTGAATCAGTCAGCGCCAGCGGCATTGTCCTTCCTGATTCTGCTCAAGAACGCCCCAACCGTGGGGTTGTCGTTGCAGCTGGACCAGGGCAACAAAGCAAAGATGGCTCACGCATAGACATGCCGGTTGCCGTCGGCGAAGAAGTCATCTTCGCTCAGTACGCCGGAAGTAAAGTTGAAATGAATGGTGAGGAGTACAAAATTCTTCGCGCCGACGAAATCCTCGCAAAAATCGCTAACTCCTAATTATCATGGCTAAGCAAATTATTTTTGATGACAAGGCTCGGGAAAAACTTTACGCGGGCATTGAAACCTTGGCAAAAGCGGTCACCGTCACCTTGGGTCCAGCAGGGCGCAATGTGATTTTGGAAAAGTCTTTTGGAGGCCCCGTGGTCACCAAAGACGGTGTTTCCGTGGCGAAAGAAATCGACCTAGAAGATCCATTTCTCAACATGGGTGCCAAACTCATGAGAGAGGTTGCTTCAAAGACGAATGACCAGGCCGGAGACGGCACGACCACGGCCACCGTTTTGGCTGCCGACATTGTCCGCAATGGCTTGAAGTACATGGCCGCCGGTGCCAGTCCAGCCGCGTTACGCAATGGCATTGATGCTGGTGTTGCCGCTGCCGTTGCTCATTTGAGTGAATTGTCTCGCGCCGTAGAAGGTAAAAATGACATTGCTCAGGTCGGCACCATTTCCTCTAACCAAGATACGGCCATTGGGGATCTTTTCGCAGAAGCTGTAGAAAAAGCTGGAAACAAAGGAGTCATCACGGTGGAGGAAGCCCAAGGAGTAGACACCTACCTTGATTATGTAGACGGCATGTCCTTTGACAAAGGCTACATCTCCCCCTACTTCATCACAGACACGAACAACATGACAGCGGAGTACGAAGACGTGGTTGTGCTGATTCATGAGAAGAAAATCAGTAACTTGATGGAACTTCTTCCGGTGCTTGAGAAAATTGCCCAAACTGGAAAAGCTTTGCTACTCATTGCCGAAGATGTGGAAGCTGAAGCACTTGCAGCTTTGGTGGTTAACCGCATTCGTGGAATCATGAAAGTAGTTGCCGTAAAAGCTCCTGGGTTTGGAGACCGTCGCAAAGCGATGCTCCAGGATTTGGCGGTGCTTACTGGCGCGAAAGCCGTCATGGAAGAAACGGGCGACACGCTGGAAACTCTTGAGCTCGAAGACCTCGGTGCCTTGAAGAAAGTTACCGTTGAGAAAGACCGCACAATTTTGGTGGGCGGCGCCGGAGGCAAAGAAGGAATCGGCGACCGTATCCGTCAAATTGAGGCAGAAATTGAGCGCTCCACCAGTGATTATGACAAAGAAAAGCTTAACGAACGTTTGGCAAAACTTTCCGGTGGGGTGGCTGTCATCCATGTGGGCGGCGTCACGGAAGCCGAAATGAAATCACGTCGCCACCGTGTGGAAGATGCACTTCACGCCACTCGTGCTGCGGTGGAAGAAGGCGTTGTTCCAGGTGGAGGCATAGCCCTTCTTCGCTGTCTTCCTGCCATGGATGCAGCCTTGGAGGCGGCCGAAGGTGATGAAAAGTTAGGCGTTGACTTGGTCGCCAAAGCCTTGCGTGCTCCCACACGTTTGATTGCCGAAAATGCGGGCCACGACGGAAGTCTTATTGTCGAGGAGGTCTTAGAGCAAACGGGCTGGGCTGGATTTGACGCTCTTCGCGGTGAATATGTGGACATGGGCAAGGCTGGGATTTTAGATCCTGCCAAAGTTGTCCGCTCCGCCCTTCAAAATGCAGGCTCCATCGCAGGTCTCTTATTAACGACGAATAGCTTGGTTACGGATCTTCCATCCAAGGGCGGTGCCTTGACCGAAGGGGCCATTGCCTAACTCTTGAGCCAAAGAGATTTCTACGAGGTTCTCGGCGTCGCTCGCATTGCGCGCGACGCCGAAGTCAAATCAGCCTATCGAAAGCTTGCGCTGAAATACCACCCAGATCGAAATAAAGAAGACGGCGCAGACGAACACTTCAAAGAAGGTGCCGAAGCCTACTCCATTTTATCCGACGCTCAAAAGCGCCAAGCCTATGACCAATTTGGGCATGCTGGCGTCCAAGGAGGCGCCGGTCACCCAGGTGGCCCAGGTGGAATGAACACGGAGGACATTTTTTCTCAATTTGGAGATGTCTTCGGCGGTCAAGGTGGCGGGATTTTTGAAAATCTTTTTGGTGGATTTGGAGGCCGACGGGGTGGCCCACCGAAGGGACGCTCCTTACGCGCCACCGTTCGTATTCAACTCAAAGATGTGCTCGAAGGCGTCAAGAGGACGCTAGTTCTGCGCCGACGAGAGGCCTGTGAAGGATGCCATGGAAGTGGTGCGGCAAAAGGGACATCGGCACAAACTTGTCGTACGTGCGGCGGCCGCGGAAAGGTTCACCAGCAACAGGGCTTTTTTGCCGTTACTGCAGCCTGCCCTCAGTGCCACGGAAAAGGAGAGTTGATTACCGACCCTTGCACGGATTGCCTTGGACAAGGATTGAAAGAGTGCCAACGGGAAATCTCCGTAAATATTCCCCCTGGCATAGAAGGCGGTGCACAAATCCGTTTACCGGGCGAAGGAGATGCCATTCAAGGGGCCGGGCAACCGGGAGATCTCTTTGTGGCCGTAGATGTCCTTGAAGAAGAGGGCTTTCACCGGGACGGCAGGGATCTCTATGTAGAAGTCCCCATCACGTTCCCACAAGCTACTTTGGGAGACAAAATCTTGGTCGACACTTTAGAGGGCCAAGCCAGAATGGCTGTGCCTACGGGCACTCCAACGGGCAAGCTCTTTCGACTCAAAGGTCAGGGCCTCCCTAAACTCCACGGTGGCCGACGTGGGGAACTATTTGTCCGCGTATTTGTGGACATACCCACCAAACTTTCCCGGGAAGAGAAAAATCTTGTCAAGGAACTCTTCCGACTTGAGAAAAGCTCATGATGCCTGAAGAAGAACTCCAAGATAATCCAGAAAACCCAGCGGAGGAAACTGCGCCAGAGCCCAAGGTCGTCGTGATTGAAGAGCACCTTGACTGGAAAGACAAAGCGCTGCGCGCACAAGCAGAAATGCAAAATATGCGTCGGAGGGCTGAAGAAGAAACAGAGACACGTACCCGCCGTCGCATGGAAGGATTTTTCCATGAACTCATTACGGTAGCCGACCACATGGATCTGGCCCTTTCCGCAACGCCGGAGTCCATGAAGACTTCTCCGGAGGGGGAAAACTTTTTACTAGGTATGCAAGCCATTCAAGCATCCTTGGATATGGCCTTTCGCTCTCAAGGCGTGCAATTCATTGAACCCAAAGGCACGGACAACTTTGACCCAGAATTGCATGAAGCCGTTGGCACGGACTCCCCCCAAGACACCCTAGAAATGGTTCGCCGAGGCTACCGCTTGGGGAATCAAATATTGCGGCCGGCCCAAGTGCATCTTCCTGAGAAAAAGACCTGATGCCCCACTACGACTACAGCTGCTCTTCTTGTGAGCACCTCTTTGAGGTCTATCAAAACATGTCGGATGATCTCATGAAGGTGTGCCCGGAGTGTGACAAACCACACTTAAAACGCTTGATTAGCGGGGGCGGTGGAATTCTTTTCCGGGGCAAGGGCTTTTATCAGACTGATTACGTGATGAAACCTCCCCCTGAAGGCGAATCATCCTCAAATCCCTAAAGGAGCCCTGCGGGTGCCTGCAGTCGCTAGGCTATAGGGCATGACTCGGCGCATTCCATTCATCCTGATTGGCCTTGTTGGCCTCCTTCTCCTCTCGGCACCCGCCTTCGGGCAAAAGCTGGGTCGCGGAAAATATGAAGACAAGGATTTAGGCTTTCAACTCAAGACCTTGAAAGATTGGAGTTTTACTCCACTCGATGACAGAAAAGTAGCCGGAGGCCTCGTTTTAAAAATGAGTGCAGACAAGGCCTTAAATGTCAAAGTTGCTGGTAATCAAATCATGCAATTCAATTTTGGAATGCAAGCCTATCGCTTGGATCAACCGGAGGCCACGACAGGCGGAGAGTCAACAGAGGGGCTTCGAAACCGTGTTAACAAAGAGACCAAGCGGCCAACTGTCGAAGAACTCATTCCAAAATGGTATAGTAATCTTCGCGACTTCAAAGAATATATGGATGAGCCCTTTGACGGCCCCGAAGATAAAAAAATCACCAAAGGACTAGTCGCTCGCCATGTAACTTACCGAGCGTTTCACGCAGAAGGTTTCGAAATCCTCCTGGACACTTGGACCTTTCCGATGAACGACTATGACATCGCCTTTGTTTGGATTGTTGCGGAAGATGACGCCAAGAAATATCTCAAGGCTTATGAGAAATCGATGAAATCTTTTCGACTCATTGAAAAGAAAGAAGAAAAGATGGAAAAAGTCGCAGGCGACGGAGATTATGGAAGTTTCCTCTCTTATACCGAGGAAAAAGCGGCAAAGACCCCAGGTTGGCGTGTTCTAGAAGTTCCGTCCAAGCGTTTTCTCCTCGTCACTTCTTCAGAGGACAATCGCTTCTTGAAGGATGTCACCAGTCGCCTTGAAAAATCGATTGACCTCTACGAAAAAGACTTCCCCCCCGTCATCAAAACAGAATTCGTGTCCATCGTTCGTGTTTGTGGGACGCATGAAGAGTTCATGCGATATGGAGACACCAGCCCAAACACTGCCGGCTACTTCAATCCAGGTAGCAAAGAGCTGGTCATCTATGACAACAAGGAGAGAAACCGCAATGAAACTTTTGCGGTCATGTCCCACGAAGCGTTTCATCAATATTGTCATTTCCTCTTCAATGAAGCGGAAGCTCACCGATGGTTTGATGAAGGGCAAGGAGATTATTACGGGTGCTTCGACATGGACCAAAGAACCCCGAAAGTCACGGCGCATATGCCGGGTGGCCTTGACCGCCTGCCCCACATCAAATCCATGCTCAAAGCGGACAACTACGTTCCCATTTCAAGGTTCATTCGCATGGATCACAGTCAGTGGTACGACAACAACAGTTCCTATAACGGCATTGCTTCCTATGCCCAATCATGGTCTATGGTCTATTTTTTACGCCAAGGAATGAAAGGAAAAGTCCCCGGGAAATACTGGGAAAAGGAATACGCCAACATCATTCCGAATTACACCAAGCATCTTTTCGCAGGCTATGCAGAAACACGTGCGGCGGCGCAAAGTGAAATCGATGAAATCATCGAAAAAGCGGGAGGAGAAAATGCAATTCCAACGGAGGACCTAAAAAGACTTCGAAATATCCGGGTTGACAAAGAAGCAAAAAGTAAAATCTGGAATAAGGCCACTGCGGAATCTTGGGGAAAGGTCGACATCGAAGCTTTTGAGGAAAACTGGAAAGCCTTCGTGTCCGAAGATCTTCGTTAATCTCTGGACCGATCTCCGGCACCTTCCCGATCTTTCCAACCCAAAAGGCCACGCGTCAGCCCAAGGTACATCGGTTTCCCGGTCCATCTCCACAATTGAGCTACCCACCCCACTTGGCTCAAAAGTTGTCGCTCTCTGGCTGTCAAAGCATGCGGGCAATATGTTCTTTTGTGCTTTAGCAAATGACGAAGGTCTTCGCGGGCAGCATGTCGAAACCACCGCCCCCGCCGCCGATGCACCGTGGCCAATTGAAAATCGACCAAAGCTGGATAGCCGTCGGGCGTCACAATCCAATTAGGCTCTTTAGCTAAATCATTGTGAACAACCCCTCTACGGTGCATGGCCACCAAGAAACGTTGAGCACGGAAAAACCACGTGCGGTCCTTGGGCTGGGCCAAGTGCATCGGCCGACCTTCAAGATAGCTTCGCAACAACAAGCCCTCTTGCCAGGATCGCCACTCCGGGATTCCCGCCAAGCCAGTGAGCACTCGTAAGGCCCGCGCTTCCCGCTTGGCAAGAAATCGGGCTAGAGGTCGGGTGTACCAAGGTGCCGCGGAAGTGTTCCGTCCAATCCATACGGTTGCCGGCCCTATTTCGCTAAGATAACCCCGTTCTACCCGACCAAAGTGGTCGGCTTTCAACAACTCTACGGGTTGCCAATCTAAAGACATCACAAGGAATGCTAACACTGCAGTCACTCTCCCCAAGGGTTCGTTTTTTTCTTCCTGCTCTTGCCTTGCTTTTTTTGGCGACACCCACCTCTGCACAAAGCAGCCGTCAACAGAAACTTTTGCTCAAAAAAGAAGAGCAACTTGTACAGACTGCCAAAAGTAGAGACACCGCATTTCAGGCGCTTCTTCTTGAATATCAAACTCAGGAATCAGCCTATAAGAAATCGCCGCGCACGGATCTTAACTTTGAAACCTGGTGGAACACGAAAGGTTATGCGGAATCCAAAATCGCAAAGAACTTTCAAAGGGCTACTGCTTCCCTGGAAGATGCTTTTTTTTCTTTGGAAAAGCTCAGGCACCCGGAACGGTTTGAGCCTGGATTTGATACTGCCCCGCAAGGCATGGCGCTGATTCCGGAAGGAAAGTACGCCATAGGTCCCCACTCCGGACTTACCGACGGATTTCGCTATGCCGAGAAGGAAAAGAACGTCAAAGTCCAAAGCTTCTATCTTGACAAGGAAGAAGTCTCGAACTTGGATTATTGGCAATTCCTCTTGGCGCTCCCCGAAGGAATCCGCCTTCAACACCTCCCCTTGAACTGGCACTTAGAAGCCGACGGAAGTCCAACGATTCCCTCAGGCACAGAGTCCTTCGCGGTTACTGGTGTGGGGTGGGCGTCGGCGAATCGTTATGCAAAATGGGCTGGAAAAAGACTGCCGACCGAAATGGAATGGGAATCAGCAGCCCGAGGACCGCAAAAGTTCGCCTACCCTTTTGGCAATACGATGGTCTCCGGTCGAATTCACTGTAAAGAAAGTAACGAGGGTCACGCCACGGAAACCGAGCAATGGAGGGAGGATCGTACGCCTTTGGGGATTTTCGGCTTGGCCGGAAACGCCCGAGAATGGACGGCGGATCTTTATCTCCTCTCTACCGACGGCGGCAAAGCAAAGTTACTGAAAACCCCGCGTCCATTTGCGGTAGCCATCACCCGTGGCGGATCCTTCCGAGACCCCGCATCCATGTGCACAAGCACCTTTCGCTGGGCCTATCCTGTTTTTGGAACCGAACTCGCGCACGTCGGATTTCGTTGTGCTCGTGACCTCAAGTGAAGCCTCTTTGGGACGTTCTCCGAGAATTCCTTCTCGCACTCTGGGATGCTCTCCTTGCTCTTCCACGGCAAGGGCTTGCATTCTTACAGCAAAAAAAACGTCTTTCCTTTTTCCAGACACTCACGTGGGACGCACCGCCTCCACCAGCACCCACCGTCTCTAGCGTTTCTGGAACTATCCATCACCTTTTCCTCTCTTGCGGAGACGCCAGTGGAGAAGCACACGCATTGCGGCTGTTACACCAGCTCAAAAAAAATCACCCCCACTTAAGAGTCTCGGGATTTGGCGGTGCCCGACTTCAAAAAGCAGGCATGAAGATTTGGGAGCCTCTGGCGGACAAAAATGTCATGGGATTTCGAGATGTTCTCGCTCAACTTCCTCTATTCATTCGTTGCGTTTTTCGTTTTTCCAAAGAACTTCATCAGCATAAACCAGATGCCGTGATTTTGGTGGACTACCCAGGTCTTCACCGCCACCTGCTCCGTATCGCCCACCGCGCAAAAGTCCCTGTGATTGACTTCATTGCCCCGCAGCTTTGGGCATGGTCCCCATGGCGGATTCGTGATTTCAAAAAGGCCGATGCGCTATTGACAATTCTCCCCTTTGAAAGGTCTTGGTATGAAGCTCACGGAGCCCCAGCGGCTTACGTCGGGCACCCTCTTGGGGATTGCGCCACCTCCATGGACCCTCTTCCTAAATCACTAGCCGCATTAACCGACGGCATTTGGGTGGGCCTTTTACCTGGGAGCCGTCGGCGAGAAGTGGAAGAAAATCTCCCCCTCTTGATGCAAGCTGCAAAAAAACTCCATCAGGAAATCCCAGAAGCTCAGTTTGTGCTTCCGCATTTGCGGCCGGAGATCTATCCCTTCATTCAGGAGCTTTTAAGCCAGGCTGAATTCCCCATTTTGTTCGCCAAAGGGGAATTCCAAAGTGTGCTCCCGCATTTACAGGGTGCGTGGGTGACCAGCGGCACTGCGGTCCTGGAAGTGGCCGCCCATCAGGTCCCTCCCATTTTGGTGTACCATCTATCATCCCGTTGGAAGGAATGGCTCTCCCGCAGGTGGCTCAGCGTTCCTTGGATTGGGGGGCTCAACCTGCTTGCCGGAGAACAGCTCGCCCCTGAACACGTCGGCGTGGACATCTCCCCGCATCAGCTAGCGAAGGATATGCAAAAATACCTTCATGGTCCTCAGCGCACCGAATTTTTGGAAAAACTGAAGCCCCACCTCCCGGCCTTTGCCGATCCCGGTTCTGCCGCCCGTGCGGCAGATGCGGTGAACCAAGCCGTCTTCCCCCCGTTCTCCTCCTCATGAGCCTGCTCGCCGCCTCTCTCCTCTTCCTTCCTGCCATCCAAGGGCCCTCGGTCAAAGAACTCCTGGATAGCCAACTCATGGACATCCGTCGGCTTCAGAATGAAGATGGGAGCTACGGGAATACCGTACGAGAAACAGCATGGACGGTGATTGCGATGACCCAAGGCCCACGCTCCTACCGTGAAGATGATGGGCCGTTTCTCCGTAACGCCGTGCAAAACCTGCTTCGAGCTGCCCAAGGCCTGACCCCCGAGCGGGCGCGAGACGCCACCGTGGCCTACGCCTTGCTCTGCACCAACGCAGAGCGCTATCACACAACAATCCGAGGCTTGCTCACTCCGTGGCCACAACTGGAAACCGAGTGGTTGGCCGTGGCCGTTCCAGGTGCCGACGCCCTCCCTGCCGTTGAGCATCTTTTGCAGTGCCCATCAACAGCACCCTTTTCCGCCCGAGTCCTGGCCTGTGCGAAAGCCGCCGTTACTTTTCGAGAGGCACAGCAAAACCCAGATTCCCGCACCCCAATCTTTGCCGAAACCTATGAATCTGGGGTAGATTTTCTCCTCAAAGAAAGAGCCGATAGCGGGCTTTGGGAATTCATGGGCCACCCGGAACCTGGAATTACAGCACTGGCTGCGAAAGCGCTTTTGGGAAGCGCGAGACCCGAGGTCGTCCAACAAGCAGAGATTGTCCTGGACTACTTGGTTTCCCTGCAACAAAAAGACGGAAGTATCCATGCAGGGAATTTGCCGGTCTACGTGACTTCGGTCGCAATCATGGCACTTCAAGCAGGAGGCCGTGAAAAAGATCAGACCGTCATCCAAAAAGCAGGGAACTTTTTGCGACAGACTCAAACGGATGGCACGGAAGGCTATTCCGAAAGTGACAAGTTCTATGGTGGCATCGGTTACGGCAATGACTTGCGACCGGACCTTTCTAATTTGCAATATGCCCTGCAAGGGCTCAAGGCTTCGGGTGCTGCGCCCGATGACCCGGCCTTTCAAAAAGCCCTTCTCTTTTTACAACGCTGTCAAAACAGAAAAGAGTCAAATACAGTCGCCGTGAAAAATGCGGAAGGATACCTAGTAGAGGCTTCCAATGACGGCGGAGGAATTTACTACCCGGGAAACTCCATGGCCGGTTATGAAAAACTCCCTAACGGAAATGTGGCGGCGCTTTCCTATGGCTCTATGACCTACGCCTTGTTGAAGTGCTATGTTTTCGCCGGGCTCGACAAGTCCGACCCTCGCGTGGCCGACGTCCTTAAGTGGGTTGGAAAGAACTGGACACTTGAAGTCAATCCAGGGTTTGACGCACTAAAAAACCCCATGGCCGGCTACATGGGGCTTTATTATTACTACCTCAGTTTAGCGGAAGCACTTTCCACGGCAAAAGTTCAAGAGCTCACCACAGCCGACGGCACTCATCACGACTGGCGCATGGAGCTCCTCCAAAAACTGTCCGAGTTACAGAATAAAGATGGCTCGTGGGTCAACGAAAAAGCCCCCCGCTGGTGGGAGGGAAACCCTGTTTTGTGTACAGCCTATGCACTCAATGCACTCCAACGCGTCCACCGATGAGATCCGTTTTCCGCGCCCTTGCACCGGATGGAGCACCCCATTGGGTTTGGCAAAATGGCACGGTCTATCAAGATCTTACCGAGGCTGGTCTGCAAGATTCTTTGTCTGAAATCAGCCAATGGATTCTCAACTCAAGCTTACAGCATGCACTACTAGAGCAGGCTCCTCTTTGTGACCCTACAAGCTGGCCCCGACTTCAGCCTGGTCGACCGGGGAAAGCTCTCGCCCTTGGAAAAAACTTTGCAGCCCATGCGCGGGAGTTTGGAGCGGAGCCGCCCAAAGAACCCATGTGGTTTGCAAAGCTTCCTGACGTCTTAATTGGACCGGGGGAACCTGTTGTGATTCCTACGTGGTTGGACTCGCGCGTGGACCCCGAAGCCGAAGTCGTTCTCCTCTTAGGACGAGACTTGCACCAAGCCACCGAACAAGAAGCGGCCGAAAGTGTGGCGGCCTACACCTTAGGCAATGACCTCACCGCACGAAACCTCCAAGGGAAGGACCGTAAATTAGGTCACCCTTGGGTTCGGTGCAAAAACTTACCCACCTTTGGCCCTCTTGGCCCCGCTTGGTTCCTTGCCGAGGACATCCAACTTGCAGAATGTGAGCTCATCGGAAAAATCGATGGAGTGATTCAACAGAAAGCTTCTCTTGCCGATCTTCTTTTCCCCCCAGCGGTCGCCCTTGCTGAAATCAGCCGTTGGACACCGTTATGTGCTGGGGACATTCTTTTCCTTGGCACGCCCGAGGGCGTCGGCCCTGTGCATCCTGGCCAAATCATGGAAGTCAGCGTGAGCGGTTGGGGGGTGCTTAAAAACCCGGTGATTTCTTCGGTGCCCTAACGCGCCCCAAGTCTTTTCTGGAAGACCAGTCCCCAAAGCTTCGGCACGACCACTGGAAGGCACTTCCGTTTTATGGAAGCCAGCAAAAAAACTTCCCACCCACAGTTCTTCGCAAGAGCAAAGTTTTTGTGGGCGGGAAGCCACTAGGAAGGAAGGTCACGTACTTCCTTTCGTCGATTTCGATGCTAAGCCTGAAGGACTTTCTGAAAATTATTCTAAATTCTCTGGCCGAGTGCCACAGCGTGCTGTGACGTGGGTCTGAATCCCCCCCCGCACGTTAAATTCTCCGCGGACTTCCAGCCAAATAGGGTCCATGGCGGCCTCAAGGTCGGCCAAAATACGGTTTGTGAGATCCTCATGGAAGTGACCCTCATTGCGGTAGCTCCATAGATAAAGCTTGAAGGACTTCAGTTCAAAGCAACGCGGTCCAGGAACATAGCGCACGCGAATGGTGGCGAAATCCGGTTGTCCGGTGAGCGGGCAGATACAAGTGAATTCATCCGTCCAAGACTCCACCAAATAACTTTGATTCGGGTGCGGGTTCTCAAAGGTCTCAATCTCTGGAGTTGGAACCGTAGGCTGACGAGGCTCAAGCGTGGACATGCGCTGATTTTATCTTGGCGGGGTGGATTTGGCTTTAGCAGAAATCGCCGTCTGATAGACCG
>Ga0302119_10000203_pt1 | contig 25591 bp, 24 predicted proteins | sample AG5_Tmax_MG_FD_203114 | JGI IMG/M metagenome (GOLD analysis project Ga0302119, IMG submission 203114) | Marine microbial communities from Western Arctic Ocean, Canada - AG5_Tmax | ecosystem: Environmental > Aquatic > Marine > Oceanic | place: Canada: Western Arctic Ocean | collected 2017-10-01 | reverse complement strand
CCGCAGGCCGGTATCAACCGCAGCATCAGCGAGCCAATGTTCTGATTCAAGCCAATCTCCAGCCAGCAGAATACCGCGTTCAGCAAAGTGATCTACCTGCGGTCGGTTCTGACTTGGGAGTGCTCCGGCGATGAAAATAGAGTTGGTTTGGCGGCGGAGTTCAATCTGCTGGCGCCAGCCACTGGCAGTCTGGTCGAGAGTGGCCTCGATTCTGGCAATCCTTGCGGCACCGGCACCGGCGGCACCGTCGTCTGAGACCTCATCGGTCGCCATCGCCGAGATGACTGAGCGGAAGGTGTTAGCATCATCGCGATAATGGTTGAGCATGACAACATCGTTGATCTGGTCGTACATCATCCCCTCGCACAGGAAACGACCCTTGAGAACCAAATCTAGTAGGCTCGCCTCAAGTGGAGTATTCTCATCCTCGGGTGAATCGATTTCCGAGGCCTGGAGAATCTTGACAGCGGCTTTTCGTGGTAGTGCCAGAATCACGATATCGACGGGAATTCGCCGCCCGCCTTCGACTTGTACCTTCTTCACCTTCCCGTTCGCATCGCACTTCAGCGCCGATATCTTCGCCCCTGACCTCACCTCGACGCCCAACTTATCGAGTGCCGATAGTAGCCTGCCAACCATATCCGACCAGCCGTGTTCGGCCCTCAGGAAGCCACGCTTCCACAGCCCGTGAAGAGCCCGATTTGCGTGAAATTCCATAGTACAGCCACAGTCCGGAGATAGCCAAGTGCTCATCTTCGCCCACACCGCTAATTCATCTTGTAGTTCATCCGACTGGTCGGCAATCCAATCATCAAATCGGCGCTCTGGCTCGGCAATTGCAGCCTTTTTCAGGGTGCGGCGCAGACGTAGGAGTTCGAGTTTCTGCGCCGCCGGCATCTCGCTTTGACGAATCGCCTTCGATGATAGGGCAAGAGGTATCCAACGTCCGCCACTACGGTGGTGAAATTGGTCATTGCGTAACCTCCTACCGTGTACGGCGACCTTGCTCGCCTTGGTCAGTAATACATGCAATGGGCCGCGGTAATTGAGCAGATGAGGACCTGCATCGAGTGGTGTTTCCTTTTCCACAACACTGGTGCCACGCCCGCCGATTGTGCCACTCGCCTCCAAGACTGTGACGAAATGACCGCGCCGCGCCGCCTCAAAGGCCGCGGCAAGTCCTGCCAGCCCTCCCCCGACTACTACAACCTCGGCCACAACCGCTCCAGTCTTGATGATTTGAAGAAAGCGTCGGGGTGGGCAAGGCGACAATCCTTAGATGCGACCGGCTTGGGATTATTGTGACGAGTGGAGAGGCTGGGCGTTTGCCGCACGACCGCGGCTTCATGCTGTGGCGAGCGGAAGAAGGCACACGTTGGCTGGAAGAGAGCATCGAGCGATGGGCCTTTGCAATGCTTTCCGATGATGAGGTTAACGGTCAACTCGCCGCTGATGATGAGATGGCGAATTTCACCATCATCTCTCGTCAGGAAGGAATTCTTGCCGGCGCCTGGACGACTGACTACATCATCGCCACCAGAACCACCGATGTTGAGACTCTTTGGTATCGCGGCGATGGCGATACAATATGTGATGGTGATGTGATTGCGGTGCTCAGTGGTGGGCGAAACAATATACTGATGCTGGAAAGAAGTATTCTGAATCTCATCGGGCAACTGTCCGGAATCGCCACCAACTCGGCCAAGTGGTCCAGCGCCAGCCCGATTCCAGTAGCCTGTACCCGCAAGACCGTGTGGGGGATGCTCGACAAGTGGGCGGTTCATCTAGGGGGTGGACTCACCCATCGACTTAGCAAGAGAGATGCGTGTATGCTGAAGGAAAATGATCTGGTTGAGCCGAGCGGTGATTCCCGAGGAGGCAAAAACAAGGTCGGAGGAAAAGGGGTTATTCATCAGCGAATCTCCAACTTGGATGAGGCTGATATCGGAGCATTTCTCACCATCGAAGTTCGATCCATAGAAGAAGCGGTGGATGCCGCCACAGAATGGCAGGATGTGAAGATTCTCAAACCCTGTGTAATCATGTTGGACAACATGGGACCGGATGGAGCGAGGGAGGCCGATGTCGCTTTGCGCGAAGCCGGACTGCGAAATGAAGTCCTGCTCGAGGCCAGTGGTGGGATAAAATTCGCTGCGCTCAACGAATGGGAGAATTGTGGCATCGATGTAATTTCGACCAGTGCGATTAATCGCGGAACACAACCACATGATTTTTCGTTGTTGATAGAAGGAGCATGAGGTGATATGGTGGGACATGACGCAGACCCGAGCCACCCTCGATACGCTTCATTGCTCAGGCGAGCAATGCTTGAAGATGCCTCGGCAAAGGGGATGCTAGCAGCCTCAGCGTTAATCGCCCACGGTCGCGGCGAGGCATTCGACTACCTGCTAGGCGAGGTCACCACCGCTACAGCACTGGGGGCAACTAGAGAGGCTGCCGCTAGATTGAGTGGAGGGGTTAGGTCGGTCATCAGTATCAACGGGAATGTCGCGGCGCTGGCTGCTGATGACTTGATTCGCTGTTCTGCTCTACTTGGTTGTCCGCTTGAAATCAACATCTTCTATCGGACTCCGGAAAGAATGACTGCGCTTTTGGAACATATGTCTGAACGTAAAGCCGCGGTTGCCGACAGTCCTGCACCTACCGGTTGGTCAGGAAATGGTGACCAGTCCTGGGCCGAGGTGGTGAGCGCGGTTCGTATTCTGGGAGATGAGCCCAACGCAACCATCCCCGGCCTAGAAGGACCTCGGGCGAAGTGCCACCGCGAGGGGATTCTGGATTCGGATGTCATCCTCGTCCCTCTTGAAGACGGAGACCGGTGTGAGGCCTTGGTTGCGATGGGAAAAGATGTCCTGGTGGTCGACCTCAATCCCCTTTCCCGAAGTGCAATGATGGGGAACGTGACCATTGTAGATGAGTTAACTAGATTCTGTGCCAATCTCCTCGCCACTCTGCTCGAGGGCGCGCCGGTAGTGAGTCGAGGTTGGGATAACGAGGCCAACCTGAAATCATCTCTTGATGAGATATACAATAATATCAGCCGCACAGACTCTAGTCCTGAGTCTTGAGAGACTTTGCCGCCACCATCAACATGATTCCGGCAAAGACGATGTTGTAGACGAAAGCGCCGGCTACGACGGTCTGTTCAAAGCCCCAGCCACGAATCATGATGCTGCGGAATGCCTCAGCGGTCCAGGTGGTCGGTAATCCCCATGATATGGGTTGTAACCAAGCCGGCAGCGCTTCGACTGGCCACAATATTCCCGAAACCAACAACACAAGAAACATGAATGGCATATTCAATTGAATCGCTTGGAATTCCGAGGTCGCCTTGGTCGAGATGAACATGCCGATGCACATTGCCGACCATCCGAGTAACATCGCTAGCATGAATACCATCAACGGGTTACCGTTCAGTGGAATATCAAAACCATAGACGGCGATGAGAATCACCGTCGAAACCTGCCCAATCAATATCGATGTGAATGCGGTCATATGCCCAATCAGCACCTCTGAGGGTTGGGTTCCGGCGGCGAATACCCGGTCGAGTGTACCATCATAGCGCTCGCCGACAAATGACATCGTGGTCAGAATCAGGCTGAACATGAAACATACCAGAGTGATAATCCCGGGGGCTAGAAAATTGATGAAGGCCGGGTCTTTGTCACCATAGACTGGGTCGGCGACTTCAAGTGGCGGTGTGACACCTTTTTCCTCTAGTATTTCTGTAAGCGCATTTCGTACTTCCACTAATATCGTCGAAGACACTTGCTGATTCGAGTTGTCGAGATGAATCTCAATACCACCGCTGTCAGTGACCACTATTGCCGCCCACAAATTCCCCTCGCTGATTGCGGTTCGCGCATCTCCAACCGAGGTGTACTCATCGTGCAGGACGAGGGCATCTGAAGCACCGAGTTTGGCCATCAGATCATCATCGATATCGGTTGCCTCACTGCTGATTACAGCGACCTCCAAACCAACCGGAGACTGGCCGATGGCGATTCCGAATAGCAGAATCTGTATCGCTGGCATTATCACTATGAAAGCGAAAGTTCGGTGGTCCCGCTTCAGCGAAGTGAACTTTCTCGCCGCTATCGCTCGTACCCGACCAAGGTTCACTATTCCACCTCCTTCACGTTGGTTCGGCGGCATAAGTGCAGGAAGGTCTCCTCCAATGAAGTATGACCATGTGGCATCATCAATTCCTGCGGCTGGCCTTCGGCAAGCAATATCCCATCTCGCATCATACCTACACAATCTGCCTTGCTGGCCTCATCGATGTAATGGGTGGTGATGATTACCGTTGTACCGGCATCAGCTATCTCTCGCAGATGTTGCCATATTCGATATCTCAGTTCCGGGTCGACACCTACCGTCGGTTCATCCAGCAGCAGCAGTTTCGGCTGATGTAGAAGTGCAACTGCAAGTGATACCCGGCGCTTCTGACCACCAGATAAATTACCGATTTGGCGGCCCGCCTCGGGTAGGTCGAGAAACTCAATCAGCCACTCTTGGCGTTCAGCAATCTGCTGTGGCAACATCTGCTGTAGGCGCCCGTGGAATAGCAGGGTGTCGGCGATTGTGAGGTCTTCATAGAGAGCGATTTCCTGCGGTGAATATCCAACTGCCGAACCGGGAACCGTGCACTCGGGAGTGCCAACTTCTGCACCCAGTACTTCAACGCTGCCGGCCTCTGGTCGAAGTCTTCCTAGAATCACCTTGAGCATCGTGGTCTTGCCACACCCAGACGGCCCTAGTAACCCGTAAATCGTCCCACGTTCAACCCGCATCGAGTAATCTTGCAGGACTTCTATTCGCTTCTTTCCGCGCCCGTAGCCACGAATTAGCCCCCCGACTTTAATCGCCATTGGAATCACACCAACCGAGAGGGTTTAGTGAATTATCGGACTATTGCTCTGAAAGAATTGCCTTTACTCGCGCCGCTATCGCCGCCCCGACAGCCTCGGTTGTCGCAGTGCCCCCAAGGTCATAGGTGGTCTGCTTTCCTTCGATTAGGTGTTCGGCCACAGCTTGGTCGACAACCCTAGAAGCATCGGTCAGGGATTCGTCATTATTACGCCGGCCAAGCCAACCGAGCATCTGTTGCACCGAGAGGATTGAGGCGATCGGGTTAACCTTGTTTTGTCCGGCATATTTGGGTGCTGAGCCGTGTACCGGCTCAAACATCCCGTGATCATCGCCAACATTGGCGCTGGCTGCCATACCCATACCTCCCTGCAGCACACTGCCGAGATCAGTGGCGATGTCACCGAACATATTCGTCGTGACAACTACATCGAACCACTCGGGATTTCGTACCATCCACATTGTGAAGGCATCGATGTAGGCGTGCTCGGCTTTGATTTTGGGATGGGTTAAGGCGACTTCGTCAAAGGTCTTGCGAAATAGTTGGCAACCTCGTGTCACGTTACTCTTGTCTACACAGTGAACCACCGTCTCACCGTTTGGATTGCCATTTCGGCGCCCAGCCAGGCGGAAGCCGGCTTCAATGAGGCGATGGCTTCCGAATTTGGAAATCGGCCGGGGGTCCCACGCCACCTCACCATGAAGCCCGGGGAATTCCAACTCCGGGGGTTCGTATTCGTCAAGACCCTGGGCTGCGGCGGCTGAACGATAGAGGAGGCTGTGATACAAGCCCTCAGTATTCTCCCTCAGTACGACTAAATCGACCTTATCAGGGGCCCACTGTTGGGAAAAATTGCCGTGAATCTTGTGTTTCACTCCCTCATAGAGTTTTATCGGCCGAACATTTGCGTAGAGGTCAAGACCTGAACGCAGGCCAAGAATCACTTCACCCCCAGCCATGTCGCCATTCTCAAGTTTCGCACCGGGCCAGCCGATTGCACCTAGCAGAATAGCGTCGGATTCATCGCGACATACTGCATATGAACCCTCTGGCCAAACTTCTCCAGTCTGGAGATAATGTTGTCCACCGCATTGAATGGTGGTTTGCTCAAATCCAAGATTTGTGCTTTCCGAAATCGCGTTGAGGATTAGCGCCGCCGCGGCCATGACCTCCCTGCCAGTCCCATCGCCGGGGAGAACGGTGATGCGGTAGTCGACCATGCTGCTTCGAATGAAAACTCCTACATGAATGCGCCCGTTGTGCAGATACTTCATTCCTCGCTCCGGGTAAGCGTTGAGGTCTGCTTCCTATGGAATCTAAAAAACCGAGTTTCTGGCCTATTGAAAGTGTATGTCCAATGGAAGTGTAGGTGCCCCCATTGGGGCAGAGTTCTTACACCGCCACCAGTAGGTATGAAGTTCGTGAGAGACGACAATAGTTCGGAAAGAAACGAAGCAGAACCCCGTTTCACAGACCTCCCGGAGGCAGTGCAGCGCTTGGCTGATGCAATGATAGGAATCGATTCAAAATGGTGTTTTGAAGATTGGTTACAGGAGAAGGCCGAAGGTGATTTAGAGGTTCTCAACATTGATCTTCAGCGCGCTCGACTACAGGCTGAACAAAGATTATCTAGAATCGAGTCATTAGAACAGCGACTTGAGCTACCTGACGAGGTTGATAGAGATGGACGGGCGCAGCGGAATCTGTTTGATTGCTTTGATATCGTTGAACGCAGCCGGTCCAATGCCCAGCCAAAAAATCCTCGGCATCCCACGGATGAAGACGAACTAGAACCGCACCCCGCCAGTTATCTTACTGCCCTGTTACCTGGTGAGGTCTGTGATGACCCGTTATTGGTGATAACCGCCCAATCGATTCTGTTTGAAATCCACCGAATAGTCGGTGAAGGTAGGGATTCTGCCCCCCTTAAGATGATTGCCGAACCCCTTCTGATGCGCAAGATAAGTGAGGAGGAAATCGAAGAGGCTCTTGACCACCTGCTGATGCAAGGAGAGATTCACGAGGTTGAGGACAACTGTTTCATTGCTGAGGAATAGTCAGTTGTGTTGATTATATGGCTAGATGAATTGTAGGCAATTCTTCAAATAGCCATGGGAACGGTGTCTTCTTCGGATAGGGGAGAGCATGGAGTGGACGATGGCAGGCGCCTATATCGGCATGTGTATGGTGGTCGGCGCATTCGCTTTAGAGACACGTGGCCGCGTATCTAGTCGTTCCACCCTTTATCTGGCCAGCATGGCTGGTGGCCAAATTCTGCTAGGCGCTCGTGCCTATGACACCGGCGAGTGGCCGTTCGCATTCCTATCGATAATATGGGCCGGAGTAGCATTGTTAGCCATCGCCAAGCCACGAGTGGATGAATGATGATTCAGTAAGGTTGATTCGGCTTTTAAGGCGGTTTTCACTTACCACTTTCGATTGAGTGGATGTTACCAGAGAGGGGGGGTGGGCTTAGCAACATTCTCAACATAGGTGCAAACTAGAGGGGGTATGAGGGAAGTGGCCGCGGATTCAGCAAATGACGCCGCCCCGAACGTGGCGATACAAATTGAAAGGTCGCATAATTTGACCAATAATGCAACCTCTCTGCTAGCCATATGCGGTGGGGTGATTGCACTAGTCCCTATCACCGCAATTTTTCTCAACGTATTCAATAGTGAAGAATTAATCTCCTTCCATATTTCCAGTGCAATTGGAATCATCGTCTGTGTATTGCTGATTATTTCTATTCAGTCTTATCACCGCCGGAAAGTGATTTCACTGCTCGAGAGTATCGATATCGCCTGGGATGAAGAAGAGCCGCTTGATTTGGATTGGATTATTGAAATGGTGAAAAACAATCGCGGCGGTAAACTCTCCAAAGAAATCGATGAAACCACCGGCGCTGCAACCTATATCACAAGGGGCGATGATCAGAAAGGACCAGATTGGGGACGAAGTGATTCGGGGTTGTCGAACCAGATGCTGCGAAGAGATGCGATTCACCATGGGAAAAAGTATGAGGGGATGGAAGGAGAATTGACCAAGGGTGAGGTAATGGTCGCTACTGTAGATGATCTCGCCGCGACCCAGGCGCAGAGGCGATGGGAAGCGGCTGAAGCAAACGACCCCGAAATGATAGAAGCGGGTGTTGAACGCTTGGGTGACTTGGTGCGAGAAGGCCACTTTGATCGCACAGCAGACGATGGAGCAATGCGGAGATTAACCGGCGGTTTTTCTGAGGAAGAATGATTTTTCGGTTTTTCCAAAGGGTGAATCTCAATAAGTAGAACCTTGCGCCTCGCTATGTCTAAGATGCGGATAAAGGCGATTATCGTAGCCGGTGGCCATGGCTCAAGGCTCTATCCTTTCACTCGTTATACTCACAAAACATTGCTGCCCTTGCATCGCCGACCGGTAATTGATTATGCCTTGGGAACAATCCGTAGGGCTGGAATCACTGATATCACCATCATCGGCAACCGTTTCATCGGCCAGATTGCTCAGCACGTCGGTACTGGGCTTGCCGGAGAGAACATTCACTATGTTATCGAAGAGCAGCCGATAGGTGTCCAGAATGCTCTCAATTTGGCACGACCTCACACGCAAAATTGCCGCTTACTCATCTACTTTTCAGATAATATTACCACTGCAGAAATATCTTCCGATGCCGATAGGTTTCGGGATTCACAAACCCCTCCTGGTTGTGTATTAATGGCCAGGGAAGTAGAAAATCCACAGTGCTTTGGTGTCGCGGTATTGGATGAGAATGGTGACTTGGAGGATATTGTCGAAAAGCCAAGTGAACCCCCATCACGTGTCGCCATCGGCGGAATCTACCTTTACGATGAGCGGTTTTGGCAGTTTTTAGATCGTGCCAAGAAAGCGAAAGGGGGCGAAGTGTCGATTACTGATGTAAATCGAATATACTTGAAGGAGGGAATGGTGACATTACGAATGCTTGAGGATGAGACTTGGCTGGATTGTGGCACCCCGAATGCTCTGTTGGAGGCGGCAATAATGGCAAAGAATGGTCTTCTGGATCCTAAACCGTGCAACTTTCGGGAAGGCGATGCGGATTTGGATTCCTGACCGATGAGTGAATATGGGAGGGGTTTCTGTGAAGGTTGGAATCATCGGCGCTGGCATCGTAGGAGGGGCGATAGAACATCACTTTAGCAGCGAGCATGAATTATTTATTCACGACCCGGCGCGAGGCACCGTTCTAAGTGATGTGACCGACAATGTCGATATGGCCTATATCGCGGTGCCAACCCCACAACACCCCGAGACCGGAGCCTGTGATACCCGAATTGTCGAGAGCGTTCTCGATGAATTACCAGATGGATTTTCGGCAGTGATAAAGAGCACAGTCGTACCCGGCACCACCCAATCTTACCACCTTAGATATCCAGCATTAAAAATCGCTTACTCACCGGAGTTTCTCGTCGAACGTAGGCATTTGGAAGACTTCGGAAATCAGGATATTTTAGTTTGTGGCACCCATCACCCCAGCCTGGCGGAGAGGGTATTCCAACAACACAGAGAAGCTGGAGTCCTAAGGCGTGACCAGTGTTTCCACGTCACTCCTACTCAAGCTGAATTGGTAAAGTATACCAAAAATACATTCTATGCCTTGAAGGTAATCTTCGCCAACCAATTATTCGATATCTGTGAAGCACTCGGAGAGGATTGGTATGCAATAGGTGAAATCATCACCGCAAAACAATCTCAGCCCATCGGTGATTCACACCTTGACCCTATCTTCGGACTGAACCGGGGATTCGGAGGTAAGTGCCTGCCCAAGGATTCGATGGCTTTGGGAGTGCTGGCAGAAGAATTGGGTGTAAAGTACGATTGGATGACGGCTATTCAACTTGATAATGCTAGACTGCGAGGTGTTCTCACCGGAAAGCCCAGTGATGTCGAAACCGCTGACGACTGAAATTGTCATCCCACAATATCATTCGGAGTGAGTTTACTTTCGATGCTTCAAAAGCGATAGTCTCATGAGGCGCGGCTCTTCGTGGAGATTCATGCTACCCGATACCCTGCACAAGTTACCCCAATCCGAGCGCTTCGCTTACGCCAAGATCCTAGCATACATGAGTCAAATCGACAATGAATTGACCATCGAGGAAATGGCAATGTTTGAGCAGCGTATGGGGACCGCACTTCTTTCTCCCAGTCAACGCAAGGAGATACGGGTTTCACTGAAATCTCCGCCGCCACTTTCCGAATCACTATCCAACTTGAGTGCTGAAGGTGGTAGGTTGGCATTCCGGGATGCGGTGCTGATGTGTGCCGCGGATGGAACAGTCGATGATGACGAGATGGAAGCCCTCAAAGAATTGGCCGAGCTCCTCTTTCTCGGCGATGGGGCGATAAATCGGATGCTTTCTTGGGTACGTGATGGATACAACTGGATGCAGTCTGGTTTTGAGTTACTGAACGAACTTTGAGGGTTGGCATGCTGCCCGACGCGGTCGATAACCTCGGCGAGGAGCAAAAGCGGCTCTACATTTCTGTTTTGGCTTTGATATGTTCAGCCGATGGTGAATTAGTTCGCGAAGAGGTGTCGGCATTGGAGCAGGCGATGGGGCGAGCCTTGGTTCACCCTGAATCACGTAGTCAGATGCGGCAATTATTAGCAAATCCTCCGCATCAGGATGACTTGCTCGGTCGCTTGGATGAGGCCACCGCGCGACTGGCTTTACGTGACGGTTTCTTAATTGCCGCATGTGATGGCGACTATGATTCAAGGGAGTTATCTATATTGGTAGAGGTGCACGCGATAACTGGATTGGATGAAACCGTCATCGACCAACTTATTGAATGGGTGTCTATCCAATGGCAGCAATCCGCGTATGGAAGAGAGTTGGTTTCGTCGCCGATTCTTGGTGATGAATCGGCATTGGATAACTGATTTTTTTCTTTATATCAGCGTGTATTTCTGTTGTGCCGCGGATACGCGCCGTAGGGTTTCATATGCGATGGCCTCTCCATCTAGAACGGGGGGCGGCAATGAGACATGATGGTGTAAGTGGATGGTATGCCAGGCTCGACAGAGTGATTGATGACCGCCCTGAGCAAATACGCATTTGGTTAGCAGCTTGGGAAGAATCTCTGCGCAAGAAAAAACCGGTAGCAGCCCACCTCCCCGGGGACTGGCCAACGCTGCCAGCAACTCTGTTAACCGACCCGGGAAACGTACTTGATCACCTTTTGGCTCGTCACGACGCCGAGCTCGATGGCCGTAGCCCAAGAGGAGCACACCCCACGCCGCCGAAGTTGGCTGATTCAATCATCGTCTCCGAACTTCTCGATGCTGTGAATGAGGAAGTAGAAGATAAGGATGACGCCCCTACTCTTCCACTCGATGCCCTCCCCCCGGGATTCCGTCAACAAATTGCTTCCCTCAATCTCTCCCACCTGCAAAATAATGATGCTCCTGAATCTGATGCTGCAGCACTCGATGATGTCGAGAAGGGAGTTCGTACCCGTAGTGGAGTCATTCTACCGATGGCTGACCCAGCAACAGGCGGTGGACTATTCGCAGCACGAATAATAAAGCAACACTCTACTATCATTAAGAAATGGAGCGATGAGGTTCGCATCGAGGACACCCGAATGCTTCTGCGTAATATGCAATTGTGCGATGTATCGCCACTGGTTGTTGATATCACCAAGCAACGGCTCTACCTTGAACTTGTACGATATGAAATCGCGACCTTGGACAAAGTCGGTTGTGATGGAAAACTAGGTCGTGACGAAGTTGTGGAGTTAATTGACGGTATTGTCCGTCAAGCCGACACCCTCCAAGGTGAGTGGCCGTTTGCGGCCCGGCCGCGTTTGCTATTCGCCAACCCACCTTGGTTGCGAATCAAGGATCGCTTCCGCGGCCATCCGGAAGGTAGTCATCTGCGCAAGGAATTGGGCGAAGCGCTGCGCTCACTGCGCGATGGGGACGTTAAGCGCTTCTCAACGATGCGCGGAAATGTCAACCTGTACCGCCTGTTCATCGAGCGCGGGTTACAGATTCTTCAGCCAGATGGGCGCTTGAGAATCATCGTCCCCGACAGCCTATTGCGGGAACAGAGTAGTTCGCCGCTTCGGCAATTGCTGGTAAGCAAGCACGAATGGGAAAATATCTGGTTCTTTAATGAGGGCAACTGTCTATTCTCGGGAATCAGTCAAGGGGTTGTTGTCATATCAGTAACCGCAAAAGGAACAACTTCTGGATTGTGTATGATCGGCCCTATGGACCGAACAGATTTGCGCTCCGACGGTAAGGGCTTCGCCAACAAAGTACCCACCTTAACTCTAGATATCGGACGCTGGGAACGTTGGACCAGAGGTGAATGGGGGGTTCCGCGCCTTCCCCGCTCGCCTGTTCTACGACAAAATCTACTCGTTACTGTCGACGATTTATCGCATAAACCGCGATTGACTGAACCTCTAGGATTGCTAACCGTTGAGGGTGAAAGCGTCAAGGTTAGGGTTGGCGAAATAGACCAGACCAGTCACGCTTCTTACATCAAGCCGTGGAATGGTGGTGGGAAGGGGACTCCGTTTATCCGCGGGGTGCACTTCACCGATGATGGCGAAGGAGGAATCAGTCTTCGCCACCCGGCATTTGAGAAGGGAATCCCCTCACGAGCGAATGAGCGGCAGCAGGCGCGTTGGACTGGGGAGATGAAGTCTCCTGTTGAGCCTAGATTGGCATGTCAAGCGATTGTCAACGCCCACCAACAACGTCGCTTAAGATGGGTCGTCATGCCGAGTGGATGTGTTTTGGGAAACAGTGTCAACCACATTGAAATCCCCCAGACTGTGCGTGATCACTTAGCCGGCGAGCACGGTTCACTCACCGAAGGGCTGGCCTGGTTGTGTTCTCGTCTCAATGACGATAAGTTGGATGAATGGGCGCGTGCATGGGCAGCGAATAACAATGTGAATAACTACGAGTTGGAAATGTTACCATTGGATTTCCCCGAGGTAAAGAGTGAAATAAGCGTCTGAATTGCTATTTTTCGATGTTTTTTCCGGAAGAAGTGTTTCTGTTTCCACATACCGTATCCTTTATCAAGTACCTCTAACAGTATGAGAAATCATAGTCAAAGACGAAGGGGGGGTTTGAGAAATGGGAATTCATCCGAAGATAGGTATTACCGGGCTTCCACGAAGTGGAAAAAGCGCAGTTATGGAAAAAATTGTAGGGATGCTCCACTCTGAGCGGAAATCTGAGATTCTCCAACGCGGTGGTGATTTGAATGAATTCAATATCATCGGAGGGATGCGCTCCGAACCTTTGATGGAAAATGGTGAGCGAGTCGGTTACAAGTGCATCGACATCAGCAACGGAGAAGAGGGTATCATCGCCCACAAAGACATCGATACCAGGTTACGGATTCTTGGTTATGGTCTTAATCTGGAAGAATTGGAACGGGTAGCCGTTCCGGCGATTGAATTCGCTCAAGAGGAATGTGAGATCATAGTCATCGACGAAATCGGTAAATTCGCGGTTGAATCCGAATCATTCGTCAATGCCGTGCGACAGGCACTCGAAGTCGACAAACCGACACTTTTAGCACTACACAAGAAGAGTCGACACCCACTATTACAAGATATTCGCCGACGCGACGATGCTAGAATCCTTGAGGTGACGCCAGTAAACCGTGCCTTATTACCGTACAAAATTCACAAATTGATGCACGAAATATACTGATTACCGCGGCGTTGGTTTCATTTGTATGTCGCCACCGGCAATGAGTTATGGATAACCCCGCCGCGGCCGCTCAACGGCTATTACTAGGTTCAGGCCTTGGGCTCTTGTTGGTCAGTGGCCTGGCGTTTCAACGCGGGATGCTGAGTGTTGACCAATTCAGTATCGGCTGGCTGATTCTAATCACCGCCGTGGCCTGCATTGGAATTGGCTTGTCAATGGGTCGTGGAAAAACCGGATTGCTTTCAGGATTATTTCCTGATGAAAATCAGAAAGATTTGGTGGGGCGAGTCCAAGAGCAAGTCGAATTAGAGGAAAAGGAGGCTAATATTGGGGGCGCTTGGGCACAACTCGAGGTTGAACTTTTGACCACAGAAGTAGGCGAGGATGAGTAGTTGAGGTGCTAGGGATAAAGGGGAAACATTGACCTCTCACCACTCAGCGCAAGGAATAGGGATAGCGATGAGTGAGACACCAGAGGAATTATTCTACACTAAGGAACACGAGTGGTTGCGCATCGAAGGCGATGAGGTAATCGTCGGCATCACCGACCATGCGCAAGATGCCCTTACCGATATAGTATACATCGAACTGCCCGAGGTAGGCGATGAATTTGCGGAAATGGATGAGTTCGCCTTAGTCGAATCGGTGAAATCTGCTTCGCCTATTTTCGCTCCAATGGCAGGTGAAATAATAGCGGTTAATGGAGCATTGGAAGATGCTCCGGAATTGATTAATCAAGACCCATATGGTGAGGGGTGGATAATCCGCTTCAAGTTATCCAATAGTGATTCTACCGCGGGTTTGATGTCGGCTGATGACTATCGGACGATAATTTCTTGAGGGGTTATGTTGGCTGCGCCAGAGGTGATTCATCTCTACGTCGACGGCTCGTGCTTGGGCAACCAGAATGTAGACTCACAAACCCCTGCAGGATGGGGGCTGGTCATCATAACTGGCGATACAGGATTGGGCAAAGGCACAGGGAAATTAATTGAAGAGAAATCAGGAAAAGTCATCACCGATGCGGGAGATGATTCCTTTTTGGGGGCGGAAATCGGTTCCAATAATACCGGTGAATTATCGGGGTTCGCCCATGCACTGAGGTGGATTCTCTCCCGAGATAGTGATGGTGGATACATTATTCGCACTGATTCTAACTATGCTGGAAACATCACCGATGGTACTTGGAAGGCAAAGGCCAACCTCGCTCTGGTTTCCCGGGTTAGGGCTTTGTGGGAAGAGGTACAATCGACAAGTGAGGTTGAATGGAATCACGTGCGGGCACACCGTGGCCATCGTTGGAATGAGCGGGCTGACCATCTAGCTGCAAGAGCTGCGGCTGATGAGGATCCGGTGCCGTTCAGTTTCTGGAAACCGGGGATGCGCTGAATCATTCAGACTCTGAATCGTTTACTGTTTGTACCTGTGACTCGGGGTTGGAATCGCCATCGGGATCTGCCAAGGGGCCAAATAATACCAACCACACATATAGAGATTGTAATAGTATTAACAGGCCAAATAAATTGAGCAACAGTCCAGTCGGCCCAGGTAAGTACTCACTCAGCACATTACCTGCCAACCATGCACTTGCGACAAGTGCAGCACCGGTAATGGCGAGAAGTGGGAGGCTAGAATCTGGATTCTTCCACAGGTCTATTGTTGGAATTACTCGTCCCTTCAATCCAAAAGTGAGCCTGAACCATGACAGATAAATCAATCCAAGTCCGATAAGCGCTAGAACCCCTCTGGAGAATGAACGACTTTCCCAAGGCCCACTGGGGGTGAAATCGAACCATGCTTGGGCAACTAGAATACATCCTATTCCGAGAAAATATCGCCACTCCGGGTCTTCGGACTCAGATTGTGAATCGGCCATTACCTCTTCGTGGGGGGCGCGGACTTGAAACCCTGTGGTCAATGCCACGCCATGGTGCGCGAAGTTCGCGATGCTCTCATAGTCGCTGGTGGTCTTGGTACGCGGATGTTGCCAGCGAGCGCCGCGGTAGCCAAGGAAATCCTGCCTCTGGTCGATATTCCAGCATTATACCATCTTGTTTGGGAAGCGGTGGCCGCCGGTTGTGACCGAATTCATCTCATTCTAAGCCCGAATAAACTCGGGCTGGCTAAAACCCTGAAACCAAGCAACGAGATGGTGGACAAGATGCGCTCAGCACGACCCGACCTACCGCCATCAGCGTTTGAGCCGTTGCCGGAAGGAGTTGAGGTTTTCATCGCCGTGCAAAAAACTGCGCGCGGATTGGGTGATGCGATAAGTTGTGCACTGGATAATGTTGAAGGTGCGTTTCTAGTTTTACTCGGCGATAATCTGCTGATGGCCAAGCACCCGAATGCCGAGGATGTGGGGGTGAGTAATGCGAGCCTTGCCAGCACTCGCTTGGTTGCGTCCTTTCAGCGCACTGGACGACCATGCGCGGGGATAAAACAGGTCGCTGAGAAAGATGTCTCGAACTATGGTGTCGTTGCCCTTTCGGGTGAAAAAATCGTTAATCTGGTCGAGAAACCATCAATTGAGGATGCACCGAGTCGTTGGGTTCTGTGTGGCCGCTACCTATTCACTCCCGATACCGCTGAACTGCTCACAGAATACGATTTGGCAAGCCATGGTGAGATGCAGACAATTGCTATTCAACGGTATTGGATGGCGCAGGATGGCGGGCTTATCGGTGTCGACCTCGACGACCATCAGTGGTACGATAGTGGCTCACCACTGTCGTGGCTGATTGCCCAGATTGACCACGCCCTGCGCCGTGATGACTTGGCTGATGGGCTACGAGCATGGTTCGATGGAAGGTTGTGACTATTCTTCCTCGTACACCTTCTTCTCAATAGTGGTCTGCGTCCCAACAAGCAAGGACGAGATGATTACGAAAACAAGTATAGCGATGGCGAACCCAGGGAAGATGTAGTCGACTGCGCCACCCATACTGGTCGCTTTGCAATCACACATCGGAATCGGAATATTACATGAGGGATGAATTTCTGGTTCGGGTTCACCCCTGCAGATATAGTCGTCGCAGTAGTTCACAACCTCTGGACATTCGATGTCACTCTGCGCCGGCACCCAAGAATAGTTAAGGGTGAATTGCGCTATGTTATTATTATCATCGACTATCTTCACTTCCAGTGAATTCATTGAAGTCCCGGACCCATTGGGAAGTGCTATTGAAACGCTTAATTGTGGGGCGAGAGAGATGTTGAGAGAGTTCCACGATTGAGTGCCATATGGCCGCGAATAGAGCGCTGACAAATGTTCATATGACGATACATGGATGATTACCAATTCTCCTTCGGCGAACTCACCTAATTCTATCGTATTACCATTCTCTTCCATTGATAAAGAAGAATATTCGCCATCGACAAACACCTCAAATATCCCTGTGGGTGAAGTGGAATCCAGTGCAACTGCTTCGACCGGTCCCTCGCCATATAGGTGGTGGTCGATATTACCAACAGCGTCGGCGGTGACCAGTGCCAAATATGCATATTGCCCTTGATTTGTGGTGAGAACGATACTCGTGGAAATCTCTCCACCAGTGGTATTGTAAGTATCGATAAGCACCCAATCATCTTCTTCGCTGACGTTCCACCAGGGGCCGAGTAAGCCGATTCCAGTGGTCATCCATAACTGGTATGTCTGTGCCGATGGAACATCTTCCCACGTCATCGATATTGTCGCACTGGGGCCATCGAATATAGCGGAGAAATTAGCGACCTGGGGTGGCACAAGATTGTCCTCAACAAGAGGAGTGATTATTGAATTCTGCCCGGAGATTATCAAGCGATTATCATAGGTGGCCACAGCCCCTCCCCATGCTCCCTCGACGGTTACTGCATACCAAGCCTCGCGCTCGGTGCCTTCTAGTATCGGTGTGTTGAATGACATTACTGCGGAACTTACATTTCCCAGATAGGTTGCATTTCCTTCATCGAGCATCGCTTGGGTGACCTCACCACTGTAGGCGGCCCAGATATGGTAGGTTGCATTGGCAACTATTTCTACATCATCCCACGACACCGTAGTCATCATCCCCAAGACCTGTACTGCACTGACATTGCTTGGGGCGGTTGCGCTGGCTGCCCCTACAGTACTCTCGAATATCGGTCCAATGTTAGGGTGTTGAGGTAAAATGGTGGAGATTCGGTTTCCGACCGAATCTTCTAAGGTAAGTGCGTACCAGAAATTGCCTAATTCGCCTTCACCTACGACGTGGTCAAAACTGGTTAGCTGCCCCTCAATGGAGGCAATTTCCACAACAGTACTTTCACTCAAGTCGGTAATCGGATGGCTGGCTCGCCAGATATTTGTCGATAAACCGCTCTCGACCGCCCCCGAATCCCAACTCAATGAGGTGATTCCCGACTCAGCATTATGGCTAGCAATCAGTTGGGCGACCAATTCCGGAGCGGATGTATCTTCATACACCGTGGCTGTCATGGTATTATCTCGAAGGAATCTTGTATCGCTGAAGGTGCCGTTATCATAAGTTACCGAATAGAAGACCGAACGCTCTACTCCGGCCTCGATATTCTTGACGACACTAGAAACGCTCGAGTCGAAAATAACAGTGATTGTAGATTTGCTGATCGATTCCCAGTTGTCTCTATCTGCAGGCTCAGTGTGTCGCCACACCCATATTTGGTGGTCACTACCACCACCGGGCAGATTATCCCATACAATGGTCGTACTCTGGCTTTCAGAATCAAAGGTGGCACTGAGATTATCCGGCCCCCAATGGGGACTTACGAACTCCGTCTGAGGGTTTTCAGTTTGAGACAAGCCCGGTGTGAAAGTTGTGGTTGAACCACTGGATTGATGTGTGGTGATGCGATAGAAAAACTCCCCATCTGTGCCTTCGGGTGGCTCCCAAGACAGGCTGTGGTTCTTAGCCGAACATTCGGCATTGTTGTCGCCAATATCGCAAGCGGCAATTCCACTGGCGATGCTTGTCAGTTGCTCTATGGTACTATCGTTGATGGAGAATCGCTCCACTTCGTAGGTCGCGGTGTGCATGGCATCAAGTAGCGAAGTATCGGTGGTGTTGATATTTCTCCAAGTGAGGTTGACCAACTCATCAACAGTGAATGTCGTGGCAATATCCCGCGCTTCCAATGTGGAATCTGCATGCTCATCTGCTATAACAGCAACAGCCAAACTTGGTAGGATTATCAAGGCGGTAAGGAGAAACGTGGTTGCAACCCTGTTGCGGCGGCGCATGGCGCGCAGATTCGTCGCGCCATTATCACCTTTCGGACATTGGCGGGAGGGTTTGGGACTACTCGAGATTTTCACCATCAAGGGTCTCCAAAGCATCTGATAATTGTGGAAGATCAACCTCTATATTGGTCTGCGGCCCTCGTTCAAGGGGTTTTTGTGCGGTGATAGACGGCACCTCCCCCTCTCCCGCCATCCATTTAATCCACGCCTGTGGGCGACCAGCATTACGAATTTCCAATACTTCCCATAAATAGTTCAGGGCGGACTTATCCTCGGCATCGATACGAGAAATCTGCTGCCCGAAACTGTCGGGGTCGACCTCTTCCATACGAATGAACAATTCTCGTAGCCGGGCAGCTACGACTTCATCTCCATCCAGCCATAATCTGGAAATAACCCGGCGCTCATCATCAGGAAAATTTGTAATGTAATAACGCAGGGTTGAAACGAGATTTCTCCGTACGATTGGAATTGGATGGTCAGCTAGATTGGAGACTTCGTCAGCATATCTAGCGTCATCAAGAAACCGCAGGTCACCGATAGTCGATGATGCTGCGGCAAGAATAGTTTCATCATCGCTGGCGAGCATCTTTTCCAATATAGGCACCGCATCCCACTCGATTCGCCTAAATAATCGGGTCAGTACATCTGCCAATGCCCTTTGGACTGAAACTTCCTTCCTCCCACTTAGAATCTTCAGCACCGCCAATCCTGATTCCTTATCGGATTCCAAGAGCCGAGGAAGTGTGACTACCAAACGTGCAGCAATCGAATCATCGGGGTCGGCCGCTCTACGTAGCATTATTTCACCTAAGGCCAAGGGTTCAACCAATTCACGGCGCTCAAGTAGAAGCATCATCCATTCCACCAATAATTGTCGACGCGGGGTATCTCCTTGCTCGAGTTTCTCTAGCATCCAGAGAGCCGCTACCGCCCCTTCATGGTGGGCGGTCAAAGCACTTCTGGGAACGATAGCATGTGGATCCCAGCCGATGTTATGCGGCCCGTCTTCGGGTTGGGTGTGCCAAGTCCCGGGGCGCTCTGCCAAGGCTATGCTCTCAAGGAGATGATACCCCTGGTGCACCGGTTGGCCATCGGGTTTATTCGAAAGACCGCAAAGAAGGGAAATTGAGAGCCACCATTTATCGGTATCAGGGGCGCTAGGGTCGAGAGCTTCTGCAAGCCAAGCGGTACAGGTGGCGAAGAGGATTCTCTCAGCAACATCATCAAGTCTGCGCATCAACCACTTTTCATGCTCCTCAAATACATTTTCTGAGAGTCCCATTCGATAAGGGACGACGAGTTCGACCGTTGATATCAGATGGCGCTCAAACCCACCGCGGTCGGCTTGAAATAATCCGAGAGCTTGTTTTACCAGTTGCTCGGGGTTGCTAGGCAGCAAGGTGGGAAAATCGCTGGCTTCACGCGGTGGCATGGGTAGTGGCCATGAAAATATACTACTCTCCAATGCTGCAACCAATTTAGAAGTGGTGTGTTTCAGAGCCGCCTCTTGAACTCGTTTATTCGCCTTCATCTAATCCCTCAGTTTCGTAATATCCATCTCGGCCTCAAAGGTTCATATTATCGTGGCATGGGCTTTCAGTTCGGCGACATCGGCCATATATTAGCCTCGATACCTCTCAAATATCGAGTTCGATATTCAAGTTTTGAATCAATTCTTTGTAACGGTTACGAATCGTGACTTCGGTCACTCCGGCAACTTCCGCAACCTCTCGCTGAGTTCGGCGTTTGCCACACAATACGCTGGCGATGTAAATAATCGAGGCGGCAATTCCAGTAGGTCCGCGGCCGCTGGTCAATTCCCGCTCTTGTGCGGCCTTGATCAACTCGTGAGCCTTTGCTTCAACCTCAGCATCCAAGCCGAGACCAGAACAGAATCTTGAGATGTAATCCTCAGGCCCGGTAGGCATGATCTTCATCTTCAATTCTCGCACCATGAAACGGTAGGTGCGACCAATCTCTTTGCGGCCAGTGCGGCTCGCTTGGCCGATTTCATCTAGGGTTCTTGGAACCCCGCATTGTCGACATGCGGCGTACAGGCTAGCTGCGGCCACTCCTTCTATCGAACGGCCGCGAATCAAACGCTTCTCAACCGCTTTCTTGTAATTGACAGCTGCGGCTTCACGTACCGATTTCGGTAGTTCGAGTCGACTTGCCATCCGATCCAATTCCGCCAAAGCCATCGCGAGATTCCTTTCGGTGGCATTGCTGACGCGGCTACGCTTCTGCCACTTTCGCATACGGTAGAATTGACTGCGGTAACGGCTGTTGATGGTCTTTCCAGAATAATCCTTGTTCTGCCAATCAATGTCGGTGGACAATCCCTTGTCGTGCAGCATCACCGTCATCGGCGCACCGGTACGTGCCCTTTGGTCGCCTTGCTCCGGGCTGAAAACCCGCCACTCTGCGCCTTGGTCGATTACATTGTCCTCTAAGACCAAACCGCAATCATCACAGACCACTTCGCCGCGGGTCTCGTCTCGATTCAAGTTTCTACTGCCGCATTCCAAGCATTTTACAATATCTTCAACCTGTTGTTCATCAACCATAATATATACCATCCTGAACCTAAGAAAACCTATCCTAGATATTATAAGCGGTTTGGATATCATTATTAAACCATTCGGATTTTTTTGCACCTAAAATTTATCCTCACTAACTCTGATTATCGTTTCACTGAGTGGTAATTTACTATGTAAATGATGGTGCTGTTACGGATATTTTCTAATTATTGCCTTAGCGATGCCGTCATATATGCTCGACCACTCGAAGGGTCTAGTGTAAACATGGGAGGATGGCCGCCACTTGAAGTCACGTTACACCAGAATAAGAGAGTTCTCTTCCTGACCAAAGATCTGGATCTCATCAGAAAGCAGGTTTATGACGGATTGGATCTCCGAATGGAAGATCTATCTGTCGACGATCTATTAGACGATATCAACACTGATGTTATGACTCCTGCTTGGGTCTGCTTCGACCATGACCCTGAAGAGATCGCCAAGAATGCCTATGCTGGATTGATGCATAACGGTATGCGGGTAATCGGCGAAAATATGCTCAAAGAAGGTGCTTTTGAGTGTATAGTCTCGGGCTATCGTAAGGGCACCGGTTCAAGTCGTGAGACCGCAGCACAGTGTGAACGTTGGTCGGGAATTCGCTTGGTTATCGCCGCTTCTTTCGCTCCGATTCACGAACAAAATAACATCAATCTCGGTCAGTTGATGGGTGACCATGAAATGTTGGTACGGCTGCAAGCCGGGGAGGCTATTGGCCGTTCTGAGTTTATCAGCAATTACGACCCTGTAACCAAACTTGTCGTAGAATCAGGGGGTCTCTTTCAGTTTGCCAAGAAGCTGCAGAGCGGGGATATCGACATCCCGAAATTGTCACCTACGCCGCGCCCCATGACTATGACTGAGAAGATCATTTCAAACAACTTAGTTGGCCAAGCCGATGGGGCTTGTGTGCGACCGCACGACCCGGTCATCGCCAAAGTACAAGGGGGATATTCGCATGAATTCACCACCGCTCAAGTGCATAATTTTCTAGCCGCTGAATACGGGAGCGATTACACCCTTCCCCAACCGAGTAAATTCGCGGTGTTCGAAGACCACCTTCTGTATGCCCATCACAATCCTAAATTCATGCAGTATATGGATAAGGTGCAGACTCTGCGCGACCTACAAGTAACATTCCAACGTCATACCGGAGTACGTGACTACTCGGCGGTCGATGGGGTCTCACCAGGAATCTGTCATCAGGTGGCGCGCGAAGAATTCATCGATGTCGGTGACTTCATCCAAGCCACTGATTCCCACACCTGTATGGGTGGGGTATCCAATGCCCTCGCCTACGGGGTTGGTGCAACAGAATATGCCAGTCTGATTTATTCCGGCTTCACATTCGTCAAAGTTCCCGAGAGTATTCGCTTCGAGTTGGTTGGAAAATTGCACCCCGGTTGTACTGCAAAAGACGTCATGCTGTTCATCCTCTCAGACCATGCGCGCAAGGAATTGACCCTTAATCGTGCGATGGAATTCGGTGGGCCAGGAATGACCTTTCTGTCGATGGATGAGCGGGCAACACTGTGCAATATGGCAACCGAATGCAGTGCCCGCGCAGGAATATGTGATGGTGATGACCTAACCGTAGAATGGATGCTGAAAATGCGCCCGGAATTATCAGCTGATGAAGTCCGGAATAATATTGTCTCTGCCGATGAAGAGGCGAAATATGATGGTGGCGTACATCAAATCGACCTTTCTGCTATCGCTCCAATGGTCGCCCATCCAGGTGACCCGGACAAGGGTATTCCCAGTGACCCGACAAATGGGGCTTTGATTTCTGCAATTGGTAATGTCAACATCGATATCGCCTACGGTGGCTCATGTACCGCGGGTAAGGTTGCTGATATCTCCTATTATGCTGAAGTCTGTGCGGCCGCTGATGCGGCCGGAATGACTGTCTCTGAATCGGTCGAGTTCTATATCCAATATGGTAGCGGCCGTGTCAAGGAATACGCGGTGACACAGGGTTGGGATGCACTCTTTCGCAGGGTTGGTGTAAACGTCATTGACCCCGGTTGCGGTGCCTGTATTGGCGCTGGCCCTGGGGTCTCAACCTTACCCGAACAAGTTACCGTATCGGCGATAAACCGCAATTTCCAGGGCCGCTCAGGCCCTGGTCGGTTGTATCTCGCCAGTCCACTTACAGTGGCTGCTTCGGCCTTCACAGGCCGTATCACCGCCTGGAAACCAACTGTCTTTGAAGAGTGATGAGAGGTATGGATGTGCAAGGGCGGCGAAGCCGTGGCATTGCACTATTGGCAATCCTCATTCTGTTCTCCATCTACACCGCAATATCAATTCCTATCGTCGCCTTGCTCGCCAAGTGGTCACAACCGATGGGGGAATTGGGTTATCTCACCGGTCCACTGGTATTTGCATTGATGTTCACTATCCTAGCGCCGTTGATGGTGCCATCCTCGTTCATGAAATTGGTGGCCGGTGCCCTTTTCGGTTTTGGTGGGGGGTTGTTGGCTGGTTGGCTCGGTGCGATGGGGGGGGCGATGCTCGCTTTCGTCGCCGGTAGATATCTGTTGAGCGAAAAAGTGCAATATTGGTCGAAAAAACACCCGGTGATGAGCTCTTTGGACAAGGTGGTCGAGGAGCACGGATTGGTGGTGACGATATTGATCCGCCTTTCCTTGGTCATACCATACAATATGGTGAATTGGGCGCTCGGCCCTTCGAAGATGAAGACCCGAGATTATGCAATAGGCAACGTAGCCACATTTTTCCCTACTATTCTCTATGCTTGGTGGGGATCACGCTTGGGAAATATTCTCGCCATCGGCCAAGGGGCAGGCCCACCAAAGGACGAACTATGGTGGCTATCAATGATATTCAGTATCGCAATCACGATTGGTGGGATCATTTGGATGGATAGAATTTCACGCTCCCACCTAGAGCGTTTAATCGCCGAGGCCGAATAAGAGTCATCATCGCTCAATACCTTGGATTTATCCCTATTGGGACAGTATTGCTTTTGAACCGTCGAGATACGCCTCACCCTGTCGTTTGCTGGCCCTGTGTCATTAGGACTCAGGAGGACTAGGGGGCGGGAGAGTGGATGCATGGGCATTGCGGAAAAATTGGCTTCGACACAGAAGCAGATTGCTATTTCAGAATTCTTTGAGAAGAATAAGCACTTTCTCGGCTTCGATACCGACACTAGGGCACTCATCACCGCGGTGAAGGAAGCTGTAGACAATGCTCTCGACGCTTGTGAAGAAGCGCGAATCCTACCGACGATCATGATAAAAATATCCAAGCATGATATCAAGCGTGATATCATTATGCTCAAGGTACGAGACAATGGCCCGGGAATCCCAATGAAAGCACTAGAAAATGTCTTCGGAAAATTGCTGTATGGGAGTCGCTTCCATGTAATCCGCCAATCCCGAGGACAGCAGGGGATTGGGATTACCGGTGTGGTGATGTATGGTCAATTGACTACTGGAAAGCCGAGTAGGGTAATTTCAAAAATTGCCACTGAAGAGACTGCGGTACAGGTAGATATTGGGATCGATACTCAGAAAAACAAGGCTCTGAAAACTAAACAGGAACGTATCACTTGGTGTGATGATGCTGGAGAACTTATCGAGCATGGTGTGCAGGTAGTCACTAAGATGAAGGCCAAATATCAACGCGGCAAGCAATCAGTTTACCAATATCTCCGGATGACATCAATCGTTAATCCGCACGCCGAAATTTTCTTCACCGACCCTGATGGTGAATCCATTCATTTCCCTCGGGTCACAGAAAAATTACCCCGTGTCGTCGATGCCATTAAACCTCACCCGAGTGGAATACACCTCGGTCAATTACAAAGGATGCTGAAATCCAGTGATGAGAGAAAATTAACCTCGTTCCTACGCCATAATTTCAGCGGGGTCAGCCAACGTGCCGCCAAGGAATTGATTGCCGCTGCTGAATTGGAAGAGAGTAATAAACCAAAATTGATCAAGCCGGATGATGCCCAAGCACTTCTGGAATCGATGAATGGAAAGCGTAATGGAACCAGGGGAAAACCGGTCAAACTCCTACCCCCACCAACGAATTGTCTATCGCCTATTGAGGAGATGTTGATAAAAAAGGGACTTTCTAAAACCATTGACTCTCGATTCATCGCGACCCTAACCAGGCCACCTGTA
>Ga0302119_10000192_pt1 | contig 26033 bp, 26 predicted proteins | sample AG5_Tmax_MG_FD_203114 | JGI IMG/M metagenome (GOLD analysis project Ga0302119, IMG submission 203114) | Marine microbial communities from Western Arctic Ocean, Canada - AG5_Tmax | ecosystem: Environmental > Aquatic > Marine > Oceanic | place: Canada: Western Arctic Ocean | collected 2017-10-01 | reverse complement strand
GATTGTGACCCCTCTAATAGTAATAGCGTACATAATCGGCGCAAATGTAGTAAATTTGTTTAAGTTACACAAGGATACTGTGCCGTTGAACTAGACACACAGTTGGTTAAATCCGAAGAATTCACTCCGGATGACCACATTGAAGCCAGCGGTGTTTATCATTGTTCGGTAAACCTAAATAATATAGGCAACTAGGATGTTTTCAGGTTCAGGTATACAGTTTGTGAGGCTCCAATATTCAACATACATGGTAATACTGCTGCTTTCATTTGTGAAATACGGCGAGTCATTTGCGCAGGCGGGGTACATGACTATCAGTGGACGGGTTGTTCTCGATGAGAAAGGGCTGTCGGGGACTAAGGTGGTTCTTGTAAAGAATGGCACCAGGAGTGATGAGGCACTCACGAATGCAAGTGGTAAGTATACATTTGATGAGTTGAAGATATCTCCGGAGGGAGATGTCTATATCATAGAAATAGCCAAACCAGGACACATCACTGTAAAACATTGGGTATCTACTAAAGCTCCAGATCACCGGGAGACGGTTTATCCAGGCTACTTTCCTGAGGTAGAGCTCTTTAAAAAGGTAAGGGAGGTTGAACGCGAAAAGGATCTTTCCTCAATTCTTGAAAAGCCTATATCAAAGTTCGCCTATGATAGTATTAAGGGTGACTTTACGGATGACGGAGCCTATTTCAGCACTATTAAAGAAGAGGTCAACCAGTTGTTTGAAATACTAGAGGCAGAGAAGCGTGAGCGATATCGTTTGTTAGAGGCGTATAAAGTCAATCAGGCGGAGATAAAGGTTAAGACTGATGAAATAAATAAGATTGAGGAAGGCAAAAGCACTTTTGATCAGATGATTGATGAAGTAGTGGCCGATGCTCACAGGCTTTTCGACAATAAAAACTACAGGGAGTCAATGGCCAAGTACAAAGAGATAATGGTAATGATCTCGGAATCGGGATTGCCGAAATCGGAACGGGATGCGCTCAAGAAGCATCCGAAGAAAAGGATCTATGAATTAGAATCACTAATGGCGGAACTCTCTGAGGAGGAGCTGAATGAAATGGACAAGGTTGAAGGGAAATGAGAGATGTTCAAGGAAAATAAAAGGACACAGTTTATATAAGAAACCTGATCAAATAAGGTCGATAGTGGCGATGATCACCATCTATATGGGGATTCAGGTTACATCTATAATTTAGGCCTGGGCAGAAGCCAGACTTAATATTGACTCAAACAGCTGACCCCCATCGGTATTGCCTAACTCAGGGTCTGAAGCTCTCTCAGGGTGCGGCATCATTCCAAATACATTTCTTTTACTATTACAAATGCCGGCAATATTTTCAAGTGATCCATTGGGGTTATGTTCTTGGGACAGATCACCACTTTTAGAACAATACTTAAACAATACCTGGTCGTTTGCACTTAGCGAAGCCAGTGTTTCTTCATCAGTGTAGAACCTACCCTCGCCATGGGCAATGGGGATTTTCAATGGGAGCTCAAGATCGATACCTGAAGTGATTAGGGCATCATTGGTCATTGCTTTCAAATACACATTGTCACAAATGAACTTTTGTGTGTCATTGTGCAGTAGTGCTCCAGGTAGTAGCTGTGCTTCACACAAAACCTGGAAGCCATTGCAGATACCCATCACATAACCTCCTTTGTTGGCATGCTCAATCACCTCTTGCATGATTGGAGAAAAACGTGCAATTGCTCCAGATCTCAGGTAGTCGCCATAAGAAAATCCGCCAGGCAGAACAATAAACTGACAACCCTTTAGGTCATGATCCTTGTGCCATAGCCGTTCTACTTTTTGCCCCATTATGGTTTCAAGGACGTAGATCATGTCTTCATCACAGTTGGACCCTGGGAATATGACAACACCAAATCTATTTACGCTCATTGCTATACGTTTTTGAACCAGCCTGTAGTGGTCGATCACAAAGTTACAATGTGTAGATAAACTATGGAGATTATTAGCAATAAAAATAAAACCTCTGCCAATAATTTTTTCTGAGTGTTGATAAAGTAGATGGATAGATATACGCTCAATGGGATAGCCAATGCTATGTAAAAACCTAGGTCCAGAACAGTGAACAGCACTGCGAGGCCAGAGAAAAGAGCCAGGGCCGACATTCGTTTTTTAACCTTGACGACACCAATTCTCCATTCCAGAAAAACGGGTTTAAAGGCAATCAGAATCAGTCCGCCGAGCGCGATAAGAAGAGGTGAATAATGTATGGGAATATAGAGGTGCTGATAAGCATCCAGTGAGTCAAAGAGCACAAAGTGGGGAATTAGGCTCTGTAGGTCTCTAAAGGCATAATAGTACGTGGCAATGAAAGAGTAGGGCACTAAAGCACCTATCGTAAGGATCGTCATATCTCGCCATGCAAAAGGTCGGAGTATCACCAGAGAGAGCCAACCGAAGATTAGCAGCATCAGGAAGCTAAACTGCACCGTAGAAGCCAATCCAAGATAAAGGCCGGCATCAAATATTTTCGAATTGCTATTGTCGTCACGATAGGTGCTGAACAGGCGATCCAACATCAAGATGAAAAGCAAATTTCCAATCAGGCCAGGATTAAAATGGAGCAGTTCTGGAATGCTGCTCATTAATACAATGTAGATCAGTGAAGGGACAAATGTCCTGAAAACGATCAGTTGGTTTTTATTGATCAAATTATTTAGAACCACCGCCTGAACTACAATCAAAATAATGGCTGCTACTGGTTGTATGAGAGGCACTCCATCTAGTAAGTGTACAAACCAATGGTATATTGAGTAAATGTCTGCCTCTGATCCATTTTCAACCTTTAGGAACGCAAAGGACCATAATGCCAGTGCCACCATTATCAGTAGTCCCTGGGAGGCTGGGCGTTGGTTTTTGAATAACTTGAGAATCATTATTGTTTGGTGATGAAGGCTGCTAATTTAGGAAAGCAAAAATACTTACATTTGCTCCCGAACATTATTAAACATATGATAACGGATATTTTTTACGCAATCGGTGAGTCCGTCAACCCGATTTTGGAGCTTCTGCCACAACTTGGGAATGCACCTAACGCACTGGTAATTTCTATAGGCATCGTGATATTGGTGGTATGTACCAATATGCTCATTAAGGCAAAGCGAGAAGGAGCAGAGTAGTATTTTCTGGTGTTTCGCTTATAGGTTTGAAGCAGGCAATGCTTTTAGATCAAACCCGATATCTTTTCGGTAATTGGCTGCCTTAAAGGAGATTCCCTCAATGGTCGTATAAGATTTTTCCAGAGCTTGTTCCATCTCATCTCCGAAAGAGGTAATGGCCAATACCCGTCCACCGCTAGTGACCAGCTGCCCATCAACTAATCTGGTGCCCGCATGAAAGGTTAAGCTATCTGCTGTTGACAACTCTCCGGTGATTGGGGTTCCCTTTTCGTATGCTTCCGGATAGCCTCCAGCTACCATTATGACCGTAGCGGTAGATGCTTCTTCAATTTCTATTGTAACGGTGTGTAGAGTTTGCTGGCACATTGCTATAAAAATTTCGAGCAAATCTGATTTGATGCGAGGGATAACTGCTTCAGCTTCCGGATCTCCGAAGCGCACATTGTATTCGATCACTTTCGGTTCACCGCTAACGTTAATCAATCCAAAAAATAGCACTCCCTGAAAAGGGATACCTTCCTCTTTCAAACCCTCAAATGTTGGCTTGATCACCTGCTCCTGCACTTTGGCCATAAAATCACCATCTGCAAATGGCACCGGTGAAATAGCCCCCATACCACCGGTATTTAGCCCTGTATCTCCCTCTCCGATCCTTTTATAGTCTTTTGCAGTCGGAAGTGTAATGAAATTGTCGCCATCTGAAAGCGCGAATACTGACAGCTCTATACCGTCCAGAAATTCCTCTATAACAACAGTATTACTTGCATTCCCAAATTTTGAATCCTGGATCATGGCATGCAACTCATTAGTGGCACTTCGGATGTCATTTAGAATAACGACTCCTTTCCCCGCAGCTAACCCGTCAGCCTTGAGTACGTACGGGGGCGCCATTGTTTGCATGAAGGCCTCACCTTCTTGTAGGTTTTCCATCGAAAAAGACCGGTACTTAGCCGTTGGGATTCCGTGACGCAACATAAAGTCTTTGGCAAATTCTTTACTGCCTTCCAGCATAGCACCGGCTTTTTGAGGGCCAATCACATGAACACCTTGTAGCTGTACATTGCCAAGGAAGTAGTCATGAATGCCCCCTACGAGGGGGTTTTCAGGGCCTACAATAACCATCTCTATACCATTGTTGTTCACCCATTTCCCAACTGATGCAAAATCTACTATATCCAGACTAACATTGGTGGCAACTTCTTCAGTGCCGCCATTGCCTGGCGCTATAAAAAGTTCGGTGAGCAAGGGGCTTTGGGCAACTTTCCAGGCGATGACGTGCTCTCTACCTCCAGAACCGAGAATGAGTACTTTCATAAACTACTTTTTAACCGATACTTTTTTAATACTGCACCCAAGTGCTGGTGTAGTATCAGGATTTATCTTCTCGTTATTGGCCAGATTATGGATTGCCTTGGTCAGGTATTCATTATCAACCTTAGAGGCGTCTTTCAGGTTATCATCTATTGCGCCGGTGTACTTTAATTCAAGGTCATTGTTAAATAGAAAGACCTGCGGAGTTTTGGTCGCACCAAAAGCAATAGCCAACTTCGAATCCTTGTCAAGTAAGTAGTTGAACTGGTATCCCTGCTCCTTAGCATGTTTCTTCATTGCTTCCATAGAGTCGTCCATATTGTTTTCTAATCTTTTTGCTTCATTAGAATTGATTGCTACCATGCCGATCTCCTGTTCTTTGCATATTTCAGAAATCTTTGCATATCGGTCTTCCCATGCCAGTACAAATGGACAGGTATTGCATGAAAAGACTACTAGTAGTCCGTTTTTATCTTTAAGATCCTTAAGTGCAAAGGATGTCCCCGAAACATCATCCATTTTTAATTCTGGTTTTGGGGCCGTACTGCCTATCTTAAGTAGTTTGTCACTTGGTGTAAGTGCCATTGTAACTGCTAGAATAGTGGCTGTTACTAACGATAAAATTATTTTGGTTCTGGCTATCATGGCAAATTGTATTTGAGTTTCTTTAGAGTGGGATATTTCCGTGTTTTTTTTTAGGCAGTTTGTCAACTTTATTCCTGAGCATTCTGAATGCCGATATTAGTTTTTGCCTTGTTTCTTGAGGCTTGATGATCTCATCAACGTAACCTCTGGAGGCAGCTCGATAGGGGTCGGCAAACTTCTCCTGGTACTCAGCTTCTTTTTCCTTTAATTTTTTGCCTGGATCTTGTGCGCCTTTTATCTCTTTCCTGAAAATTATCTCAGCGGCACCTTTGGCACCCATGACTGCAATCTCTGCAGTTGGCCAGGCAAAATTCATATCTGCACCAATGTGTTTTGAGTTCATAACGTCATACGCCCCTCCATAAGCTTTACGCGTAATCACTGTAACCCTCGGCACGGTAGCTTCACTAAAGGCGTAGAGCAGCTTAGCTCCGTTTGTGATTATGGCGTTCCATTCCTGATCGGTACCAGGTAAGAATCCAGGAACATCTTCAAACACCAGCAGAGGAATGTTAAACGCGTCACAGAACCGGACAAAGCGAGCCGCTTTTTTTGCAGAATTGATGTCTAGCACTCCCGCCATATTAGCAGGTTGATTGGCTACAATTCCAATGCTCTTGCCTGCTAATCGGGAGAATCCTATTACGATATTCTCCGCCCAGTCTTTCTTTACTTCGAAGAAGGAATTGGCATCTGTAACTTCTTTAATAATCTCCCTTATATCGTAAGGCTGATTGGGTTTTTCGGGTATAATATCGTTGAGTGCTGCCCTGCATTCATCTCCGGTTGAATCGTATGCGATTGAAGGAGATTCTTCCTCGCAATTTTGAGGCATGTATGACAGGAGCTTCTTGATGTTATTGATACATTCCAGCTCATTGGCTGTTGCAAAATCTGTGACTCCGGATTTAGTTGCATGAGTTCTTGCGCCACCCAAATCTTCTGATGTCACTTTCTCGTGGGTTACGGTCTTCACCACATTGGGGCCGGTGACAAACATGTAAGAAGTATTCTCCACCATAAGAATGAAATCGGTGATGGCTGGAGAATAAACGGCACCGCCTGCACATGGCCCCATTATAGCGGATAGCTGAGGGATTACTCCTGAAGCAAGCGTATTTCGATAAAAGATATCCGCGTAACCTCCCAATGATACTACTCCTTCCTGAATGCGGGCTCCTCCAGAGTCATTTAAGCCGATCACGGGTGCTCCATTTTTCATGGCCAGGTCCATAATACGGACAATTTTAGCCGCATGGGCTTCAGCAAGGGAGCCTCCAAATACCGTGAAGTCTTGTGCGTAAACATAGGTCAGGCGTCCATTGATGTGGCCATATCCTGTCACAACACCATCACCCAGGTACTTTTTCTTATCAAGTCCGAAGTCTACTGACCTATGGGTGACAAAAGCTCCTATTTCTTCAAATGTGCCTTGATCCATCAGAAAATGAACACGTTCCCTCGCAGTTAGCTTCCCTTTTTGGTGCTGTGTGTCAATTCTCTCCTGCCCGCCACCCAGCTTGGCCTCGGCTAACTTCTTTTCAAGTAATTTGTTTTTAGGCATGATTTCGGAATCTGATTCTCCAATATAGAATTAATAAAGGGTATGTTTATTCACAATGAGCTTAGAGAGACGAGACCAGCTCATCTGTAATTTCGAGATTATGATAAACATTTTGGACGTCTTCGTCATCTTCAAATTTCTCCACTAATTTCAGGATTTGTTTGGCTTCACCAACATTTAGTTCTTTAGTTGTTGTCGGGATTCTTTGGACCTCTGCATTTTCTGGTTCAATCTCCAGCTTCTCTAGCTTCTTATGCATTGTGCCAAAATCCTCAAAAGAAGTATAAACGAGAAAGACTTCTTCTTCCCTAACGACATCTTCTGCACCCCCGTCAATCAGGTTTAGTGTTAGCTCTTCTTCATCCAGTGTGCCAACGGGGAGGGTGAAGACGCCTTTTCTTTCAAATATGAATTCCAGAGATCCATTGGTGCCAAGGGTGCCTCCTCCATGGGTGTAAATTGCACGGATATTTGAAACGGTTCTTTTCAAGTTATCAGTTGTGCAATCAACAAATATGGCGACGCCATTTGGCCCATAACCCTCATATGACACTTCAGAAAGTGATGCGGAGTCTTTGTCAGATGCTTTGCTTATGGCGCGTTCAATATTGTCTTTGGGCATATTGACGCCTTTGGCATTGGCAATTGCAACACGCAGTGAAGGGTTGCTTTCTGGTTCAGGGCCTCCTCCTGACTTGACAGCAACCGTAATCGCCTTAATTACCCTGGTAAATTCCTTGGAGCGTCTAGCGTCAGTTGCACCTTTCTTTCTTTTTATGGTTGACCATTTACTATGTCCAGACATAATTGAGTTTGTTTAACGTAAGGTTTATGAGTCGAGTTTCAGCACTGCAAGAAAGGCCTTTTGTGGAACTTCTACATTGCCTACCTGTCTCATTTTTTTCTTCCCCTTTTTTTGCTTTTCCAAGAGTTTTCTTTTCCTAGTAATATCACCTCCATAACACTTGGCTGTCACATCTTTTCTAAGCGCACGTATGGTTTCTCTTGCTATAATCTTGGCACCAATGGCAGCCTGTATTGCAATAGTGAATTGTTGTTTCGGAATTAAGTCTTTTAGTTTTTCGCAGATTTTCTTTCCCAAAGTCCGTGCATTGTCCTTGAATATTAAAGCGGAGAGCGCATCCACTGGCTCCCCATTCAAGAGAATATCAAGTTTGACCAGAGTTGATCCCCTGTGGTCAATTGGGTGGTAGTCAAATGAAGCATACCCCTTTGAAACAGACTTTAGTTTATCATAGAAGTCAAACACTATTTCAGATAATGGCATTTCGAAGGTCAACTCCACCCGGTCAGTAGTTAAGTAAACTTGATTCTTGAGTTCACCCCTCTTCTTAATGCAGAGGTTCATGATGGCGCCCGTATATTCCGCTTGTGTGATTATCTGCGCGTTGATATAAGGCTCTTCTATATAGTCCAATTTTGAATGATCTGGCAGGTCGGAAGGGTTGTTGATGGTAATGACATCCCCCTGTTGTAGATATGCCAGATATGACACATTGGGAACTGTAGTAATTACGCTAATGTCGAATTCGCGTTCCAGTCTCTCCACAATTATCTCCATATGCAGCATTCCCAAAAAACCAGTTCGAAAACCAAAACCCAGTGCAGCAGATGATTCCAACTCATAGGAAAGGGAAGCATCATTGAGTTGTAGTTTTTCCATCGCCTCTCTAAGGTCTTCGTAATCTTCTGTATCTACAGGGTAGATGCCCGCAAATACCATAGGTTTCACGTCTTCAAAACCCTTAATCGCCTTATCACAAGGATTGTTGAGTTGAGTTAATGTATCACCTACTTTAACTTCTGCGGCATTTTTGATGCCCGAGATGATATACCCAACATCACCGGCGCCGATTACCTCCTTCTCTATCAACTCAAGCTTCAATACCCCAACTTCATCAGCTTTGTATTCGCTTTTGGTCGCTAAAAATTTCACCTGATCTCCTTTGCGAATCTCTCCGTTCATAACCCTAAAATAGGCCACAATGCCTCGGAATGAATTAAAGACAGAGTCAAAGATCAGGGCTTGAAGGGGTGCAGAGGGATCTCCTTTTGGTGCAGGAACCCGTTCAATAATGGCGTTTAATATAGCATCAACACCCATCCCCGTTTTCCCACTTGCAGGAATGATATCGTCTTCCGTACACCCAATTAAGTCAACAATCTGTTCTTTCACCACTTCGGGGTTAGCGGCACCCATATCCATTTTGTTCAGCACAGGGATGATCTCAAGGTCATTATCCAGGGCTAGATACAGATTAGAGATGGTTTGAGCCTGTATGCCCTGGGTAGCATCTACTATTAACAATGCACCTTCACATGCTGCAATGGATCTGGATACTTCATAAGAAAAATCAACGTGGCCTGGCGTATCGATCAGGTTCAACTTATATTGTTGTCCGTTGGCAACATAATCCATCTGTATGGCGTGGCTTTTGATCGTAATGCCACGTTCTCTTTCGAGGTCCATATCATCAAGCGTTTGTTCCTGGAGTTTCTTCCCTGATATGGTTCCAGTAGTTTCAAGGAGCCTGTCAGCAAGAGTGCTCTTGCCGTGATCGATGTGTGCAATTATGCAGAAATTTCTGGTGTTACGCATGAAACAAATATGGGCTTCGAAATTACATTTTTTATGCTATAATCAGGTAGTATGATAGCAAATCTAGGAGGATGAAGCATGCATTTTGACGTTATTGTCATTAACCATTCAGTATAGACAAATAGGAGTTGGTGGTAGGAGAATTGTACAACTTTATGTTTATTTTAGCATTTACATAATCAGGGGAACCCCAGTTTAGATGAGAACCCGCATTCTTGTATTGGTATTGTTTGTCCTGCTCTGCGGGGCATACGTGCAAAGAGTAAACGCTAACCATATTGCAGCGGTTAACATCACTTACGTGGGAATTGACACGGCGGGTATCGATACATTTAGCTATGTGATTACTATCAGAATATACAGAGACTGCAGTAATCTCAACCCAGCTCCCGGGTTTATTACCATAAACTATGAATCTGGTAGCTGTGGGTTGGCGGGGTCAGATACCATTAACTATAGCGGTTCAGGATCTTCCCCGCCTATTGGCGCTGGCACATTTATGCAATTGCCGTGTCTTGGTGTAGACACGTGTGACCCGGCTTTATCTGCTTATGGTGTTGAGGAATATATTTATAGTTCTATTATCACCCTTCCTGATGCTTGTGACGATTGGCTTATCAGCTACGAGACTGGTGGATTGAGAAACGCTAATGATGTACTACTCAATGCAACTTCCCAGAAAATCTATGTAGAAGCCCTGATCAATAATGTTGATGCTCCCAGTAACAACTCGCCAAGTTTTATTAAGCCACCATTGGCTGTCTTTTGCGTGAACCGGGACTTCTTTTTTAATCAGGGAGCAATAGAAAGTGATGGGGATTCTCTTGTTTATTCGCTGGTCCAGGCACAGGGTGCCGGGGGTGCCATTCTGCCTTACGACACTTCATATACTGCCCAATATCCCTTCAATGCCGTGGATAGCCCCTTAACCATGGAGCCTAGCAGTGGAGTAATCTCGTTTACTCCAGATACTCCAGCTGTGGTTTCGGTAATGTCTGTATTGATCCAAGAATACAATTCTGATGGAGTTCTGATAGGTTCAATAAAGAACGACATGCAAGTGCTCATTAATGACAGTTGCACGTCGGACACTTTAAATTTTGTGGGCGATACAACTACACCTACGGGTGTTCATCCTACGATAAGTGCACAGTGCCTTGACCTGTCGATCACCATTCATTTTGACAATCCAATACAGTGTGAAACAATATCTCTGGATGGTTCAGATCTGGTGATCATTTCGCCTAATGGTGATACGGTTGATATCAATCTTATAGTACCTCCTATTTGTAGTGCCGGTTTGGTAGATAGCCTGGTGATAATATTAGCTGACTCGATGCGCTTTAACGGGACTTATTTGATTTTGGATGTGATAGGCTCTGATTTTATCCCGCTATTAAGCGAATGTGGACTTCGTCTAAACGATACACTGGAAGTCCGGCTTCGAAACTGCGTAAAGGCCACGGTTGACTTGCTCAATGTAACAGTGGTTAATAATTCCTCAATAGATATTATCTGGTCAAAGTATACCGAGAACTTCCAGGATGCATATTTCTATAGATATGATGTGTACAGAAGCCTCAATCCGGGAACTGGCTATGATTCAATCGGAACTATCCTGGACATTACTGACACAACATTCTCGGATTTCGCGGTTACCCTAGTTGATACCCCATATAATTACCTGGTTAAGATGATCCTGGACCCTGCTTTACAGTTGGCGCCTTTATCGGATACCATTCAGTCAATCCATCTTAATGGTATACAGAACCAAGTTGATACGGGCGTAATTGACCTGCTATGGACAGATTATTGGGGTTGGGATGCTGCCATTTACGAGCTTCTTGAGAGTATAGACCTAGGGCCGTGGGAACTGGTGGATGTCTTACCTGACCCGATTACTACCTATGCCTACAACAAATCCTTGCTGGCGAATTCGTATCGCCTTATGATGCGCTCAATAGAGCCAACATCAGAGCTGGTGACTGAGTCCAACTGGGTAGAGTTTGTCATACCCGTTAAGATAGTGCCGAATATTATAACTCCTAATGGGGATGGTGTTAACGACTTCTTTTTGGTCAATGAGCAGTTGCTTTATGCACCAGTACACCTGGTAGTGTTCAACAGATGGGGGGGGAAGGTGTTTGAAGATACTGATTATGAAAACAAGTGGGATGGGGACAATTTTGGAGGCAACCCCCTGTCTAACGGGACCTACTATTACCTTCTGAAATTTAATGGTGTTGACGATAGAGCTGGCTTTATAACAATACTTAGATAAAGGAAATTCTTCGGTATATAATTCATAATTTTGGTCAACTTAAATGATAGTATGAGCACTACGAAACCTTACGAACAAATTGACAAATCCTTATTAAAGGCAATTCCGAATCCTTCATCTGGGGCATACGAGATAAAGATTAAGATTCCTGAGTTTACATTTCTTGGGGTGAGCAGCCAGCCTGATTTTGCTACCATTTACCTGACCTTTTATCCTTCGAAGAAAGTTATAGAGCTCAAGTCGGTTAAGGAATACGTTTATCAGCTTAGAAATATTATTGTCTCTTATGAACGTTTGATCAACATCTTCTATGATCAACTCATGGAAGTGTACGAACCAGATAGGATGCGTATTGTGATGATCTGCAATCCCAGGGGTGGCATCAGCTCTAAGCTGACAATTGACTCGGATTGGAAAGCCCGTGGAGGAGAGGAAAAATACAAGGAATGGGCAGGGGCAGGAGGCAATCTGGAAGATACGTGGGACGTAGTGATGTAGCCTGTTAGCGTTCCCGAACTATCTTTTCAACGTACTTGCCAATTATATCAAATTCCAGGTTCACTTCATCTCCCACTGAAATCAACCTGAACTTTGTATGCTCATACGTGTAGGGGATAATTGCTACACTGAACCTGCCACGCTTCTCATCATCGGAGTTGATGACAGTTAGACTTACTCCATTAACACAAATTGAACCTTTTTCAACAGTTGTATTGCCCTTGTCTTTCTTGTATTCAAAGGTAAACTTCCAGCTTCCTTGTTTATCTATCTTTTCCACACATCGGGCCGTTAGGTCAATATGGCCCTGCACGATATGGCCATCCAGGCGTCCTCCCGCTACCATGCAACGTTCCAGGTTGATCTTACTTCCTTGTTCTAAGGATCCAATATTTGTTTTATCGATGGTCTCTGCAATAGCGGTAACTGTGTATCGGTCCTCCAGTATCTTGTCTACTGTGAGGCAAATGCCGTCATGCGCGATACTTTGATCTACTTTAAGCTCATGAATAAAGCGGCAGTGCACGCCAAGAATGAGGTTGCCTGAAACCTCCTCCACGGATACTATCGTGCCAATCTCTTCAACTATACCGGTAAACATGTGCAGCGAAAATAGGGAACTAAAACAGCATATCTGGCATAGAAGCTATTATAGGGCCTAATTTGGGGTAATACTACCGCGATGTCAGCTGTACTTTTACTAAACGCCAAAATCAGTTAGTATTGGCCGGGTTGCTGCGCAAAAGATGCACAAAACCAGTTAGGGTTGTAGTTTGAATGCCGCTAAGGCGAATCATATCAACATTGCAAACATAGAAAAAGACTCCCTCTGTAAGGTCCGCATTGGTCTTGTAGTATTTGCCATTCCAGTTGATGTCTGGATCTATTGTTTCAAACACCAGCTGACCCCATCTATCATAGATCTTGAGATCTATTTTGTCAACAAATTTGTACGGGAAGGGGATGAACTTGTCGTTCATGGAGTTGTTGTCTGGGGAAAATACATTAGGGAGTGAATAGTAAGGACAATTATCCACGCAAACTGAATCACTCAAAGCGCTTTCATTATTAAATGAATCTACTGCTGATATGGCATAACATCCCGCCAGCGAGGACAGGCTGCCAAGTACAAGGGAAGTTTCGCTTGCCGGAGATACTGTTTCAATCAGTTCCAGTGGAGCTTCCATATCAGACGTGAAGTAAACGTTGTAGTACATCACATCATTCGCACATGAGTTGTTTGTGTTGTTGGGGTTGTTCCAGTTAAGCGTGTTTTCTACAGCATCGCAGTTGGCTGTTACGGCTAATTCCGGCGCACACGGTGCTATATTGTCAAGCGGTGTTTGACAGGATTCTTGAGAATAATTTATTATTGGATTTATTATTCCGTCAACAGAATATCCTCCTTCGCTTCTAATTACGTAGCAGTATTCCTGTCCATTGATAAGCCCAGTATCCAGATAGGAGCTGGTTGGTGTCCAGCCAAGAGAATCAAAATTGAGCGTAATATTGTTGAGCCGATATACAAAATACTTGGTGTTCAGCCATGGTACATCTTCTTGCCAGGACAGGTTCAGGGTTTTGTCAGCAGTTGAGATTAATAGGCGTATTGAAGAAGCAATGTGCGTAGACCCAACTATGGTGGTGTCACTAAAGAGGACAATTTTGTAAGAATGTGGCTCGCCTGTGGTATTGATGCCATTGTCAATATACATCGTATCAGTTAAGTTTAAGGCCGTATTGATGGGGGTAGAGGCAATGAAAGAAGCTGCCGAGGTAAAATCTGCAGATCGGTAAATCTTGTAATGGTACGGGCCTGGGTATATGGAAGTATCAAGGATCTTGGGCATAGACCAAATTACTGTGTCTGTTCCAGTAGAAGCATCTGTTGCTCCTACGCTTACATGCGTGATAATGGGCACATCCAGATTCAGTTGGGAGCATGTTTCCACAGATGCGCAGCTTTCTGCACCATCCGCAAAACAGGCCACAATTCGATAACAATAGTCGATCCCGTGCACCAGCCCTACTCCATTGTTGTCATCCTGGTAGGCAGTTGAATTAAGGCCGCTAACGGAAGCTATGAGGTCATAACCAGCATATCCGGGCACTCCCGTTTCACAAGGGCAATCAATACTACCACTAAATGACCCGCTTCGTCTATATATCTTGTATCCGGTAGCCTCTGCACAGGGACTCACATCCCAGTCAAGTATAATGGCATTGCTGCCAGGGGTAGATTGTGGATTTATTGGAGCGGGTGCGATGACGTTAATGCTTATGGTTTCCAGGTCGACCAGTGACACATCAAGGTCATTATCTTCCGCTTTGAATGTGACAGCATAAGCCTGTTTACGGACATGTGAGCAATTTGTTTGCCACGATAAAATTCCATTGGCCATAAAAGGAGGAGGTGTTGGGTCAACAGTAAAAACCGCTGGGCTATTATTGATAATGAACGGCCCCCCTGTTGCGGTGAGGGTGAGCAGGGTGTTGGAGTTATCCGGGTCCGTGGCGGTTACGTTAATGCTCAATGCAGATCCGGCAAGTACACAGGTGTCCACAGCTGCGATAATCGGAGGTTCGTTAGAGCATGGCCATACAGTAACTTGCATATCTCTTTGTATTCTGCCAATAATAACCCCGTCTCTCCACTCAATTATTTCAAAGCAGATGTTATATTCATCAAACCCTCTTCCATTATTTGGGGGTTTAGGGTCATTGATTGTGGTAATAGGCGGTGGGGTGTTCCATATTAGATCACCTGTAACGGGGTTCATGATCAGATTTTGAGGAATTGTATGTCCTGCCGCAACAGTAAGCACGCCCTGCTCCACGCCTTCATAGCAAGGCCCCAATTCATAGGAGATGCTATCTCCGTTGACATCATAGGCACCGGCATTGTGTATAAAAAGTTTTCCCGAGCACGCTTCATCAATCGGCGGATTCAGGATTACAGGAGAGCTATTGGTGTCCAATCCATTGAGATCTGTTCCGATGTAGAAGGTAAGGTATATGAAGAACGGTGTGTTGAATGAGTCGTCCATGTTGGTGACTTCCGCATTGCGATTTGGGTCGAGCATTGTAATCCGGTAAATACCGGGACCTGGATAGGTATGCGTACCAACATACTCGTTCTTTCGGATATTGTCACCTACCATTTCTCCTTCACCCACATTGAAACCGCATACCGTGTTTGAATCTCCGTTGGATCGGTTCAGTGTATCGCGCTGTCCGTCGCCCCAATACACCTCAAGTTCACAGCGATCAGCGGGACTATCATCCTTGGTATATGTAATTGCCGTTATTTCATACGTCGTGCCACTTATCCACTGGTAGGTAATTTCTCCCGCACGATTGTGTGAACCATAGGCAAACGTACCTAACAGGCATAGGTATATAATACCCACCAGGTATGTAAGAGGTTTTCTCATCAGAACGGTCTGCATTTGTAAATAGAACTCTAATTTACAATTTTTATTTTTAGCTTAAGGTGTCTTTCCGGGGGTGAGCCGGGCTATAGCCTGATAGGCACAAATGTTCTCCAAAGCTACAAGGGACTGAGAAGCTCATCACCCTTGGGAACATCATTCAACCATATTTTAAAACGATGGGATAATCACTAGTTTTGAACCATGACATTGATAGACTTTTCAGACGATTATTTCATGAAGCAGGCCTTACAGGAAGCAATCAAAGCTTTGGATGCAGGGGAAGTGCCAATCGGTGCGGTGGTGGTATGTAATAACCAGGTCATAGGCCGAGGGCATAATTTGATTGAGACTTTGACCGATAGTACAGCGCACGCAGAAATGCAGGCTTTCACTTCCGCAATGGAATTCCTGGGAGGCAAGTACATAGATGAATGTGTGCTATACGTCACGCTGGAGCCTTGCACGATGTGTGCAGGAGCTGCATACTGGGCACGATTGGGAAAACTAGTGTTTGGCGCTTCAGACTCAAAGAGGGGATACCGTGCAATGGCGGGTAACGTGCTGTATCCTAAAACCGAGGTAGTAAAAGGCGTTATGAGGAGAGAATGCAGCGAGCTGTTAAAGGTATTTTTTTCTGAAAAACGGAAAGGAAAGGCCTAGGGTCGTTTAATTATTTATTACTTCCTTGTGCATGCAATTGTAGTATCTTTGTATCACAGAAAAATTATTAGCAATATTATGTATCCAGAAGAAATGGTTGCGCCTATGCGCACAGATCTAACTTCCGCCGGGGTTGTGGAATTGAAAACAGCTCAGGACGTTGAGCAAGCACTTGACAATACTGAGGGCACTACATTGGTTTTGGTGAACTCAGTTTGTGGATGTGCAGCTGCCAATGCCAGGCCAGCAGTGAAAAAGGCAATTGAAAATGCAAAAGTTCCGACTCATGTTGCCACAGTATTTGCTGGAGTGGATACCGATGCCACTGCTAAAGCCAGGATGTATATGGAGCCCTTTCCGCCTTCATCTCCATCTATAGCGCTTTTCAAGGGAGGAAAGTTGGTGCATTTTATTGAACGCCATCACATTGAAGGTGCTTCTGCCGAAATGGTTGCTGAGAATCTAGTTGGTGCTTTCAATGAATATTGCTAGCAGTCAAAAGTATAAGCAAGGCTGGCCTTGCTTATTTTCGCGTTATTCTTCCCGGTTGCCCTTCAATACCTTAGGAACTATAAAATAATCTGAGTCCTTTTTAGGAGCATTGCTCAGGGCCTCTTCTTGGGTAATTTCCTGTATTACCTCGTCTTTTCTGAGCACATTGGCCTCGTCAGCCATGTAAACAAGGGGTTCTGCATTTTTTGTATCGAGCTCATTGAGTTTTTCTACAAAATTGAGCACCCGGTTCAAGTCTTCAATAATTTCCTTCTTCGACTCTTTGTCGAACTCGAGGTTGGCCAGGTTGGCCAGCTTATCAATCGTAGAATTGTCAATTTTCATCTTCAGATCAAATTCGATGCCTGGTTGGAGCTTCCACAATATTACAATCGTAACCAAGCATATTATTGAGTATGATAAGAGTTGACATGCTTCGTTTTATACTCGTGCAAAGTATCGTTGATCGTAGTGAAAACTTGCTTGCGCAAAGGTACCATATTTTCTTCTGTCATACCTTTTGTATCTACGGGTTCATGGATGATAACCTGAGCCAATCCAGGTCCACCATTGTACCCCCTTTGTCCCTTGTAGGGGAAGAGTTTATGGTTATTGATGAAGGTAATTGGTAATATCGGCACTTGCGTTTCAATGGCTAACTTAAACGGGCCATTCTTGAATGGTCGCAAGGTTGGTGCTTTCTGGGACACGGTGCCTTCAGGGAACATCACGACTGACCTGTCTTTTCCCAGGTCTTCTGAAGCACGGAGCAAAGCTCGATGTGCAGCCATACGATTTCCTCTGTCCACTGCAATATCCATATCCTTGAAAAAGATACCGAAGAGGGGCACTTTCCTTAGCTGGTGTTTGCCCATAAAAACAAAGTAATGAGGGAAAAGACAATAAATCAAGATGATATCCAGGGGTGATTGGTGATTGGGGCAGATCACCATAGGCACCTTATCAGGGAGGTCAAACTGTTTCTCTACTTTAACCTTAATGCCCGTAAGAGCTATAGTGATACGTGATGTAAGTCTCTTGAACTTAAATGCGTGCCCATACCAGTCTTCATTACTTAGTAGGATGAAGAACAGTGGATACAACAAAATAAATATTGCGCAGAAAACCAATCCAAAGTAAATCCTCCACAACACTCTGAAGAGGTAAGGGATCGTATCCATAGTGTGTAAATTTAAGATAAATATTATTTTCATGCTGATACACAATGGCGGCAAGCATTTGATCTTCATACTTCACAGGTTGGATGTACGATTTCGGAAGAAATGGTTGAATTTCTAAGAATCTTCATGTTACTTTGAACCCCGGCTAATTGGGAAGGCGCATAAGAGCGCAAGATGTCGGAGGGTTGATTCACTTAATTTTGTCACTAGTGGTCAGTTGAGGGATAAGTTATTATGGAAATAGTAGTTAGTGGAATACGGTCAACTGGCAATTTGCACCTGGGGAATTACTTTGGTGCTGTGAAGAATTTTATCAAGATGCAGGAAGACAATGACTGCTTCTTTTTTATTGCTGATTATCATGCTTTAACGACCCACCCGGATCCTGACACTCTGCACCATAATGTGAAGCACGTTCTTCTAGAGTACCTGGCTTGTGGCATTGACCCAGATAAGTCAACAATCTATGTGCAAAGCGATGTGCCTGAGATAGCGGAACTCTTTCTGTTGTTGAATATGCATGCGTACAAAGGGGAGTTGGAGCGAAATACTTCTTTCAAGGATAAGATTAAAAATCAGAATGAGAATATCAATGCTGGCTTACTGACATATCCTGTTTTGATGGCAGCTGATATTATTATTCACCGAGCGCATAAAGTTCCAGTGGGTAAGGACCAGGAGCAGCACCTTGAGATGACCCGCACTTTTGCCCGGCGGTTCAATCGCATGTATAATACTGAATATTTCCCAGAGCCACAGGCTTATAATTTTGGCGATAACTTGGTGAAAATTCCGGGACTGGATGGCACAGGAAAGATGGGGAAAACGGAGGGGAACGCTGTATTTATCAATGATGAGCCAGAGGTTATCAGGAAGAAAGTGATGAGGGCTGTGACTGACAGTGGTCCGGAAACGATGAACCAGGAGAAGCCTGTGGAAATTCAAAATCTTTTTACAATTATGTCGGCGGTTTCCCCAGAAGATACCGTACTGCACTTTGAGGAATTATATAACAAATGTGAAATTCGTTATGGAGATTTTAAAAAAGTGCTGGCTGAAGATATAATTGCTTTCACCTCACCTATAAAGGAACGCATTCATGAGTTTTCCAGTGATGATCAGCACCTTAGGAAGGTAGCCAAAGAGGGCATGGAAAAAGCGCGTATCAGTGCGGCAAAAACCGTGAATGAAGTGAGAGAAATTATGGGATTTCGTTCTTTTTGAACGAAGAAATTCAAATAGTCAGGATTTCAATTTCTTTCACTTCCATTCTGCCGTCAATTACTGCAATGAACCGATTGGTTAGCTCCTGAATGGTGGCTTCCCCATCTTTCGCTGCATCTTCTGCAAGACCATCCTTCATTAGTTTTTTAATTTCTTCATTGGCATCACGCCGGCAGTTTCTGATGCTAACCTTGCAATTCTCAGTTTCAGATTTGGCTTGCTTCACTAAATCCACCCGTCTTTCCTCTGTTAAGGGCGGCACATTAATTCGCACAAAGTGACCATCGTTACTTGGATTAAATCCAAGGTTGGCAGTAGTGATAGCCAGCTCAATTGGTCCAAGCATGGACTTTTCCCATGGTTGAATGGCAATTGTATGTGCATCTGGTGTGTTGACATTGGCCACTTGGTTCAACGGGGTCTCAACGCCATAATAATCCACCACGACACCTTCAACCATTGCTGGATTGGCTTTCCCCGCTCTAATTTTTTGGAGCTCAGATTCAGCATGATCTATGGTCTTACTCATCTGCTCTTCAGCCAATGAAGTGATCATTTGTAATTCTTCATTCATCTTTAGTCTAAAATTCCACCAGTGTACCAACTTGGTCTCCAGCAATTACTTTTCCAAGATTTCCAGGTTTGTTCATGTCAAACACGATTACTGGCAGCTTGTTTTCGTTACATAGCGTAAATGCGGTCAGGTCCATAACATTTAGTCCTTTTGCATATACCTCATCAAATGTGATGGTTTCATAACGTGTAGCATTTTTGTCAACTTCCGGATCTGCACTATAAATTCCATCTACTCTTGTGCCTTTAAGTATTATATCAGCCTCTATTTCTATAGCCCTGAGTGCTGCAGCTGTATCTGTTGTAAAGTATGGGTTGCCCGTCCCGGCACCCAGGATGATGACGCGGTTCTTTTCTAAATGCCTGATGGCACGACGGCGTATATATGGTTCGCAGATCTCCTCCATCTTTATAGCTGACAATAATCTGGTAAAGACGTTAATTTCTTCAAGTGCTGATTGCAGGGCCATACTATTAATAACTGTGGCAAGCATGCCCATGTAATCGCCTTGTGCACGATCAGAAAGGTTGACGCCCCGCACGAAATTCCCGCCACCAATTACCACTGCCACCTCAACACCCTGAACAGCGATATTCTTGATCTCCTGGGCGTATTGTGAGATACGTTCAGGTGCAATACCAAATTTCTGCTCACCTATTAAGGCTTCACCACTTAGCTTCAGCAGAATTCTCTTGTACTTCATTGCGTTGGTAATGTTGGCAAGTTAAAACAAAAAAAAAGAGAGTTCATTGAACTCTCTTTAATCAATTATCCCAGTTCGAGACGATTATACGAGGTGACTTTCAAGTCACTGTCCGTTTCCTCCAGGTATTGCCTGATCGTCTTTTTATTGTCTCTCACATATGCCTGATTGAGCAAGGTGTTTTCCTTAAAATACTTACCGAGTTTGCCCATGGCAATTTTCTCAAGCATCTCCGCGGGTTTTCCACTCTCCCTCGCTTGTTCTTTCCCTATCTCAATTTCTCTGTCAATAATTCCCTGGTCAACATCTTCTTTGTCAATGGCAACGGGATTCATCGCTGCAATTTGCATGGAAACATTCTTCCCCACTTCAACGATGCTCTCTCCAACTTTATTTAGCCCGATGATGGTAGCAAGCCTATTACCCGGGTGATTGTAAGCTACAACTAGTTCTGACTCAATAACTTCATATTGGGCCAATTCAATTTTTTCGCCTATCGTGCCACTCATTGCAGTAATGCCTTCCTCCACTGTAGAGCCATTTGCCTGTGCTGCTTTCAACCCATCAATTGATTCCACTTCATTTGCAAGAGCTGTATTGGCTATTGTATTTGCATACCCCTGAAAGTCTTCTGTCCGGGCTACAAAATCTGTTTCGCAATTGAGGGTGAGAATGATTCCCTTAGTACCATCCTCACTTGTTTTTGCAATAATATATCCCTCATTGGCCTCTCTTGCTCCACGCTTAGCAGCAATTTTCTGGCCTTGTTTCCGCAGCAGGTCAGTCGCTTTGACGAAATCGCCATCAGCTTCTACTAACGCATTTTTACAATCCATCATCCCTGCTCCACTTTCTTGGCGCAGCCTATTTACCTCTGATGCAGTAATTTGTGTCATCTCTATGAATGAATTGATAAGTGTTATGGCTTTAGGCCGAGGCCTCGGTCTTCTTCGTATCCTTAGCTGTAGATTTCTTCGCAGTAGGCTTTTTAGGTGCCTTTTTCTCGACCTTGGTTGGTTCAACACCACCTACACGCTTTCGCTTTTCACCTGGCTTTCTTGTAGCTGCTTTTGCTGGGGCTTCTTTCTTTTTGATCTCTTCTCCTTTTGAACCTATACCTTCAGTTGCCTCTTCTTTTACTTCTTCTTTTACTGCTTCTTTTACTGTTTCTTTTACTGTTTCTTTTTCCTTATTCTTTTCTTCCTCAGCACCTTCTTGTTCTGCCAGCTTTTCGCTTTTTCGTTCCTCGAGGCCTTCAGCTATGGCTTGGGTAACAAGACCCACAACAAGTGAGATAGACTTTGAAGAATCGTCATTTGATGGGATTACGTAATCAACCTGGGTAGGGTCTGAATTTGTGTCAACCATGGCGAAAGTTGGGATGTTCAGCTTTTTCGCTTCCGCAACTGCAATATTCTCCTTGAGGATATCAACTATAAAAATTGCTGCCGGCAACCGTGTAAGGTCGGCAAAACTACCAAGGTTGCGTTCTAATTTGGCGCGTTGCCGGGCAATCTGTAGTTTTTCTCTCTTGGACATATTGTCCATAGTCCCATCGGTTCCCATCTTGTCGATTGTCCCCATTTTCTTAACAGCCTTTCGAATCGTGTGGAAGTTCGTTAGCATACCTCCTGGCCACCTTTCTGTTGCGTAAGGCATTTTTACTTTTCCCGCCAATTCGGCAACAATGTTTTTGGCTTGCTTTTTCGTAGCAACGAATAATATTTTCTTGCCTGATTTCGCAATTTGTTTCATTGCTGCCGCTGCTTCCTCTATTCTCGCAACAGTCTTGTTCAGGTCAATGACGTGAATACCGCTCCTCTCCATAAAGATGTAAGGGGCCATATTGGGATTTCTCTTCCTTTTAAGATGCCCAAAGTGTACACCTGCATCCAATAGTTCTTTATGTGTTGTTCTGCCCATCGATTATCGTTTGCTGAATTGGAATTTTTTCCTTGCTTTCTTTTGTCCTGGTTTTTTTCGCTCAACCATCCTGGGGTCTCTGGTTAGCAAACCATGTTCCCTGAGTACCGGACGATTGTCTTCACTGACTACAACTAGTGCTTTTGATATTGCCAATCTTAGCGCTTCTGCTTGCCCGCTTATTCCACCACCATCAAGATTGACCTTCAGGTCCCATTTATTCTTGTTGTCGGTAACATCAAATGGCTGCTGGATCTTATAGAGCAGCACCTCGTTAGCGAAGTACTTTTTATGATCTACCTTATTCACAGTAATCTTCCCTTTCCCTTTTTGAAGGTAGATTCTCGCTATTGCCTTTTTCCTTCTGCCTGAAGTATTGATGACGTCCATACTCACTTATAGTTTATATTCTACTGGTTGTTGTGCCTCCTGGTCGTGTTCAGGGCCAGCGTACACAAAGAGGTTCTTGTAAATCGCTCTTCCAAGTTTGGTCTTAGGCAGCATGCCTTTAACGGCCTTTTCTACCAACTTTATAGGATTCTTTCCGTGAATGTATGCAGGGGTTTCTCTGCGTTGCCCTCCAGGATAGCCGCTGTGCCTGAAGTGCTCTCTTTGTTCCCACTTATCGCCGGTAAGTTTGATAAACTCTGCATTGATCACAATGACATTGTCTCCGCAGTCAACGTGGGGCGTGTAGTTGGTCTTGTGCTTGCCCCTTATTAGTCGTGCTGCATTAGAGGCCAGGCGTCCTAATATTGCATCTTTCGCGTCAATAATCAACCATTCCTTATTAACTGTTGCCTTATTGGCTGATATTGTCTTATAGCTTAATGTATTCACCGTGTTGTCTTTTAAATCTCTTAATCCCCCTCTGAATCATCAGATTTACAATCAGGGGGGTGCGAAATTAACCCTTATTTTTTAATCTTGCAACGTTTTTAGGCTATTAAATTCAAGGCCTTACCTATTCTGGTAAACGCTGAAATCGCCTGTTCTAGATGTTTTCTGGTATGGGCGGCTGAGAGTTGCACCCTGATTCTCGCCTGTCCCTTGGCAACCACCGGATAGAAAAATCCTATCACATAGATTCCTTCTTCCAACAGCGCATTGGCAAATTCCTGGGCCTTTCTAGCGTCGTAGAGCATAATGGGTACAATGGGCGATTCACCAGGTTTGATGTCGAATCCCACCTTTGTTATCTGTTGACGAAAATACTGGGTATTCTTCATCAGCTGATCCCGCAATTCAGTGGTTTCACTCAAGAGGTCAAAAACAGCACTGGCAGCACCAACTATAGGCGGAGCAAGAGAATTGGAAAAAAGATAGGGCCTGGATCGCTGCCTGAGCATCTCTATGATCTCTTTTTTGCCTGAGGTAAAGCCACCCATTGCTCCACCCAGGGCTTTCCCCAGTGTGCTCGTAATAATATCGACTCTGTCCATAACATCACAATATTCATGTGTTCCGCGGCCAGTATCGCCAATAAAACCGGTAGAATGGCTATCATCTACCATAACCAAAGCATCGTATTTGTCTGCGAGATCACAAATACCATCCAATCGGGCAATATCTCCGTCCATAGAGAACACGCCGTCAGTCACAATCATGCGGAATCTGCAGCTGGATGCTTCCTTTAGCTTTGTTTCCAGATCCTCCATATTGCTGTGCTCGTAACGGAATCGTTCAGCTTTGCAAAGCCTCACACCATCAATGATCGAGGCGTGATTCAGTGCATCAGAAATGATCGCATCTTCAGCACTGAGTAAGGGTTCAAAAACACCACCATTAGCGTCGAAGCAAGCAGCGTAAAGAATTGTGTCCTCCATCCCAAGGAAGGAGGATATCTTAGCTTCCAAACTTTTATGGATGTCCTGGGTTCCACAGATGAACCGCACACTTGACATACCATAGCCGTGAGTATCCAGGGCCTCCTTTGCGGCAGCAATCACCTTCGGATGAGAAGACAAGCCAAGGTAGTTGTTTGCACAGAAGTTGAGGGACGTTGCTCCCTGTACACCAATTTCAGCACCCTGAGGGGTGGTGATTACCCTTTCACTCTTAAAAAGACCTGCTTCTTCAATTTCCTTAAGTTCTTTGGCAATGTATGCCTTTGCTGATCCGTACATTGTTTGCAATTAGGGGTTAAAAAAATCCCGACACGCAAAGCGGCCGGGATTTTTAGTTGTTCATGTTGAAAACTAATTAGATGACACCTTGAGCAAGCATTGCATCAGCTACTTTAAGAAAGCCAGCAATATTGGCTCCCTGAACATAGTTCACATAGTCACCATCTTTGCCATGTTTTACACAATTTTGGTGGATGTCCTTCATGATTTCCTGAAGTTTGTTGTCAACCTCTTCCCTGGTCCATCCAAGCATCTGTGCGTTTTGCGTCATCTCCAAACCAGATACTGCAACACCTCCGGCATTGGCAGCTTTACCCGGTCCATACAAAGCTCTTGCGTTCTGGAAGATTGCAATAGCTTCCGGGCTACATGGCATATTCGCTCCTTCCGAGATCACAAAACAACCATTAGAAACCAGTGTTTTGGCATCTTCCTCGTTCAACTCATTTTGAGTTGCAGAAGGGAATGCTGCATCACATGGTACTTCCCAAGGGGTTTTGCCTTCGTGGTACTCGCAACCATACTGCTCAGCATATTCCTTAATCCTTCCACGCTTGTTGTTCTTGAGATCCATCACAAAAGCCAGTTTTTCGGCATCCACTCCTGCTGGATCATGTATATATCCAGCTGAATCCGAGAATGTAACTACTTTTCCGCCGAGCTCTATGACTTTTTCCGCTGTGTACTGGGCGACATTACCTGATCCCGATACCACAACAGTCTTGCCTTCAAAGCTATCTCCTTTGGTTGCGAGCATGTTCTGAGCGAAGTATACAGCCCCGTAGCCAGTGGCTTCCGGACGAATTAAACTCCCACCGTACTCGATGCCTTTACCAGTTAGAACTCCGACAAACTCATTGCGAATGTTCTTGTACTGACCAAAAAGATACCCAATCTCTCTTCCACCTACACCAATATCACCGGCAGGAATGTCTGTATGCGGTCCTATATGATGACAAAGCTTAGACATGAATGCCTGGCAGAAGTTCATGATCTCTGTATCAGACTTGCCCTTAGGGTCGAAGTTAGAACCACCCTTACCACCACCCATTGGTAGGGTTGTAAGTGCGTTCTTAAAGACCTGTTCAAACGCCAGGAACTTCAGGATACTTAGGTTCACCGATGGGTGAAAGCGTAAACCGCCTTTGTAAGGCCCGATTGCTCCACACATCTGAATTCTAAAACCACGGTTCACCTGAACCTCTCCGTTGTCGTCTACCCAGGATACCCGGAACATGAATACTTTGTCGGGTTCAGTAAGTCGTTCCAGTATTTTGGCCTTTTTATATTGTGGGTTTTCTTCAATAACAGGGATAACAGATTCCGCAACCTCTTCTACGGCCTGAAGGAACTCCGGTTGGTTTACCAGCCGGTCCCTGATAGTACCCATAAACTCATCAATTTGGGCTTGGTACTTCCCATTTTTGACTTCTGTTGCACTCATGGTTTCTACTGTTTCACTCATCATTTCTATGGTTAGTTTAAACTTCTTGAACCCCTGCTTTATAATCGCAGAAGCACTCGTTTTATATTCTGCGCCGCAAATGTATAGAATTTTTGAATTAATTGACTCAATAATTCATAATCAGGCAACTTATTGAATAGTCTATAAAATGGGGTGCAGGATGAAACTAATTG